>Ga0307963_1003630_pt1 | contig 12293 bp, 10 predicted proteins | sample OrgLakmetagen594_FD_201829 | JGI IMG/M metagenome (GOLD analysis project Ga0307963, IMG submission 201829) | Saline water microbial communities from Organic Lake, Antarctica - #594 | ecosystem: Environmental > Aquatic > Non-marine Saline and Alkaline > Saline | place: Antarctica: Organic Lake...
CCCCCAACCCCCTCAGAATCGACTCATTTATATACCGATCGATAGCTCTCGACGTCAGGATTTTGATACATAATTTATATTTCAATCGACACGTGACGCCAAAAAATTATGATCCTTGACGCCTCCTGATGACGGGATGAAAATTCTCCACGGTTCTCTCGTTTAATGCAAATCTGTAGACAATGACGTGTAACTTGCTTGCTTGCCCTGCCCCACCCCACCCCCCTTCATCACTCTGCAAAATAAATGCTCAGCGAACACACATTGTATTGCCCCTCCCCATGTCACGGCTTGTAAGCAACCAAATTATTTTATATATCTTTGCCATCACACTTCACAAGCACGCACGGACTCATACATCATTTCAGGTTATCCACTGCCACGCCACATTCATGTCACGTGCCCTTGATGGCCTCATGCTGTGCCGCCTGCCCCTGCTGCGCCCGCTGCTGGCACTGCAGCAGGGTGCTTTAGACTTTGCAGATCGCGTGAACATAGCTTGGGATGCGTTGGAAGCAAGACAGGTAAGGGGACAAAGTTGAGGCGGAGGGTCTTCTTTGCATGTGATTATACTATTTTTAAATTTACGAGCTTTAAAATGATTGAATTGAGCAAGGCTGGTAAGCTTCAAGCCTTCAGGCCTTAGACCTTGGGCGCCAACTTCCATTGTGAGAAGTAAGGGGGGCGTGGTTCCAGGTTGTGGCGGAGGCGTAGATATCTTGAACCTGACAAAAACTGGTGTCAGTTGATGTTATAGGAATAACAAGAATTTTGAATTGTAATAGTGAAGCAGGTGCAAGGTGAAGATTTTCATGGCAGATTTCATGTTATAGGAATTTAGTGTGTTTGCGTCGTGAGACCGCAGTGTGTGGATCTACTGATCTAATTGCTCAAAGGCCTTTAGAGTTTGCTTTAAGAGGAGGACAATGGACAACAAAGAAGAATTGAGCCGCATAGGTTGAGCCACATAGGTGAAATTGCTGTTTGTAAAATCCGAGGAAATATATGGGTGGAGAAACACTACGGAGGCAAGTAATAAAGGCAAGAATTGGAGTTTAACTGTCAATTATGCACATGGCAGTTGGAACTAGGTCAGAGGTGTAGAGGCGTCATGATACGTCAGCTACGCAGCTGCTTGTAGCTCGGAGGGAGGCTATATCCATTTGTGAAGTCGCTGTGCGATTGCACGTAAGCGTTTGATTTGGTTTGGTGTTCGCTGGTGCTGGCACCAAAAGTGTGTTTGCTGGCGCCAAAAGTGTGTTTGCCCTGGTATATGCCAGCTCTCCTGCCAGCTCTTGTATCGGCTGGTAACAAAGTGCAAGCCCAAGTGAGTTTGTATACATGTCAACCAATGGTACATTGCAGCAATTTGTGGGTTGGGGTTTTGGAACCATGTATATTGCAGGCTGAAGCAGCGGCAGGACAGGCTGCAGCCACGGCAGCACAAGTAGCCCTGGTACGGCAAGCAAGCCGCAGCGGAGCTCCTGCAAGGGGTGAGTCAGTCAAGTAAAAGGGGGGAATCAAGCGCAAGTGGGTGGCTGATTTCTTGCATGCGGTAGTATTTGGTGGACTACCTAAGCGGCAGTTACTCCACAACGCATGTGAAAGGTGTAAACAGAGTGGTACAGGGACTTGAAGGCAGCTAAAAAAAGTTTGAAAAGAGCAAAGATGCATCACTAATACAGCTGTGTGAGATGACTTACCAACTTACCACTCGCGTGAGTTAGATTTCAAGAGCGTCACTTCAAGTGAACTGTATGGTGCACCTGAGCTGCCTTGTCACTTCCTCCTTTGATTATCTGAACCGAGGTTACAGGTGCCTCATACTATCAACCTTTGCTCCTATGTCTGACTGAACTTTTTTTTCCTTTGCAGTCTTGGCACCCTCTCAGTCCATAACTGCTTCACGAGAGCAGCAGTACGAAGGCTTGCTCGTGCCCAGCAATGAGCAACCAAATAGCTCGCACCATTACCTTGACATCACAGGACTGGAGACAGAGTACTCGAGCAGGTGTGCTGCTTTGTAAAAAGAGCGCAAGTATTGAAAATAAGTAGAGTCTTGCGAGGCGCTGCATTGAGTAGTCAGGCCTTGTGTTTACCTTTGGGCTCAAGGTGTGTGCCTATTATGCTTGCCAGGAGAAAGAAAACATGGCTGATTCTGATGGCTCTGTTCTTCTTTGCAGAGTGCCAAGGTACCAAGCAACATTCCGCCTCCTTGTTGTAACAATTGATACATCCAATCGAGGATTGATTACATGCCAGCATATGCCAGTGTATAAAAGATGAGATTTTCCCAGAGGGGGTCGACGTAGGCCCCAAACAGGGGTACTTTAGAAATGTGAATTGAGTATGGGCACCCATGTTTGCAAATTCTAAGCTTAGGACCCAAAGGTAGCTACTCATAACACCTGAGCTTTAAATTTGCAAACATAAGTGCACATGTCTAATTGCCCGCGGCGTGAACCCTACTTTTCACTGCCAATCCACCATATTTCACCACCTACTGCTCCAATCTGGCTTATTTCTAAATAAATGTTGTTTTTACATAAATAAATATCATTGCAACAAAAATGGAGTGAAACGACCCAGTAGTTGGTCAGATACTCCATTTTGGCCCATTTCCCTTGGAGAAGATCAACAAAAGAGGTGCCAAAAAGGTGGAAAACCAACCTTCACCAAATCTGCTTTTCAGAACCCAGGATGATTTTGTATCATAAAGGAAGTCCTCCTGTCTTGTTTTGGGATGAAAAGAGGTCCTGCTTGGGGCGTGGTGGTCTGTTATGTGAAAACTCAGTGCCAAAATTTGATCTGGATTTCTGTCCAGACCACTAGGGTGGTCCTTTTGGCCCCAAACTTCATGAACCATCTAGTTATATCATTCAAACATGATTTGTATCAAAAAAGTCACATTTCAGGACATTTGCTCTGTTGACCCCCTCTGAGAGTACCCTACAAATGTGCAGGCAAAGACCACTGTTTCTTTTTCTGCAATGACAGGTCTGCAGAGCCCTGACGCTGTAGGACAATTAATAAAGTGCCCCTGCTTTTGTGCTGGTCTTGCACAGGTTAAACGAGTTGGTATCAGGCTTGCAACATATGTACTACACGGCTATCCAACGTGAGACTGGGGAAAGCCACGCAGGCTCTTCTCAGGTAGGTGAAAAGGGGAGGAGTGTCTCGACAGGCAGGTGTTTGCGAAGCTTTTCATAGTGTATGAGCATACAAACCCATATTCCTTACACACATAGAACTATGTTGGCATAGATGTGCATGCAAACAACTTGTTCTTCCAGGAGACACTGGAGAGCCGTGAGCAGCTGGAAGCCTTGCAAGGCCTAATAGAGCGCATTGCGTTTGATCCTCAGCAAGCAGCCGCACAGCTAGGAGGAACAGGCGTGAAGAGCACGCAGGCGCTGCTGGCAGAATTACAATCAGCTGCAGCTCAGTACTGACATTTAAGATTGGGGGATGGAATGAAACAGAGCTGGCCGAGTTGCTCAAGATGGTCTGTACATATGAAAGAAGAGGTTTGGCTGATACTGAGACTGGATGCTAATATGTGATAAACATCATCACCATGTGCGGGTGCGTTTGGTATACACAGCTCAGCAGTTTAGCAGTAGAAAATGTACACAGCGCAGTGGCGCCGCTGTCGGTGAGCCTGTTACACTTAGTCAGTGGTATGGATGGAGAATTGTGTGCTTTTTCCACGGATGCATCATGTAATGAACAATCAATGCTTATCATTTCTTTGGTCTGTTTTGTTGGCTCTCTTGTATAACACTTTCAGACGTCCTGTTTCGAGCTGTCATGTCAGGGAGGAAGAGGAGAAGTTACCTTTGTGGGGCTGGGCGGATCTTTGGAATAGCGAGAAGGGGCCTGCTGGGAGCACACAGCCAGCTTATGAGAGGAAGAGGCAGAACCCATAGGAAGTTTGTTATTTGCATCGTGAGATGCGGTAGGCGGGTGATTTATTACTCAGGGAAACTCACAACTTTCTCTGAGAGGAATGCAGGCAAAGAAACGGACAAAAGAAAAGAAGGAGAAAGTGAAGCAAACACACAAAAAGGCGAGAGTGATATAGTAGCATATCCCTTTTGCTGCATTACAGGAACTGGAAATCTTCACGTGTAACACCCTATAATTGTCGAGTACTATATTGTCGGTTGCTGTCGCCAACAGCAGTCGGTTTGGAGCTAATAAATGAAAGTATCATTTACTTGGCACCGGGTGCATGTTGTATTGGGGCGCTTGCTTTATTAGACGTTATTCTGCTAATTGTACTACCCAGAAACTCTTAACACCTGTCAGCGCCTTCAGCAGAAAGGCCGTTTTTTCACAGATTTCAATGCTGTAAAAGCACACGTGCACGTCCAGTAGTACAGACTAGCGCTTGATAATACTGATGAAGGGCTGGCTCACAGAACAGAGGACGTGGTGTGTGTATTCATGAGAGATTTCATTCATGCTGACGCTTGTTTGAGCGCAATAAAGACAGACAGCGTCATGCTAAATCAGTGGCACTATCTAGTCGTGTGATGTCCCCTGCGATTTATAATGTGAGCAACGGTTTCACGTATATTGGTAGTTTGGCTAGTTTAGATGGTCCTTTTATAATAAACTCGCTCTTATTCTCACAGGCACATCCATCAGCCACCTCAGCACCTCAATGCATTGCTTGGTCTGCCGCCTCAGAGAGGGAGAGGAGACGTTACAGATACCTTCAGGGGGGGCTTATGCATTGCTTTCCCCCTGTGAAGAATGTTAAGAACGAACATCACTTACTTGGCGGGATGCATTGGAGATATAAAAAACCAAATTACAATGTTTCAATTGAACAAGGAATGTGCCTTGCTGTGTGAGGTGTTGAAAGGCAAACAACGGTAAGTGCTGCAAGCTAATCTGCTATTACGAATGATTTCAGTTCTATGCTACAGTTCGCTGTAGGCTTTTTCATTACACCAAGGCATAAAAAGAATAAAAAGAAGCAGGACGCTGCAAAGCTATTGCTGCACCGTTACCTCTGCCCGCACCACGGCCACGGCCACAACCACGGCCCGTTGTGGCCGGGGCAGCGGCATCTCCCTCCACGGCTCGGGCTGCTCCTCTTGTCATCATGACTAAAACAGAAAACAACCTGAGCTAAAACAAGGCATAAAAATAATGCCTAAAACCTAAAACGAGAGTACACAGCACTTTATGCAAAGTGCTTGCCAGATCTCAGCCTACGCTCACTACGCAAAAACTCCAGTTCTACAGCTGAAGCAGAGAACTGATGATTTTCACTCTTTATACACGTTTTTACGGTTTTAGCCAGGCAAGTGCTGGTTCAGAGTTAATCTAGCAGCATGGCCCACAGCAAGAGAGTGATGTACCAGACCGTGTTTGATGTTCCAGAGCGACCCTCTCGTTGTGCATGTGCTGCTCCTCACACATGAGTTCTATTCCGGCTCGTATCCACCGAACTGCTGGAGGGGGATTTTTACACATGTGCCGATACCAAGCATAAAAAGGATGGTTAGCACAGCGCAAGCTGTGCCAAGAGAGTACTAACTGACGTTCGGTTGCACTCGCCTCCAAGAACTAGAGTACTTCTGCGAGTACTCAGCAGTTTTATGTATACAATACTTGCCTCCCGCATCCTGGTATATTCAGTGTGACAGTCCATATTTTCATGTGCCCAAAACACACAGACTAAACCCTAATGATTCTCCCTCTTTGATTAAATGCGGTTGTCCCTGGCAGATGCTAGATTGATTTCACTGGTTTTATTCAGTGCTGCAATGTCACAAACAGCGTTGTGCCTTTTTCCCTTTTTAAGGATTTTTTTGTAGGTGTTGCAAGTCTGGTGCCACCACAAAACAACTTCTCACATTTATTACAATGTTTTACATATGCAGCCTAGCAGTCGCACATTTTGACTGATGGCTTTATCTGTAGCATCTGTAACATCTGTACACCTAATTCAAAAAAAGGTTTTACCATCACCACAAGCAATCATCAGCATGCTTTACAAAATACCAAGAACTGATCAAGGAAGGTCACGGCTTTGATGGGCCAGGCAAGAACTACAAATTAGAAATCAGCATTTAGCTAGATCTCAAATATGCAGAGACAGCGGGCTTGCCATCAACTTACCTGCCCTAAAAGCATAGCTTCTGGGCAGCGTTTCTGAGCAAGCTCTGGGCTTTGCACATACCCTGTGTGTTGTGGTTGTACACTTAAGATATTACTGGCTTGGAGTATTGTTATGCTCTATAGGAAAGTAACACTTTGTCTGTCAAGTAGACCAAAAGAAGGGTACTCATGTACTTTTTGCTGAATTTAAAGCAAAATGTGACATTTGTAGAGCCCTCGAAAGGTAAGCCCAGGCAAGATGTGTGTTGGTATCTGCTTTGCCTAAAATAAAACAAGCAAAATAGCAGGCATCCTATACTAGCCGGAGCCCTACATATTTCACGGCGATTACGCACAATCGTAAATCAGCTCACTATATCCTTTTTAGCAGCAAATGTGCCAGATCCCTAACAAACTCCTGACCCTGACCGAACGGACAGAAAAGAACATTGTGGTACGGCATACAGCATCTCACCTGATTTCCAAACAGTTCATCCATATCCTCAATCAAGATGAAAAGCATGGCATTTTCTTGGTCAGAGGCATTAGAACCAGGTCCTAGAGGCATGTGTTGCAGTAAAGATATATAAACTTGCTATCCTCAAAGCCTGCTAATGTGAGGCCAGTTTCTCGGTCAAGCTTGCATGCAAAAATAAACGCATTTCCTTGTCATAAATGCATAAATGTACTTCCCGGGTCAGAGAGAAAGACCCACCAGAGGGACGCGCAGGTGAGGTAGAAGTGGCTGCAGAGGACCTGGAAGCAGGATCAAGAACAAGCACGCATACAGATCTGCCAAGCTGAGTCGATAAGTAGGTAAGCAGGTCAGCAGCCTAGTGCTCTTATGAAATTAGAAACAAAATTTTGGTATTTCCCCCAAATTTCTTTGGCCTATTTGTTGCCGGGGAGAAATGAACGAACTCTTGACATGGTAGAAGGGGAAACACGGTTTAATGTTTTACATAAGTGTGCAAGTTGAAAGATTCAAAGAGGTCAATAGTTGCAAGGAGAAAGGAAAAAGAAGACATGCAATCCACAATTGAAAAGTGAAACATTATTTCCTGTACTGCAACAACTAGCCTTTGTACGTGGCGTTGAACTAATAAGCAGCTTTTTGATTTGCTTTGAACCTTTATAGCAAGAAAGGTCAAATTTTTGAGCAAATCTAGAGGTAAATTATAAATGAAAACAGATTATATCGTAGAATTTCTTAACTTAATAGACATCTTAAATTCATTTCAGGCAGTAAAACCTCTGCCTTTTAAATATCGTGTGAGGGGTAGGTATTCAGTCAACGAATGCAAGCATTTCATCACTGATGGACCCTTTTGCATTAAATCGCTAGCGCCTGATATATTAGCAGAGGGGGTTAACTGGGGAAATGTCCAAATATGTGCCCTTTTTGCACTCTGAATCCAGCCATTCACTGCCCACTCAGCCAACTGACACCATCCTGGTAAATGAAAGCTGATATTGTAAGCTGCACGAGGATGTGCTTATATCTATGTAAGTCACAGTGTGCGCAAATTGACGGGGGTCAAAGCTCACCTTGACTGCCCAAACCCTAATTTGGTGCCTTTCTATGGGAAAACAGCACATGTTGAGCCACATCACCACGCACTTCATCTTTTCACTTGATTTTTTTGCAATCATATTTGTTTATTACAACAACACCATACCACACAAAAGTATGCCATTTGGTGGAGCGGGTGATCTGCTGTGAAGATTTTGTGGTGAAAAGTGGGGTTCACGCCGCAGCTGTTTAGGCACGTTCTTTATAACGGGCCTGTTTCAAGATAGTGTGGTTTGTAAAGCCTGTAAGCAGGGCTACCTTTGGATGCTGGGCTTGAAGCTAGCCCGTCACGGGAAACGTACCCCGGGAAACTCTGAAAAGCATACTCATTTTAGACCTCAGAAAACCCCCTCTGATATATTAGTACTTGATTTTGGACTATCTAGCGGTTTACAAGCCATAATAGGTACATATACGTGACCAATGCCCTATTTTGAAACCACTCACAAGGACCACCCAAAAAAATGTAAATGCCATTCTTACCCGGATCGAGCGTTTGCAGCGGCCTCAAGCACATACCCAAGATCCGCAGAAAGAGGACCAAAGTGTGACGAATAGGTTGCTGCAACGAGCACGGGGCTGGTCACAAGGGAGAAAAGGAGATGCTGATTGGGCAAGTAATAGAGTCGGTAACAAGGCAAAACTGATGCTTCAAAACCGGCCACTAAGTGCTCTAATAGTCCTAATCTGAGTATTGCCATGTAGATAACTTTCCATTCTGGCGTTTAATCTAAGCTTCACTGTTTTATTTCATCACCTGGATTCGTAGATATGCATCCGCCTTGAGGCTGCAATGAGACCAGCACTTGCATTGAGTCCATCCATTGGGGCTTTGGCAGTGGACAGGATCGAAGGAGATTGGGTAGAGAGCAAGGAAATCACCAGGTTGCAAGCGGATGTGGCACTCCTGCAATGGCAAAAGGTAAACAGCAAAGGGGGAGTTCTGGTTGTATGCATTTTCATCTTTGAAACCATTCCACCTCTTATGTACCTGAACACAGAGCTGCCTGTGAAGGGCAGAGCTGAGACTGGGAAGTCTGTAGTTGTGGAAATGTTTATTTCTGCTGGGCTATTCTCCTGGGCTTCCGCATTGGCAAGGCCGAAGACCTGTAGGCCTTGAGGTGGAGGTGCTGGTGTCACTGGGAGGCACTGCTGCTGCTGCTGCTGCTGCTGCTGCTGAATTCTCACAGAGCAAAGGCTGCGTGCCTGCTCCAAAGCCGCATTGAGCTCCTCAAGATCTCTGGAAATTACAGGGTGCACCAGGCTGCTTGGCCTGCTGCTTTGAATACCAGAATTGTGACCCTCTGGAGGTATGTGGGGCCATTGAAAGGAGGGATGAGTGGCGCTGTGCAAGCTGTGCAAGGACAAAAGTAAGGTCAATGAAAAGGCTGGTGATTCGTGACTGTTGAGAAGGAAAATTGTTTTGATTATGCTCGATCTATATTTAACCCTTGTGTTGCTCTTGCCATACTTTTGAAGGGTTGCAAAACGGGCATGAAGTTATACAGACTCTTTCAGTAGCACGGACATGCAGTCAACACAGCACGATAGGATTGGAAGGTTTCCTTGGCCTTGTCCGAAGTTGCAGCGCTGACATATGGCTACCAGGCAAAAATGGGCAAAAACATGCCAACTGACCAAAACACCAGGAAAAACGCCCACCGGAAGTCTCGGGTGGGACTGGCTGGTGGGAACAGGCATCCAGATGAGGAAGAAAATGGAAATTGAAGCATGCTGAACATAGATCGGGCACTGTACATGCTTGCATCCCTGCTTGCTGCATCGAACTCTGTCTGAGGTTGCTGTGTTTGCAGCCTCAAAAGCGCAGACAGTCTACTGCTCCCCGATGTCCCACTCAGGCCCTCTTGCTCCTTCAGTATCTCCCCCAGTCTGCAAACATGAAAAACACAATTATCTGAAACCCAGGCAAGCAACATGGACGCTCATTGGTGTCTGCACTTGCTTACTTGTCTGCTGTTCTGTAAGCTAGCTGCAGTCCTGGCAAAAACAACACATATAAAAGCAAGAAAGCTGCTCAAACTGCATGCACTACTTAATTACTTGCACAACACTTCAACACGCTCCCTTACTTGCAGGTTCCGCCCCTGGGTTGCATTGGGCTTGGGCACCTTTCAAGTCTGCTCAGGCTAACAGTAGGTGCACTGTTCCACCTCTTCAGCCTCGTTCCCTGGCCATCCTTGCTGTCGCTGTCAGTAATGTTAGAGCTGTCGTCGCATTCACCACTGCCCTGGTAGTGCCCCCCTTTGTTGCTTTCACTGTTCTCTTCCCTGGCTGACATCTCACAGATCATCGCTCCAAAAAGGTCCTCTAGCTCAGAGCCAACAGCCGTAGGGAGCACCTGAGAGTAGGATTGTGCATTGAGCAATGCCTCATGAATATGAACAATCAGCTCACAGCTCGCTGAAAACATCTATTGATTTTAACCTGAACCCTTCCTTGTGCAAATAAAAAACCCGAGTTTTGCGCATTTACGTGGCTGATTAATGAGGCAAATACAGTATGTAGCCCTTGTCTTCACCGCTTAAACGGCTGTACTAATACACAGCATATGGGCATCGGCACAAAAAATCCATCAACCTCCTATTGCAGAACATCAGTTGCCAGAAAGAAGCACTCACTCTAAACTCCATATTTTAAAAGGCATTAAGGAATGGGTGCCTAATCCGCTGATCTGAATCCAAATCCAACAATTACGTGCTTTGTTCCCTCCTATTTCCAGACAAAAAACGTGAACTTACAAGCACAGGCAGAGACGCGAAAACTGTCAGCTGGGGAGGGTCTGATATCAGCCCAATAAGGAGGTACACGTAGACTACGCCAATACACAGCTCATTTGAAGGAAGGCTAATCCTGCACAAAGTTTTTTGGTTACTTTGTGTCAGCAAGTATCAATTTCAGGTCCTGCAGGTACAACCAGCGCAGAAAACCTTAGTTCGTGACTTAATACATGCCCGTCAAGTCTTGTGGCAAACGAAGACCGTTTGAATTTTGACGACGAAAGGGTCTGGAAAAACGACTTGACGGCTCTTTAAACTGCTTTACATAACATTATCTGCTTCTACAATTATGCACCCTCCCAGTCCAGTGACTGTTACTTGCACATCAAATTATATGAGACACTCACCACACACATCTGGCGGATGATGAAAGGACTAGCTCGGTGTTCAACAAAATCTTCCCAGTTTGCACGGCAACAACTCTGCAATAATAGGTTGGGGCAAGGTGGAGGGGGAAAAGCAGAAGCGCACACTCGCTGAATGCAGCTGCTTCCTAACGCAGCCTTTCCAAGGCCAAAAACAAACAGACAGAGGGTTTTGTCGGGTCTGACTACCTACAAACACAAGCCAGCAAGGTGGTTCTGCGAAGGACGCAACCCTTTACTTAGAAACGACAAAACTAATCCTCCCCGAAGTTCACAACACGGGCAGCTCTTGCAATACCTGAGAGGTACTGGTTGCTCTTGAGAGAAGCTTTTTCCCCTTCCCTTCCCTTCTGCTAAATCTTGAATGCGTTGCATAGTTTCTGGAAGCTTGATTTCCAGCGGTGTGCGAGGGCCTGTAGATGTGTGCTCCCACAACTGTCCGTGTGGAATGACAGGCGGGAGAGGAAAACAGCCTGCAACAACATGGGTGCGTAAATGAAAGCATGGGACTCGGGAGTATGACTGCAAGAAATACGGGTACACAACATCAGAACAAAAACGTTCAAAAGCTGATCTTGCACTCATCATTGGCCCAGCAGCAAAGTTGCCTGATCGGAGTCCTTTGCTCCAGGAGTTGCGAGGGCGGCGTTTCTGTAGCACACAATTGGATGGGTTTATGTGATAGGCTTGTAAGCGCAGTATCTGTAGCGAGCGTCACTGCACTACGTGCAAGCCAACTGTAGCATGCGTCAGCCTTGGCTAACGGTGCTTTTCAACCAAACCTGGCGAGAGTGATCGCGGTGTCACTTAAGACATCTTCTTACTACACAAAATTTGTAAATTTAATTGTAAATCTTCAATAGGAATGCAGTCCTCGAAATTGCAATCTTGCCAATTTAGCCGGAATTCCGTCTTCTGCAATGGCTTAATTTTTTGGCGAAGCCCCAGTCATGGGGCGCAGCCCCTAGGTTTGATGTCTTCCCACCAAAGTTCACACCAGGGCACGCAGGCCCGCCCAGCGCACCCCCCGCCCCCAAAACTTGCACAGTGACCCAAACTTACAAATCAGGCAGCCCTGCGGTGTCAGGGGGAGGGGAGGGGCAGGAGGTGGTGCTGCTGGGCGTACCCTGGAACGAAAATTTGAAAAGTTCAGACTCAGGGCCTGGCCAGAGCCACGCAGCCAACGTCCAGGTCAGAAACTTGACAGATAGGCCAAGCAAACTCGTTTGTCGGGGCATACAAGTTTTGGTGACCAAAGGTGCAGTGAGCAGTGCTGTGGAAAGAAGTGACTCAATGTTTGGCAGCTGCAGGAAGTTTAGTTTAGTTTAGTTTAGTTTGGATTACAAAGGCATTCAACCTGGAATGGCTGCTCAACCTATGAGAACGAGGTAAACCTCAAAACAAACCAAGTAAAAAAAGGGCTGTAACGCAACTGGAAAA
>Ga0307963_1003634_pt1 | contig 12291 bp, 16 predicted proteins | sample OrgLakmetagen594_FD_201829 | JGI IMG/M metagenome (GOLD analysis project Ga0307963, IMG submission 201829) | Saline water microbial communities from Organic Lake, Antarctica - #594 | ecosystem: Environmental > Aquatic > Non-marine Saline and Alkaline > Saline | place: Antarctica: Organic Lake...
TCTCCCCCCCCCTTTATCCCTATCACCAAACGGCGACCCAGCTTGTTTGTGGTGAGCATGGCTGTGGGCGAAGCTCCCTGCGCTCGGTCCTCCTCCCACGCCCCCTACATCATTTCCCCTGCTGCTACCCACACCCATACCCTCACTGCTAAGACCCATAAATCCATTTGCTTCTCTATCAGCAGAAGCCAGTGGCACCTCACACTCAGACCCCACACCAGCGTCTTGGTGGCGTTTGCGGCCTGGGAGGTCAATGCAACCGTTGCTGCTGCTGCTGCTGCTTCTGATGTGCTGGCTGTGTGCGCTGAGGGGAGGCTTGCCCCCCTCGAAGGGGGTGCTGCCGTCTCCTTGCAGGGACAGGCCTGTGTATGTTTGAGTTTGAGCGTGTTCGAATGAGAGTGTGTGTGTCTATGTTTGTGCTGTGGAGATGCTCGAAGTGCTCCCACATAGGTGGCGCTGCTTCCTCTTGGCAGGGTAAAGACCGTGTGTGAGCCTGCGTGAGTGCCTAGCTGTGTGTGTGTGTGTTTGTGCATGTGAACCTATGCAACGCAAAGTGTGCGTGTATGCAAGTGCATAAAAGGCTCAAACTTCTCAGTGGCACTTCTAGTCACTTTTGTGTTATGATTTGCAACTGAAAACGAGCTATCTAGACTAGAGTGTTATGATTTGCAATTGCAGACGAGCTATATAGACTAGAGTGTTATGATTTGCGATTTCAGACGTTCTATCTAGACTAGAGTGTCATGATTTGCAGTTTCAGACGAGCTATCTAGACTAGAGTGTTATGATTTGCAATTGAAGACGAGCTAACTAGACTAGATACCGAGTGCACATTCTCCTTATTCTCCACCTCATTATTTACTTGAAGGAGGTTAAGCTGCTCCAACCTTTCCTTTCCCCTTTCTTTTTTCTTAAAGTCCTTCTCACTTTCTTTCCCTCTTATTTTCCATCTCCCTCCCCTTGATCTTTTCCTGAAGGGGCCGGGCTGCTCCATCCTTCCCCCTTCCCCTTTTCTTGTCTTTCAATCTCCCTCCCTTGTTCCGCATCTGAAGAAAGCCGGGCTACTCCATCTTTTTCTTTGCCTTCCTTTTTCCTTTCCATCTCCCAGAAAAAGTTGAGCTGCTCCGTTTCTTCTAATTTTCGCATCTTTTTATCTCTCTCCCCTAGTTCCTCATCTGAAGGAAGCCAGGTTACTCCATCTTTTTTTAGTATTCCCTTTTTCATCTGCCTGAAAAAGTTGGGCTGCTCCGTCTTTATCTAATTCTCCTTTTTTTCCCCATCTCCCTGCCCTTGTTCCTTACCTGAAGGGGCCAGGCTGCTCCATCCAGTACGCGTGACGTAGCCAGGCCCTCGGCTCCTCCCCCTCACCCCCTCCCTCCCCACACCCCTAGCTGCAGCTTCTGCCGCTCCCCCACTCGCAGCACCCTGCAATCCCTCTGCACCTGTGTGCGTGTGCGTGTGTGTATGTGTGTGCGCGTGCGAGTGTGTGCGTGCATGTGTGTAAATCGTGTGTGTTTGTCACCCTTTGCTGCAGATTCTGCCGCTCCCCCACTCGCAGCACCCTGCAATCCCTCTGCACATGTGTGCGTGTGCATATGTGTGTACGTGTGGGTGTGCAAGAGAGTGGGTGTGTGTACGCATTTCACGTGTGTACGCATTTCGCGTGTGTACACATTTCGCGTGTGTACGCATTTCGCGTGTGTACGCATTTTGCGTGTGTACGCATTTCGCGTGTGTACGCATTTCGCATGTTTCGCGTGTGTACGCATTTTGCATGTTTACATCACCCTTGCTGTTGCTTTTGCTGCTCCCTGGGTGTAGACCCAGAATGTTTAACATAGTGTGTGTAAGTGTGGGTTTGTGTGAGCATGCGTATGTGTAGGGTTGGCCAGAACCGTATATACACACACCATATATGACCGTATATTTGGTGATTTCCCTGCCAAATGTACCGTATGTAAACCGTATTTATATGGTTCTGGCCAACCCTACGTATGTGCGTGTGTGCGTGTGTATGTGCGTGCGTCTGCGTGCGTGTGTGCGTGTGCATATGATCAAAAGCGTTAAACAGGTGTATTACATGTTGATTGACCTGAACCATTTTAATGAGCGAAAAGGGTACTCTGTCTTGATCACCTTTTGCACGCACATACAGTATGACGGTCAATGTGTACCATTATCAGAGGGACGCACTCTGCTCAATAGAAGATTACACGAATCTATTAAGCATTACATAATGCAAGTTACATTAGACGTCTTTCACTAAATCCAGTGATCTCCTGATTTACTCCCCCTTTCTCAACTTGTTCACATAATAGGCATGATAGGCATGTCCGATGCTTGGTACTCATTCCATTCTTGCACGCCCCCGGCACGCCCATATCTACGTCAACTATATTTTGTCGCTATATAAATGGGCTTCACTCACACCTAGATGAACTTGAGGCTTAATATCCGTCCCCCCCCTTTCACGCCCCCAGCACGCCCATATCTACATAAATCCACCTCCTCACTAGTAAGATCCTGACTTCACCCACATTTGAGCGGGTCCAATGCTTCGTCTTCGTCCCCCTCTTTTACGCCCCCAGAACGCCCCCCTTTGGACAACAGCGCTAAGCTGCTGCCGTGCATCTCTCGCTGCAGGGCCACCTGCAGTTGTGTGTGTGTGTGTGTGTGTGTGCGTGTGTGTGTGTGTGTGTGTGCGTGTGTGTGTGTGTGTGTGTGTGTGTGTCTGTGGAGATAACAGCACTGAACCAATACATGCTAAAATGTTACGTGTGGGTGAGTTTGTGTGTGTGTGTGAGTGTGTGCTGAGCTCAAGCTACTTAGCGTCGGCCGTGCATCACAAACAGCAGGGTCACATGCATTTGTGTGGGTATACATAACGAATGAATATGTGCATGCACAATGCACACTGATTGTGTGCTGAAGAGCCGCGCTGCTTTGGTGCTGTGATTCTTCACTGCTAACGTATTACTTCCAGGGGTTATGTTATCGTGTTTAACTAACACAGAGGGAGAGGGAGAGGAGTTTCATGTGACTGCAGCGCAGAACGTGCTGTATGTGTGTGTGATGTTCTGTAGTTGCAGTTCTATCATGGTGTACACAGTTTATGTGTGTGTGTGCATTTCCTGTGTGCAGCAAGCACAAGTCCTTGCACGGGTGTGCATGTGCGATATACATGTTCGTGAATGTGCTAGGTATACAGGTTTACGTGTGAGTAGGTGCATTTGATTTGCAGCTCACCATTTGCTGTTCCACCACAGTACGTGCTGCTAGCACAGGGTCCATGCTAGTAGTGTGCATGTGCGCCATACACACTTGTGAATGTGCCGTGCACGTTTATATTTTTGTAGGTGCATTTGATTTGCAGCTCACCATTTGCTGTTCCACCACAGTACGTGCTGCTAGCACAGGGTCCATGTTTTTGCGATTCAACTCTGTCCACTCAACCTGCACATGCAAGACGGGGAACTTCATAAGTAATCAATGAGGTATCAATATAACAGCCCGCATGCACACATAAGATAGGGGATTTAATAATAATTAATACATTTAATGTCAATAGAACAGCACACATGCACACACAGGAGGAAGTTTTAATATACAATAAATGAGATATATCATTCGAACAGCACACATGCAGCATGAGACCATCAATGGTCCAAGAATCTGTGAAATTTTAACAGAATAGGATCAATGCCATATGTGAGGGCTGTCAATGAGAGTCATTTGAAGATAAGGGAATGTGAGGTATACTCAATGACATATCGATAGAATAGGATCAATGCCATAAGTGAGGGCTGTCAATGAGAGTCAATTAAAGATAACAGGTTCAATAGAAGTAATGAGATATTAATAGAATAAGACCAATGCCATTATGCCATTATTAATGTGAGGGCTGTTAGCGAGAGTCATGTGTAGCAGTTTTAAGGGAGTGTGAGTGACAGAATGGAGTCAATGAAAATTACGGAGTAATGTAATGGAGTGTCCTCATAGAAACATCTAAATAATGTAATGGAGTGTTGTCATAAAACACAGAGGCAAACTACGCACACACGCACAAACATCTACACCCACACCCACAGCTACACACACACCCATACCCACAACTACACACACACACGCCCCCCCCCCCCCTCCCCCCTACACACACACACACACCTCTAATCCATCACAGTGGCCTTCGTTGGAAATACGCTGCAGAAGGGCCATTAGGTGCGCACGTGTGATGAGCCCAATTGCCACCTGCACACACACACAGCACGTGTGATAAGCCCAATTATTACCTGATCACACATACACATAGGCCAAAGACGCACAGCAGCACACCTGCACGTATGCAGAGCTCAAACGCTAAACGAAAATGGCGCATGCGTACCAGTAGTCCAAACCAAACAGGCTGAAAAAGTGGTGCGTGAACACGCCCCGTAATTAAGTAGTTTATAACGCTATTGCACAGACCGCAGAGCATGGAAATGAATGTAACACACACACTTGTATCAATCATACCGGCCCAGTGGGGGTGTCCTTCATCTTTGGGAGGCTCCAAAATTGTGCAGCACACACATCCTGATCAAAAGGTTGCATAGACTGCAGATGAAAAATAATACGACTCACACACACACACACACACACACACACACACACGTACGTATCAATCAAACCTACCTGTCCAGTGGGGGTATCCTTCACCACAGGGAAGCCGTTGTGGGTCACTCCTCTCAGGGCTTCTGTGATCTCACGGACCTGCCAAAATCGTTAGGGTAAGAAGTATGAATGAGCATAGCATGTGTGAGGGAGAAGTGTTTGTGGGAGAGGCAGGCAAGAGAGAAGCGTGAGAAATGAATAATGGAAAGTCGTTGCGGGCCACTTCTCTTAGGGCTTCTGTGATCTCACGGACCTGCAATGAGTGCCATAATTCATTATAGAAAAGTATGAATGCGGCATAATATGTGTGACGGAGGGGTGCTTGCGGGAGAGGCAGGCAAGAGGAAGGCGTGAGGAATGAAGAATGGAAAGCCGTTGCGGGTCGCTTGATTCAACCTAACATACCTGTAGGGCGTCAGAAATAGGTAAGCATGTTTAGTCACTTGGATCGTAAGGTAGGCCAGAACAGTATATGTACACCGTATATGACTGTATGTATGGTCATTCCCCTGCTAAACATACCGTAAACACACCGTATATACGTATGTATGCATGGTTTTGGCCAACCCTACTTGGATCAGATGGGGGGGGATGGAGGTCAATGCAAGTGACGAATTGTGAGACAGTGCATGTGAGACACGGTGACAAATTGTGAGACAGGGCGAGTGAGCCAGGGTGACAAATTGTGAGACACGGCAAGCGAAAAATTGTGAGACAGGGCGAGGGAGACACGGTGACAAATTGTGAGACACGGCAAGTGAGACAGGGTGACAAATTGTGAGACAGGGCGAGTGAGACACGGAGACAAATTGTGAGACAGGGCGAGTGAGACAATGTGACAAATTGTGAGACACGGTGACAAATTGTGAGACACGGCAAGTGAGACAGGGTGACAAATTGTGAGACACAGCAAGTGAGACAGGGTGATAAATTGTGAGACACAGCAAGCGACAAATTGTGAGACACGGCAAGTGAGACACGGTGACAAATTGTGAGACAGGGCGAGTGAGCCAGGGTGACAAATTGTGAGACACGGCAAGCGACAAATTGTGAGACAGGGCGAGGGAGACACGGTGACAAATTGTGAGAAACGGCAAGTGAGACACGGTGACATATTGTGAGACACCGTATATGACCGTTTATTTGGTGATTTTGCTGCCAAAGTCACCGTATATGCAATCCGTACTAGTGTCCCGTATATATGCACTGTATATGTATAGTTCTGGCCAACCCTAGTCATATCAACATTTCATTGCAAAGTGCACTGTGTACATGTATGCACGCGTGCAGTGAAGACTAGGGTTGTCAATGTTTGCAGTGAACAGGCACAGGGTCGTATGATTTCTTACTCGTTTTTTCATTGCCAAGTGCACTGTGTACATGTATGCACGCGAGCAGTGAACACTAGGGTTGTTAATGTTTGCAGTGAACATGCACAAAGTGTCGTAAATTTCTCACTCGTTTATGACCTTGCTCTCCGTCTCAGAACATGTGGGCAGTGGTGATCTCAACTGCCTGCATAGCAACCTTTTCCTCTTCTTTTTCCTCTTTCATAATTGGACACGTAAGGAGTAAAAAAAAAACATTCCTTGTCACCAACATGGCTACTTTTAAATAATAGAGGTGGCGAGCTGTGTGTAGTGCCTGCGCAGCATTCCCTCTTGCCCCACACGCACCTTCATTGTCTGGCGGAGCACGACCACAGGGCTGTGCATGACATACGACACAGGGATGAGGTCCAAAGAAAACCTGCACACACACATGCACCACAGAAAAGGTGACACCATGTTCAAGTCGTTAAATGGAAATTCTGAGCTGTGCATGATGTATGACACACAGGGATGAGATCCAAAGAAAACCTGGCGAGCAAGGAAAAAATGAGTAGATATCAGATTATATTTGAAACCAGAAACCAACATGAATGTGCTGGCATTAGGTGACCAAGCGAAGGTTGTTTGGTTTGTGAAAAGCTTGGTGTTTACAACATGACCAAACAAAGGTTGTTTGGTTTGTGAAAAGCTTAGTGTTTATGACTTGACCAAGCGATGGTACCAAGCGGAGGTTGTCTGGCTTGTGAAAGGCTTGGTGTGTGTAACGTGACTAAGCAAAGGTCGTTTGGTTTGTGAAAAGCTTGGTGTTTATGACTTGATTAAGCGAAAGTACCAAGCAGATTGTTCGGTTTGTGAAAGGCTTGGTGTTTATAACGTGACCATGCTCACCTTACAGGGGCCAGACGGAATCCTTGGATGAGTTTTAACAGAACAATCCAGCTGATGATAGGCCTGACTATTTCACAAGACAATAAGGATATTCTTGAAAATGCGTCTTTGGATAACCTTAAGCAGCTTCTGGCAGTAATCAGAGCTGCGCTGTTTACCAGAACATTTGGATATTTGTAGCACCTTATGGTGCTTGAATTGAGTTGTACAAAGCGACCTCCTGTCTGCTAGATTCAGCACACCAATACAATACTCCACGAAGGCTATACCCCACGAAGGCTATACGCCACGGTTTCTTAGGGAACTATAGATAATCCGCTTATCCTGTTTATTTGAATTTTAACCTATGATTTTTACCTATGATTGTACTAGGGATACACAGTTGCACCAAAGCAATCTCATGCCCGCTAAATTAATCACACCAGTGCATTACCTCAGAAGATACACAACCTTATTTTGAGGGAATTCATTGAAACGCTCACATATGAAAGCGTACACACTATGTACACAGAAATGCACATGAATGTGCGCGCATACATGAACACACCTGCTCGTAGGCTTTGGCGGTAGGAAGGGCACACACTCACACAACCACACTCACACACACAGATATGCTTATGCACACACACACACAAACACACACACAGACACACATGCACAGACCTGCCTCGTGGGCTCTAGCAGTAGGAAAGGCACACAACCACACAACCACACTTACAGACATACACATACGCTTATGCACACACACATACACACATGCACATACCTGCCTCGTGAACTCTAGCGGTAGAAAGGGCAGACACTCACACACTCACACTCACACACACGCTTACACACACTCACACACATGCACATACCTGCCTAGTGGGCTCTAGCGGTAGAAAGGGCACACACACTCACACACTCACACTCACACACATGCTACACACACACACTCACACACATGCACACACCTGCTCGTGGGCTCTGGCGGTAGAAAGGGCACACACTTCACGAGGAGTAGCCCGTGGTAAAGGCTGTGCGTGACGGCATCTGCTATCCACTTTGCCTGCAACGGGATATATACCAGCAGAAAGAAAGCTGAAATACTTGACGAGCAGCATTACATGGTAAAGGCTGTGTGTGACGGCATCTGCTATCCACCTCGTTTGAAACAGAATAAACAGAGGGAGAGGCTGGATTATAGAAACTAAAGCCTGAGTTCTTACCATGTGGGTGACGCATGTCAGTTTCATCTGCCTAATACCCACTTTATTCAATTTTGTGCAGCAGTTCAAATTCACGATGCCTTGCTACAGAGCAATAGCACTCAAGGATTTGCCATACACACACATGCACACATATGCACACACATATACGCACGCACACACATGCACACACATGCACACACATACACGCACGCACACACATACTCACACATGCACACAAGATCGTGGTCGCCAGCACTGGCAGTAGCACGTGCACGTCTGAGGACACAACGTGCGATCATGATGACAGCGAAAATCACTGAAGCAACAAAAGACACGCACGCACATTATACACGACCATGCACCGTGGTCGTGGCCGCCAGCACCGGCAGCACATTATACACGACCATGCACCACGCACCGTCATTGTGGCCGCCAGCACCAGCAGCACATTATACACGATCATGCACCACGCACCGTCATCGTGGCTGCCAGCACCGGCACCGGCAGCAGCATGTGCACGTCTGGTGATACCTCGATCATGGTGACAGCAAGAGACATGATAGCAAAAAATGATGCACGCACGCATGCGCACACATAAACGCACCCATGCACCACGCACCGTCATTGTGGCCGCCAGCACCGGCACCGGCAGCAGCATGTGCACGTCTGGTGATACCTCGATCATGGTTACAGCAAGAGACATGATAGCAAAAAATGATGCACGCACGCACGCACGCATGCACCCATTCACGCATTCACGCACGCACGCATGCACACACGCACGCACGCACACACATAAACACACCTATGCACCACGCACCGTCATCGTGGCCACCAGCACCGGCAGCAGCATGTGCACGTCAGAGGACACCTCAATCATGATGACAGCAAGAGACACAGTGAGTCGAGTGACGCCACCCATGAAGGCACCAGCGCCAACTAAAGCAAAGGCGCCTGGATCGATCCATGTCCACTCTCCCACGACCTCTGTGTGTGTGTGTGCAAGTATAGGTATGTGCTGATTATAATGAAGAGCTCTAACTGAATATCTCGGGGCCTTTTCCATCAAAGCTCACCTCTGTGTGTGTTTGCATGTGTGTGCAAGGGAGTGTGTGCGTTTGTGTGCAAGGGTGTGTGCGTTTGTGTAAGGATTTGTGTGTATGCCTGCAGCTGATGTGTGTGTACGATCTGACTTCTTATTCAGTTGCATCCATATCTGTGCCATGTGCATGGGTGCGCATTTCGTATGTAGGGTCACACATGCACACATGCACACAAACACACACACACACACGCACGCATACATGCAAGCACGCAAGCACACCGCACACACACCGCACATACACCTGGTACACATACACGCACACACACCGCAAGCCATGAACGCATGTGCATATGCATACACATATACGCACACACACCTGGTGACCACCGCTTCCCAGCACTTTGCGCTATATCTACAGTTGCCAGCCCCTACAAAATGCATGTGTGTGTGTGCGTGTGTGTGTGTTTGAATGTGTGAATGTCAGCTTTGCTTAAGATCTAAAAAACGCTATGTAAAGAAAAGGGAAAAGGTTACCTAAAGACACACACACACACACACACATGCACATACACATACACTTACACATACACACACGCACGCGCACACACACACACAAACACAAACACGTGACTTGTGCTACGTTAGCAGGGTTGGCCAGGACCGTATGCCTGGAAATCTTCTGGACAGCAGCCCTGTACTCGCCGTACGCAGCGTACGCAGCGTACGCACTATACGCACTGTACGCAGCATACGCACTGTGCACACTGCATGCAATGCACGCACTGTACCCACCGTACGCACTGTACAAATACAGCGTAAAGGCGTATGCAGTGTACGCAGCATACGCACTGTACACACTGTACGCACTGTATGCACTGTACAAGTACAGCGTAAAGCGTATGCATCATGAAAAGCGTACGCATTGTACGCACAGTACGCACTGTATGCACTGTGCACACTGTACACACTGTACGCATTGTACACACTGTACAAAACGTACGCACTGTACAAATACAGCGTAAAAGCGTACGCAGAGTACGCAGGGTACGCACTGTACACACCGTACGCACTGTACAAATACAGCGTAAAAGCGTACGCATCGTGAAAAGCGTACACATTGTAAGCACCGTTTGCACTGTACGCACTGTACGCAGCATAAGCACTGTACACACTGTACGCACTGTATGCACTGTACAAATACAGCGTAAAGCGTACGCATCGTGAAAAGCGTACGCACTGTACGCACCATTTGCACTGTACGCATTGTACACACTGTACGAAATGTACGCACTGTACAAATACAGCGTAGAAACGTACGCAGCATACGCAGGGTACGCACTGTAAACACTGTACGCACTGTACAAATACAGCGTAAGACAAATGTTTTTGACCACTCTAAACAGTGTAAACATTTCCTGACAAAAACACTTTAATCTCATGCGCGTGTGCTATTACAATGTGGTGTGCACGTATGATTTAGACCAGCCCTGTTCAAGAAGTGAGTAATTTCAGGGCAATGCTAAACGCTACTCCAAAGGGTGCATCCCCTAAACAGCCAGGAAAGAAGGAAACATGACACGCAAGTGGTGGTAGGACCCAGAGCATCCTCTGTGCAACCCTAACACATAATAAAGCCTTGAAACGATATAAGACATGACACGCAAGGGGGTGATCAGACCTAGTGCATATTTTGTGCAGCTACAAAAACATAAACACAAGCTGTGGTAAGACTCAGTGCATTCTCTGTGCGGCCTTGGGAAATTAGGAAACATGACACGCCAGCAGTGATCAGACTTAGTGCACCTTTCATGCAGTTATACACGAAAATAGACGCTGTGGTAAGACTCAGTGCATCCTCTGTGCGGCCTTGGGGGCGGAAAACAGGAAACATGGCATGACACGTGTACAGTAAGAAGACCTAGAGCACCTTTCATGCAGTCATACACAAAAATAAACGCTGTGGTAAGGCTCAGTGCATTCTCTGAGCAGACTTGGGGGCAAAAAAGGAAACATGACACGCCAGCAGTGATCAGACTTAATACACCCTTCATGCAGTTATACACAAGAATAAACGCTGTGGTAAGACTCAGTGCATTCTCTGTACGGCCTTGGGGGCAAAAAAAGCAACATGACATGCAAGGGGGTGATAAGACTTAGTGCAATCACTGCGCAGTTGGAAAATATCGCACATATCACACACACATACACACACAGAGACACACACACATACACACACATACACACATACACACACACAGACACACACACTCACACTAATACGCAAGCAGTGATAACACCCAGAGCACCGACAAAGGATTAGGACCGCCACTTCTGGGCACTTGATTACTCTCACATCAACAAGTGGTTTGCCCTAAAACCCTAACAGGAGCAGTCTGAATTACAGGTAGCACACATAGCCCATGACTGCCACACGCACGATTCAGAGCTCAACATGCATCGCCCAACAAATGCTCCCACCACGAGCACAGATGCCATCAAATCTTCATTGCCAAAATTTAGAACACAGCGATTTTGTCCACAGCCCTACATGATCTGCCCAACCATTGCTCCCAACATATGAGCACAGATGCAACCAATTTAAGCATGTTATGCCTTAAGCAAAACATTTGAGATCATAACCCACCATGCAGCCGCCCAATGATTGCTTTCACCTTGTGAGCACGGATGCAACCAGTTCTAGCAAGTTATGCCTTTAGCAAATGTTCTTAGGGTTTCTAGATCATAGCCCAAAATGAGTCGCTTGATGACAGTGCCCACCATATGAGCGCGGATGCAAGCCAGTTCAAAAAGCTATGCCTAAAAGAAAAGTTTGCTCACCATGCAACCACTCGATAATCGCTCCCACCATATGAGCCTGGATGCAACCAGTCTAGAAAAGTCATGTTTGCAGGCAAAAATTAAAATCATAACTCACCATGAATCGCCCGACGAACGCTCTCCGACCATGAGCACAGATGCAATGCAGTTCACGTAAGCCATGACTGACTCAAGCAAACCGTAGTTTACCATGAATCGCCCAACGAACGCTCTCTGACCACGAGCACAGATGCAATGCAGTTCACGTAAGCCATGACTGACTCAAGCAAACAGTAGGTCACACCATGAATCGCCCGACGAACGCTCTCCGACCATGAGCACAGATGCATTGCAGTTCACGTAAGCCATG
>Ga0307963_1003638_pt1 | contig 12286 bp, 10 predicted proteins | sample OrgLakmetagen594_FD_201829 | JGI IMG/M metagenome (GOLD analysis project Ga0307963, IMG submission 201829) | Saline water microbial communities from Organic Lake, Antarctica - #594 | ecosystem: Environmental > Aquatic > Non-marine Saline and Alkaline > Saline | place: Antarctica: Organic Lake...
ACACAAATCAGGTCAGTGAGTGGTGAGATATGAGAGAGTGGTGGTGAAAAATAAGGTTCACGCCGCAGACAATTAGACATGGGCCCCGCAGCTGGCACTTTTCAAGCTCAGTTGTTCTCAGCAGCTCGGAGCCTGGGCTACTTCTGGGTGCTCAGCCTAGAAAGTGCCCGTTACGGGGCCCATACTCAATTCACATTTTAAAAGTACCCTCATTTGGGGCCTCCGTCGACCACCTCTGGTATACAACCGTATGTATACAACCGTACACCTAAATATATGGACATACACCTGTATACCTACACGAATATTACTTCAGGTGGGTGGGACCTCTGAAATGAAGCATGAATGCAACCTGCGTGCTTTGAGGGCATTGTTGCGTTTGCCTTGATTGTCACTTATAGGTAACGTATGCCATAATTGCAGCGAGATACTTTCTTCAAATCTATCTGCAAACAAGCGTGCTGAAGCATTGCTCTGCAAACGCGCTGCAACCTTTTGCTCACTTGTCACACAGGAACAGTCGTTTGCACTCTCGGCCCATGGCAGACTTTGTCACTCAGCACTTGAGCCTTTTGACAGGACTGTTTAGGCTGTTCAAGGTTGGTAGCAGTGTGCGTGTGAAGAGCCATACAGAGCCTTCTGGAATGTGTGCTACGCGCTGTGGAAGAGCCATACAGCACCTAGTACAAAGGCATTCAATTTCTAATGGTCTCAATGCCTGCGAGTATTCTTCCAATCACAAGGGTTGAGTGGACGTCAAGTACGAGCATTTCTAACATGCGCTGTGAAAGCTGTTTGAGATTTTTGTAATTGAGGATTTCTTTAGGTGCCAGAACAGCTTTGCATCCCTCCTTTTCCACGCTCGTCCATCATTTGTTTTCAACATACCCCTTTCTTCATGCTCATCACCTTTTCCCCTCTTCACGCTCTTTGAATCACGTTTTGTGCGTGTTCCAGGCAAAGGACCGCACAAAGTACTTTAGAGTAGAGCACTGGGGGAACTTTTTAGAGACCAACAAGCTGCTGTCAAACCAGACAGGTAGGAAGAATGTGTACGTTGCATGCGTGCGTGTCTGTTTGTGTGTGTATGTGTGTGTTGTGTGTGCATGCCGCTGCTGTGTACACCTTGTGGCTGTGCAATTGTGGCAATGTATTTGTCTGTATGTGGGTACGCGTGTTGAGAGGACACTAGGGCACATGGTGGCAGCATTTGATGTGGTCCCTTTCTGTGGCTGAAGTGCTTTACGTTTTTTTATAGCATTGCAACCAGCCCCCATTATATTCTTTCTGTGTTAACATCACAGGTCTTGACAAGCGCGATGCCAAGCTCATATTTGCCTGGTCCCAACTGTGTGTCACTGATGAGTTGAAGAAGAGGAAGCGGACCGTGTCACTCACACTGATGGACTTTGTTGAGGTGGGAATCTTTTTACGCACGCATAATGTTTGTATGTGTGAATGTGTGTATGTATCTGTCACGTGGACATAGCAGGTGTGTGCCCTGCATATACGCGGCATGCATGCAGGAGTATGCAGGTGTCTGCTGCATGTATCACCATGTACTTTCTGAGTACGCGTAAGCACCTCTATACACACAGCACACACATGTATGCCCGTTACATGCAGCTATCAGGTTTCATGTATTTGTGCTGCACGTATGTCTGTCTAATCTAATTCGCTTGATGTGTGTGTTTCTTGAATCAAGCATGTTGCACAGGACAGCTCATGATCAGAGCTCCAGGCTTGTCGCAAAGAAGTAACGAGCACAATCATGCTTTTGACTCCCAAATGCTCTTCTTTGGCGGCGCTTGTTGTCAATCATATCATTGGCAGAGGGAGTTACCCTGTAGTTAATTGTGTGTGTGTGTTGTGCCTGGTGAAAACTGCTACTAAATTTTTAGGCAAGGTAAAATACTGATAACTCCTGTGTGCATACGTAGTGGCGTGGCCATTTTAGGCCGCTCATTCCCTGTTTGAATACAGCAGTGATGGCGTGGCCATTGTAAGCCGTGCAGTCATTCACTGTGAAAATACGGCAGGGGAAGCCTACCCACTTTCCACGAAAGTTGGTTCTCATGACTATTTTTGTGTGTGTGAGAGTGCCTGAAGATGTGATGACACTGCACTGTAGGCCGTTTGTCGCTTGGGGGAGCACCTGGCGCTGCCTAATGAGGAAGATTTGGATGCATTTTTTGTCAATGAGCAGGTGAGGAGAGTCATGCGTGTATGTATGTGTGTATGCGTCCGTCTATGTTTGTGCTGTTCATTGTGCTACTAAAAGATCTGGAATGGGCCTTGATTTGACCTTATGGACCTCATTGCTCTCCAGCATTCCTGCATTTTTCTCAGACAATGCACTCATGTTCCTGCCCAGTTTCCTGTCCCCTAGCACCAAATGCATATGCACGTTCTCACATACACACATGCACACGCGCGCGCACACACGCAAAAACACACACACGCACGCACACACACACACACATACACACATACACACACACACACTCACACAGGCCGTAGGGCACTCTGGACGCTTTCACTACCCTGAAAGCGCTTCCTCATCCCCCACTGGCGCCGCAGTGGCAGCAGCAATAGCAGCAGCAGTGGCAGCAGCAACAACAGCAGCAGCAGCAGCAGCAGCAGCAGCAACCGGGGAAGCAGCAGAATGGGGATCAGCACCTGGTGGCGAAGAGCAGATTGGAGCACAAAAAAAGGAACCCACCCCTCCTCCGTCCAACCCCCCTCTCGCCGTACGCCCCGTGCATAGGGTAGCCGACAGTGGCAGCCAACGTGCTGCTACGGACCCTGAGGCTGAGAAAGAGCGAGGCATGTCGCCAGACCCGAGGGCCTACTCTCTCAAACTTCAAGAGTTTCACAGGCTGATGGCTGTGAGTGGTGAGTTTGGCGTGAGTCTGTTGACTTTTAGGCAGCATTGTATCACCGCGAAAACGATGAGCATGGTGGACACGCTTCTTATAGGCCCCCTGTACATCTTTGGCCTGCAGGGCAAAAGAGGCGTCGTGCGTCTGCTGGCATACTGTCACCCAAGAATCCTCGTCCCTTGGAAGTCAAGGTGTGTGGGGGGCAAAAGATTGGCAGATGTGGCGTTTTAAGTTGAGGTCCGTGGTCAGTTTGAATTTCAAGGTACAGGAAAAGGAGGTGGGTTTGTTCAATCTGAAGCCTGGCGTCTGTACCAGTATGTACATGTTTACGTGGGTGTGTATGTATTCGTGGGTGTTTGTCTGTGTCTTGAGATTGAAATGTGTGTCACGATCGTACACACACACACACACACACACACACACACACACACACACACACAAAACACATACACACACATACAAAACACACACACACACACACATACACATACACACACACGCATGGTCACATTGCAGTATTAAAAAAATGAACAGGCTGAGAAATTTGAACAGGCCCATCTTCCTTCAGCTGGCGTCGTGTTATAGGTTTAAGTGCAAACTCTCCTGATTAGCAACCTAGCCGTTTGGAACACTCGACATGATTGTTTCAAAGTTGCATGCATTCTGCATATGTCAATTTTAAGAGAGCGCCTTTGCTTGCTCTCGTTGCTCATATGCTGCTTGTGCTGCTTGTGCTTCTCCAGGTGGGCCTTCTTTTGACTTACATCTTGGGCCAAGTGCAGGAGGTGTATGGAGGGCACGATGAGGCAGATACCGCCCGCAAAATGCTCGTTGCTGCAAACAACATATCCGGAGGGATTGAAATGGCTTGAGTACCAGGACTCATTACTTGAGGAATTTGTATGCGTGTATAAGCATTGCGTAAGAAAGTACTGGGCATCGGAGGACTGAAAATTTGTATGATGCACCTGGATGCACGCCTGCTTTTCCTGCTGAAGGCAGTAGCCTGAGGGATTTGATGGCACCTACGTCGCTTTTAAATACTGCCTGTCTTTGTCTGCAATGAGGAATGCTGTTTTGCTGACCTGCTTTGTCATTAGCGTTGTATATTGTATCTTCTTCTTTGCGGTGGTTGCCTTGACCAGCTGGATTCCGGAAATGCATTTCTTTTGCAGCCTTTTTGCTGACAATTCAACGGGTAAACTTGCAGCTTGCAGCACGTATCGCATTTTCTATCATAGACTGTTTACTGAATTTTTGCAGGTGGTGTGAAGTGCACTGACTCCGGCAAGCAAGCGACTTCTGGTGTCTTGTGTGTGTATGTTAGAGATAAGGCTTGGCAATGTGAGGAAACAATTAAAAGATAAGGTAATATATATGTGTGCGCCTTTGAGGGGGCATCTGAGCGGAAGCCTGTACTTAAACAAAAAAGGCGCTAGAAAAAAAAGGGAAGAGGGATAAGGTAAGGTAAGGTTACATCGCTAGGAAGAGGGATAAGCACTGAGCCACAAAAGAGGCCACAACATACACATCTGGCTGGTTCAAAAAGGTCCTCAAACGAGTCGGGCTATCTTCATACTGAGGTGTGAAGAGAAGATGGCAAACAATTAAAACGTCTACAGAGGCTACAGAGGTTAGGCTGCGTATGGAAAATCTGAGACAAAGAAGAGCAAGTGGTGAGACATGTCACCTATGTTGTACATTCGAAATCAAGGAGAGAACCATTCACACCCAAATTTGAGATAAGCTAATCTTAACAAACAGGACAAACAATAACTCGTAGTCATTTATGGTAGCTACGAAACTGATTGTAAAATGTCGGTTTACCTTGTATTTCCAGTTGCCAGTACGTGCTATTTCGTTCTGCATAATTTTAATTTACAAAATATTATTGATCTGGAAAAAAGAGTTCCAGGAAAATGGCCGAGAGCACAAGGCAAGCAGATGCCGCACTGTCAGCAGCGGCTGATCACAAGCTCACTCCAGATGGGATGTACAGGCACACAGGTGATGAAGCACCTCTGCGGCTTATTGAGCATGCTGTCTAACCGCCGCCGCGCTTGTTCTCATTCAAACATCCCCACTCATCACACTTGAGCATTGCACCAGCAGGTCGTTATGGATATGGGTGGACGAGGACCCCAAATGAGGTTTGGATCTACAACACAGGACGCCCTGATTTTCGTGCTCGTTCTAACGGACTATTGATTCATTATCTTGACCTTTTCAATTCCAGGTAGAGGGCCTGAGGCACCATGGGCCAGGTATGAGCGTCACGCAACTAAGGAGGTCTTGAGCCAAATTTTTTCCAATTTTATGCGAGTCCATGAGAGGAAATAACGGATTGGCAAAGCGTGCCTTTGGCAGCTGTTGGGAGACCACAAGACACGCGCTGCTCTCTCTTGATGCTTGAGGTGTTATAAACCACTGCTTGCATGATTTTATGATGTGCGTGGGTCAAAGAGTGAAGTCTTTTCCTCAGAGCTGCACCCTTAAGACAACAACATCCTTTCAAAATGACTGACAAGACTTTTTTAAGGATCCATGCTTTCTGTATTGTTAAGTTACACGGCTGCTTGTGAGCGCCATTATCCAGGAATCAGCTTCATGAAAATGCTGCGGATCAAGCATTTGAAGAATCAAGGTATTAAATTAAATGTGTGCGATACAGCCTGCTGCTTAGCAGGGGCAACTAAATCCAATAATGCTTCCACCATACTCTGCAGGACCAACAGTAATAGATCAAGCTACATACCCCTTCAATCTCGTGGCAGGGGCTTGTAAGTTATTACACTGCCATTTGTAGTGCAAATAAAAACTCATGACATAGTACATTGGCATAAATGGACAGGCTAAGGGAATGCTGCATGCTGACTTGCTAACATTCCCTAGCCAGTGGTGACATACATAAAACATTCCCTGCACAATATTTAGGTGGAATGGGCTCGTACTACTTCTTTAAGCAGGGCATTCCACGTGCAGCGATAGGCTCGGGGGCGTTTGCCTTGCTCTTCATCACAGCCGGGTAATTCATGTCGTGACGAGAAAATGTGAAAAAATAGTAGCCGTATAGAGGGGGGTGTCCTTTTTTGACCATTCAATAATGCCGCAAACAACTTGGAGCCTTTTGTTGCATCTCCTCTTGTGATTCTTGTTACGCTGGAAGACCCTGTGCTATGCCTACTGTTGCAGACAGCTTGTGGGCAACGGCAAGGTGATTCAAGGCTACAACCTGGGCGCAGGTGAGAGTGTTTCATGTTTCATCCCATTACGGTTTGCTCTAAACTCAAGTCTGTATGAAGTCTAATATAGAGGCTAGGTTTAAATTTGGTTATGTGTGAGCCTGATACTTTCAAGAATGTAAATTGATTTCCTTGCTCGCAGCCACAAGTGCTGGCCTCGTCATTGCCTGTATGCCTGGGGCATTTCGACGTAAGCCGGCTGAGACAACATTGGCCACGATTGGAGGTAAATTGGGCTTGCTACAATCATTAGGAACAAGAAAAAGAACAAAACATGGGGACAGTAGAAAACACGGGGACAGGAAAAAACCGCTCCCACGCTAATTTGGAGGAGCCACTTTGGTAAAACTCCTCCACGAGCGCAAGAAGAGGAAAAGTCATGGGGATCAGGAAGGATTGCTAGGAAACTGTGTATCACAGCGGTAGAAAGACTATTGAGTGGTATTAGTGATTTTGCCCTCGACCATGCATGGGGAACTCTTTCAAAAAACACATTTTTCATAAGTGCATTCTCCTGATACACCATGTTCCTCCTTTTATCTCTGCTTGTCTTCACTTTCCTCTCGTATACAGGAGTGTCAGCTGTATCGCACACATACAATGCCATGAGCGCAAGGAGGAACCCCTTTATTAACCCCTTCATCATGGGGCCTGGGCCAAAGGAGTGATCTGTGCATCCCTGTTACCTCACGAGTGCGGATGTTAGGTTGCACTGCATTTTTCAGCTCTTTAGGCGCTTCCTCCCAACAGTTCTAATTTCTGGTCCATTTAAGCAGGCCATGTCGTACGTTGCTGATTGATAATGCTAATTCGCAGTCTGCTTCTGGTCTAAACTACATTACCCTGTAAGTGTATTCACTAGAAAAGCGTTTGCAAACTTTGATCATATACGTTTTACGACAGACAAAGCAGGCATCTGTTTAAAAGCGGTCAGGTTCAACGTTCAACTGCTTGTATTGTAGTTGCAAGGTAGCATAAGGTCTATGAATTGCTGAAGGATGATTTTGCACGGGCTATACAAATAAATAAACAAATAATAAATAAACCATGTTGGTAACAGACTGTTGGTAAATTCCTCCAACGCAGAGAAGAAGAGTCAATGATCGTAAGTTTTTTTAGGAATGCAGGCTTGGCCTGAAATTTCCGGCTCCTGATGAAATTATAACAATACTGGAAAGTGCGCGCCTGGTATGGACAAATTTGCAGCGTAGTTAACAGAATGCATATGGATGCTTAGATGTAAATTTGTTATCTCTTTGATGGTCAAGACCCAAGTCCTTGTAAGGCTTCGTAGTGTGGGTGTTGTAGATGGTGGCATTAATGGTAGTCAATTTTGAGGAACTGGAGCTTTGCAGATAGGCAAGGAGGTCTCCAGCACGCTGTCTACGCTTAGATTTGCATTTTTTGAAGGGCACGTTAAGTGTGCACTTGCAGTGGTCTAACTGGGCTGTACTTCCAGAGTGTAGATACGGTGAACCGTAGCAGTTTTACAGATTTCAGTCCGCTGCCAAGCTTTTCAATAGTACCAATACTTCATTCAATTATACTTAGTTCAATAAAACTTGCTGATACTTACCAATCTTCTCAGTAGAACTTACCAATACTTACCAAAACTTAATTCACAAATACTTACCAGTATTTACCAAAACTTATCAATATTCATTAATTCAATCATACTTAGTTTAATGCTTAACAATAATAATACCAATGTTTAACAATAATTTTAACAATACCAAGGGTATCTATAGGAGTCCAGGCTTTGCAAAAGGTCAAGGCTGGTCTCAATTTACAGCCTATTCCAAGTGCCTGCTGGACTGCTCAATAACTAACCGCTTTTCAAGGACTGCGTGGGTGTGAACCACAATTGAGCTAGTCAAACTGTGCGTGCTATTCCCATGCAATAATTTCCTGCAGATTTGAAGCATAGGATGAGAAATGCTTGGAGAGACGCTGAGTTGGTGGGCCCCAACATGCACAACAACAAGCTGGCAACTTATCATTTATGCAGAGGGGGTCGACGAAGGCTTGAAAAAGGGGTACTTTTAAAATGTGAATAAAGTATGGGCGCCCCAGCTGAAAAAAACCAAGCTCAGTACCCAGAGGTAGCTGCTGATAGCACCAGAGCTTATGTTTCCAGCTAGGGCGCACACGTCCAATTGCTCGCGGTGTGAACCCTAATTTTCACCACCATTCTCTCATATCTCACCACCCACTGACCTGATTTGTGTCATTTTTACATGAATCGTCTAAATTTTAATAAGGAATATCATTGCAATAAAAACGGGGCAAAACGACCCAGTAGTTGGTCAGATACTCCATTTCGGCCCATTCCCCTTAGAATGAATCAACAAAAGGGGCGCCAAAAAGGTGGAAAACTAAGCTTCACCAAATATACACTTTAAAATCCAGGATGATTTAGTATCATGAAGGAAGTGTTGCCATCTTGTTTTGGGGTGAAAAGAGGCTCTGGTTGGGGAGTGGTGGCCTAAAATGTGAAAACTCAGTGCCAAAATTTGAACTGTATTTCTGTCCAGACCACTGGGGTGGTCCGATTGACCCCAAATTTTGTGGACCATCTAGTTATGTTCATCAAACATGGTCTGCATCAAAAAAGTCACATTTCAGGACATTTGCTCCGTCGACCCCCTCTGTCATTTTTGCTTTGTCGTCCCTTTCTCTAGTGATGAGCGTATGCCGACTAAGTGCCGCAGTATCTTCATCTTGATCTTTCCAAACGTGTTAAGGGCAATGTCAGTAGTTCTGATTGCGTGCATTATGAATGGAGGCAGCAGCATAGCTTGTGGGCAGTTCTCGTGTGTGTGACCATTGCCCTAGTAAAGAATATCTCGACATGTCCAAAATAAATAGTAAACATAGCATGCATAGTAAAGAATATCTCGAACATGTCCAAAACGAGGTGCACGCTCTTTATTCTGCCAAGATCATCAAGTTTATGAGCTAAGAAAAGATTAATACTCCTTTTTGTTTGCATCCTTTTTGAGGATTCTCAGCAGCCCTACCTGAATTGCTACATCAAGCCAGCAACCAACCTGCCTTTTTTCAATTTTCTCAGCAGTTTTCTTAAAATTTTGTTTCCTTCTGAGCTTGTGGATTTCATATGTGGCTGATCGAGACCAGTCAGCAGCTGGTCAGCCAACACCCTGGCTGAAGGTCAACCCCCCATTGTAACATTGTAACCACTGTAGTCACACAGAAGTCAGAGGCAATAATGTGCTTCAATTCTAACTCTGAATACCTGCCCCCTCAGTACTTTGACGGTGTACTGCTCCCCTACACAGACTCATTCAAATATTTGGGCATGGTGTTCGACAAGCAGATCAACCTGAATACCGCGGCTGACATAACACGCTTCGCCCATTCACGACAGGCACGTTCAGAGTCAAAGAGTTTGTTTAGGAATAAAACCTTGCAAACAGGCTACACGCGTACATGTGGCTTCTCAAGACATACGCTATTACTGCTGGTATGCATGCGAGTCGGATTTGGGCCACTCCTTACTTACAAAAGGCAAAGAGATGGACGGTCCCCTCAAGAAATAGCTGTTGGCAGTATTGAAAAGGATGTTGGGGGTCAGAGACACGCACCACGCCTCCATGGTGTGTCATGCGAGAGTGTGAATTAGAACCCCTACAGTTAAATTGGTTTTGCGCGACAATGCGGCTGTACAATTCTTTGATTTAATTCAACAGCTACACAATGAATAAGGTCTTACATGCTGACATGTAGCTGAGTACAAGATCCAATGATTGCTGGTCAGGCCATATTCTTTCTGCCATGGATGACACAATCGTATACCTTCAAACAGAAGCTGCAACACTGTGAACCCATTGATCTCAGCCGTTTTGTCGTAGACCTCAGGGAGAGACACTTGGAGTACTAGACACCTTATTCTGAAACTCATCCAAGAGAACAGCAAACGCTCTACTTATCACCAATGGTGTGTTTTTCTTACAAAAGGTGCTCTGGACACTCATTCGCCTTACATCCTTCCCAATACATGTTTCTCAACCTGCCTCGTGATGTTTCGCAGTACAGCTCGTTTCAGACTTCGTGTCCACACCCTACGTTTTGAGACAGCGACATGGAATCAATGTGATTTCCCCACCTGTATGTGACCTGTGTGATGCTGATGATGTGCAAGATGAGCAGCATGTTCTTTTCCACTGCACCAATCCCCACATGATTTCTCTCCGCAGGAATATGCATCTCTGTTTCCCCCAACAGGAGCCCACAATGTGTTTGCTTTCTTGAGCCAGAACAATAACAAGCTATTCTTCTTCCTCCATGAACCAATTGCATTTTATGAGCAGGCTAGCAGTTGCACTTCTTGACTGAAGGCCTTTTTTGGTGAACCTTGTTAACCTTAAGGACTGGGAGCATCATGTATCGTTAGACACCGTTGATTTGTTAATATTGAGCAAACGTGCATCGTATCCATTACTTGAGCCCACTTCCAATGAAATCATTATTATCACAATTCAGCTAGAAACAGTTTTGCCACAAGAAATCCCAACGGAGCAAAAAGCATGGTAGGAAGGAAAACTCTAGTATCGATCAAAATCATCCATGAATTTGGCGGCCATTCCTGAAAATCTCTTGGCCATGCTGCCTGCCACCTCCTTCATCTGCGCCATATCTTGCCTTGCCTGCAGAAGAGATATAGAACGAAGACAGTTTAAAAGGAAGAAGCTGAGCTTCTCCTTTACCATATAGATTTACAGCAGCACGCATACATGCACGCACACGTCTGCATGCACATACACGCACGCCCACACGCACACATACACACTTACACGCACGCCTGCACGCACACACACACACATCTTCCTCACCCCCACCTGGTATGACAAACGGTTAACCAAATCTGCAGCACTGAGGTCCGCGTCGTCAGTCAAGGGGGTCCCGTGCTCATCACGTTCAAAGTAGTCGGCAGAGCTGATGGAGTTTGCATTCTGCAAGAGAGAGGGCACGAGGTAGAGGGAAGGGGCTGGAGAATCCGCGACAGATGCGATGGAGGTCACAAAAATCAAGCTAGTCGACAATAAGGTTTGGAAAGAGGTACAGTGGCACACCCAGTTATTACAGGGGGGCATTGCGGCTTTAAATACGAGAGTTGCGAGCATGGGAGGCACGTGGAAAGAGGGTGGGGAAAATACGGACAGAGTTGTGGAGTGCGTAATTGGCATAAAAGAAGCACGCATGACAGGGCCAAGGTCTGAGGAGTAAAATTAATAAGCCCTCTACAGAGGATACTAAGGAAGGGGGGGAAGCAGGTTCAGCACCACCTCTTGTGCATGGACTTCTTGCCCAAGGAGGAGTGTGACGGAGCAGGATGAACCCTTTCCCTGCCAGACATACCGTATGTACACCATATATACATGGTTCTGGCCAACCACTGGCCAACCACAAAAGCATGGTAGACGGCAAAGCATGGTAGATGGTTGAGATAGGAAGATAATTGCAAAGCAGGTGGTCCTTCCATATGGGCCCTTCATTAATTTTAAAACTTGTCTGACTACTTGACGTCCACAGCAGGCCTCGTCCGCACACTTCCTATTGATAAGTAGTTGGTGTTCCGTCAACAATTGAGCAGGGCGTGAACAGGACCAATAAGAGACCAATTATTTTCCTGAGCTTATTACTCGCGTGCGTGCGTGCACACAAACAGCGTTACTTTGAAGCCATGTCACCAAATCGAATGCCGCAACAAAGACATCAGGAACCTCCACAGCACGTGCTCACGATCGTGCAGCCTCCCCCGACCTCAGCGACTCCTATCGACGCTTACTTGGAACTTATTGAGCTGCATCTGCCGCACGTGGTCATTGTTTGAATCTTTGGGCTGGAAGTCTTGCGAGGAAATGGCTTTGGCCGATTTGAACCGGTCTTGCACTGTGGTGGAGGAGGGCGCTTCAGAAGATGCAGCTGCTGCTGCGCCTGATGCGGAGGAGCCTGCACAAGAGAGAGAGGAGACAAGGATGTTCAAATAATAAAAGTAACAAATGCATGGTCAGGATGCAGCTGCTGCTGCGCCTGATGCGGAGGAGCCTGCACAAGAGAGAGAGAGGAGACAAGGATGTTCAAGTAATAAAAGTAACGAATGCATGGTCAAGATGCAGCTGCTGCTGCGCCTGATGCGGA
>Ga0307963_1003639_pt1 | contig 12284 bp, 9 predicted proteins | sample OrgLakmetagen594_FD_201829 | JGI IMG/M metagenome (GOLD analysis project Ga0307963, IMG submission 201829) | Saline water microbial communities from Organic Lake, Antarctica - #594 | ecosystem: Environmental > Aquatic > Non-marine Saline and Alkaline > Saline | place: Antarctica: Organic Lake...
TATACGTGTTTGTGTGTGTGTGTGTGTGTGTGTGTGTGTGTGTGTGTGTGTGTGTGTGTACGTGTGGGTGTGTGTGTATGCGTGTGTGTGTATGCGTGTGTGTGTGTGTGCGTGTGTGTGTGTGTGTGTGCGTGTGCTTGTGTATGCGCGCATGTGTGTACGTGCTAGGCGTTGTAAACTCACTGTGGCAAATCCAGTATGAGCTTTCCGACGATGAACGGCGTCTTGATTTAAATTATATAGTAAATTGGGGGATTAAGGTCGTTAGGGTCTGTCCGCAGCGAATGATTGAGCCCTGAAAGCGCAGAGATGGGTTGCTTCGGGGGTGGATCAAGCAAGCAGGCCAAGAAGAGTGAGGAACCTGCTGCTGCTGCTGCTGCTGTTGTGGGGCCCGCTCAGAAAAAGGCCGAGCAACAGACTCCTGTCCCCAACCCCCTTGCCCAAGGACCAGCAGCAACAGCATCCACGCCACCCCTTGTCCAGCAGGAAACAGCATCAGGAAAGCAGCAGGAAGGCAAGCAATCCACTTGCTCCAAGTGGGGCAATGGTTCTATTACCTCTGCAGCACCACCACCGACTGCGGGCGGGGAGGGAGCAGCAGATATCGTGACCAGCAACGCATCGTCGTCAGCAATCGGAGGACAAACAACCGTCAATACCAACGAGGTTCTGCGTCTCAACTTGGGGGAGGTGAGTGGTGAACTATGTTGCAGGATAAATCAGGGTTTAGGTAGTTGTTTTCATCCTCCTCTCCCCTTGCTTTGCCCTGCAACATCAAAGGTTGCAAGAAGGAAAAAAGTGTAGAAGGAAGGAAGGAACCCTCCTTTGCAAGACAAAGTGTTGTATGTTTCGTGTTCCAGCCGTGTTATATCAATCCATTTCACCCCAATCCCGCAGCACAAATCCTCCTGTGCCGTCATAACCTTGTTGCAGGTTAAGCTGGTGTTGCAGAAGCTGGCTGGCGTGAATGGCACCCCGATGATTGCCATGAACGAGGCAGTGGAGCTCTTGTGCAAGCACTTGTCAGTAAATTATTGCAGGTAAGCAAATGAGGCGTCGTCGCTCTTTATCCACAGCTTGTGTGTGTGTGTGTGTGTGCAGGTGTGGACTGATTCGTGTGGACTTTAAGGAACTTATTCTTCATTTCGTGCGCAGCACACCCTGCACGCACTGCCCATCAGCGGTCCCGTCATCCCACTCTCTCCTTCCTCTGACCTCTTGTTTACCTACATATTGAACTTGAACTTGTAAAGGCAGCCTACAAAAAGGAGGGTAGTCTCTGTGTTTTTCCAGGTATGCCCACACACAGAAAAATCTCCCATGTTTGCAGCATCGTCGGCTTTACCGACCACAACTCCACGCACATCCTGCTCGCCGCATTCGGCAGCGGGTCGAGCGAAATAGAGAACACGCCGGTGATGCGCGGCGAGAACTGGTCCAGCAGCAGACTCCTGGAACAGCCCCTGTGCTTGCATCACAGCATCAAGGACAAAGACCACATTGACAGCCTCCCCACGGACTTCCAGACTCTGTGCAAGGCAGGAAACCTGCACTCCTTCCTCACCATCCCCATAGCCACAGACCACGAGGTGCTGGGCACGCTCACAATAGCCAAGGAGGAACCGGACGGTTTTGAAGTAGACTGGTGGGTAGTGGCAAGCTGTGCTTTGTGCTGTGTGTGTGCATGTGTGTGTGTGTGTGTGCATGTGTGTGTGTGTGTGGGTGGGTGGGTGGGTGCGTGCGTGTTTGTGCGCGTGTTTTGTGAATTTGAGAGCCCCCCACTGCTGGCTGTGCAGTGCTGCTGCCTGTGCAGTGCTGCTGCTGCTGCTGCTGCTGCTGCTGCTGCAGCCAGCCTCTCAGCTGGGGACTGGGGCTTCAAGAGCAGGGCCAGGGGGTTCACGTTGGCACGCTTGGAGGCCAGTTTTTTATTTACCCCCAAAACCACTTGAAATATTTGTTTATTGGATTCAGAGCCAGTTCGAAGAGGCTCCAAAATTGTGTTAAGGAATTGGTGTTTTGGCCAAATTATTAAATATCCGAATTGATCGTGACAAATGGTATATGTGTTATGTTTTTGCCTCTTTTTTTTTTGGCGAAGCCCCCCTCGTGGGGGCGTGAGCCCCTAGCGTTGATGGCTTCCCACCACACTTCAAACAGGCCTCCCCAGGCCCACCCAGGGCACCTCTCGGGCTGATTCTTGACATAGGCTCCTAACCAAACTAACTAACGTGTCAGATAAAGTCTAAGACCCTGGGGTGCCGTGTGTGAAGTTCTTGAGCAAAATTTTATGTTTGCAAGCTCCAGGAAGCTGCCCAGGATTCCTCAGCCAGGCCCCCGGACCACTTCCTGCTGGTGCAGTATCCATCAGCACACTTCACTGGCTGCGAATACTCTGTCAGGAGACCTTGGTTTTGTTCCGGTTGCAAATTTACGGTCGATCATGCAGGCAGAATTAGGTAATACTATATCGATGGGCTATATAATGTTAGTTTAATCAGATGTTCATGCCGCACGGAAGATTGATGGGACGGGACCTTTCAAGAATGCGGTCCGTGCTGGCTTGGACTGCTCGCGTGGCATGGAGCGCACGGTACAGGTGCTTGCCGCGCACTGCGTGTTGAAGCTGAGTTCAGACATCGTGGCCAGCCCGGGCACCAATGTCGCACCTGCCCTCTCAACAGACTGGGGACAGCAGCATCAGCACATCCTCACACCTGCTTCAGCAAAGGATGCTCCAGCACAGCGTCAAGCACCCCACTGCAGCATCTGTGGGGCAGCAAGGCGCACGCACAGGCACACACACGCACACATGCGCGCGCACACACACATACACTCACATACACTCACACGCATGCGCACACACATACAAACAAACGCGCGCGAATACACAAAGACGCGCACACACACATTCACATGCACACACACATACACACGTGCACGCATACACGTGCGCGCACACACTAACACGCACACATGCATATGCGCGCACACGTTGTGCGCGTGATGGGCTTTGCCATATTTTCAGCGTCGCTAGCAACGCTCCCTCACTTGTCCTCTTGCGGTGATTCCCTGCAATGCTCACTATAGTTTAGTTTGGATTACAATGCTCACTATGTTCATGGAGTCCAGGCATTGACATCACACACAACTCCCCAGTGCTCCCAAAGCCCCTTTGTGGGGGGAAGTTGCTGAATCTTACTGTGCAATAATCAATTAGAGGGGGAACGGTTGCTGTTTTCTTAACATATATTTATTAGGGGGTGGTGACTACATGTACGTACGGTATTTTGACCCTGCAAGGTTGTGCGGGGTTGGTAAAAACAGTCCTTCCTGGGGATGTAAGCGGAAAGCAAGCAGCTTTTTCAAATCCGCGGCGACAGCCGAGCAGCAGGGCAACCGACCAAGCCAGCAAGCAAAAGCAGAACGGGAAGCTGAGCGGCTTGCGGAGGAGGCAGCCAACGAAAGGCCGATTAGCAGGCCAAAGAATGATTGCCACGGTCTCACAATTTAGTTGTGGGGACACCTGAGGGGCACAGCTGTTATGCACAGGGGCATTGGCAAGGGGGAAAGCTGTGTGGCAGGGGGAAGATGAGTGGGAGGAAGGCGTAGGGGTTAATGAGGACCAAGCTGCAATGCTTGCGCAAGCAGAGCAGGTCGTCAGAGCAGCCCAGCAGCTAATAGGTGAGCAGGTGCGGCAGCTGGTGCGGCATAAGAGTTCACGCATCAAGGCTGCCCGCACCCAAGCAGCACCATCAGCACGGACGAGCAGCAGCAGCAGCAGCAGCAGTGATAGTGGCTAGAGGAAGAGGGAGCAGATCTTGGGGGGGGGGGGGGTAAAGTAGCAGAACAGAGAGCAGACTCAGGTGCAAACAGCCATGTTGGCTTTGCTTTGCCCTTTTGTGGTGTTCTCTTTCATTTAAATTGTTTGTGAAGCATTGGTGCTGAGCAGGGCTCAAGGCCCTGCGGGGTTGATGCGGGATGGGCAAACTATTTTCCGAGGGTGCAGGGAAGGTGCGGATCCTACTAAATATTTCTAAAATATGGGGTGCGGGCTGAGTACGCCAAGGTACGGTGTGGTATTTTTGGCAGGGAAATCACAACATATACATACGGTGTATGTATATGGTTCTGGCCAACCCTAACTTAAAGTGGTATATGTTTTGCCTCGCATGTTCTTTTCCTCTTGCGGTGAATTTCTGCAATGCTCACTATGTTCATGGAGTCCAGGCACTGATGTCGTCGCTCGCACACGCTGCTGGCATTCCCATTCGTGCATGTTCCACAACTTATGCGTTGCCCAACACACACACACACACACACACACACACACATCTCATGTCGTCGAAGGTGGGAGCCCATGCTTGGCTGTCTCTCCATGGGCCTGCTGTCTTCGCTGCGCAACGAACAGACCCAGCACCTGTGCCAGCTCATGAAGATCCTGGAGTATGCCCCGGATTACATCATGCTCATCCATCATTTGCTGCGAGGGGCCTTCATGCTGCTGCTGCGTGCTACCAACATCAAGGTGTGGGTGCGCTGTCAAAGACCTGAGACTAGCTTCCTATTCTACCAACATCAAAGTGTGGGTGCGCTGTCAAAGACTTGAGACCAGTCCTGCTGCGCGCCACCCACATCAAGATGCTCCTAGTTATGCGCTCCTGCTGCGTGCCACCCGCATAACAAAGAGGGTGGGTGTGCTCACTATACAATGTGAGAGAGTATTGCGCTTCTGCTGCGTGCCACCCGCATCAAGGTGCTCCTAGTTATGCGCTCCTGCTGCGTGCCACCCGCATAACAAAGAGGGTGGGTGTGCTCACTATACAATGTGAGAGAGTATTGCGCATATGCTGCGTGCCACCCGCATCAAGGTGCTTCTAGTTATGCGCTTCTGCTGCGTGCCACCCGCATAACAAAGAGGGTGGGTGCGCTGTCAAAAGACTTGAGACTTACTTCCTGTTCTGCACCACCAACAATAAGGTGTGGGTGCGCTGTCAAAGACTTAAGACTAGTCCTGCTGCCTATTCTTACCCTGCTTTACTGCATGCCTGCTCACAGACGGGATGCCGGTTGGCCCTCATCAGCGAAGGCGTGGACAAGACACTGGTGTTTGAGCAGTACCCTGGAAACTGCAACACGCTTTTTTGATGCATGCCTTGTTGCAGACGGGATGCCGGCTGGCCCTCATCAGCGAAGGCGTAGACAAGGCACTGGTGTTTGAGCAGTACCCTGTAAACTGCAACACACTCTTTTGATGCATGCCTTGTCGCAGACGGGGTGCCGGCTGGCCCTCATCAGCGAAGGCGTAGACAAGGCACTGGTGTTTGAGCCGGACCACAAACAACTCAACATGGATGACATGACAAGGGCAACCCCCCAGACCGCGCAGGTGTGTGTGTGTGTTTGTGTAGGTGTGTGTGTGTGTGTAGGTGCGCTGTTTTGGGGCTCCTCTGGTGTGCACGTGTGGACGGACGCATGCTTACGTGCCCTAGTGCGTGCGCACTTCTGTGCACGCCTTCACGTCCGTGAACAACTCTGCACGTTTACACGTACGTACGTGCACACACACACATACACGCGTGCACATACACACATACACGCACACACGTGCTCACACACATACACGCACACACGCTCTCACACACGCACACACTCACACGTGCATGCAGGATGCGGAGATTAACGTCACAGAGATTCCTCTAGAAAACACCCTGCTGCTAGATGCTGTACAGAAGGTGAGGGAAGTCTGAGAGCAAGATCAAAGTGTTTTGCTATGTGCCAGGGTAAGGGTGTGCCAGCCTCTAGTCAAGGCTCGACGTCACTGCTGTCAAAGCCTAGACGGCAAATAGGGTGTCCATTGTTTGGGGAAAATTCCCTGGAACTTCCGAAAATCAGGAAAATGGACCGCATTTCTGTATAAGAATATTTTGTGTAACTTTCACGATGTCACATTCTTGTTCAGGGAAGTGTTAGACTTTCATTTCTCAACGTCCCATCCCAAAATGGACAGCAAGTTTGCACATTATTGTACATACATGGAACTTATTTCTGGCCAGTCTGCCTTGCGTGTGCCTGTCCAGGCACCGCACCATGAGAGATTCTCCAAACATTTATTTTCAGTCCGGTCTCTTCACGATAATGATTGTAATTATAAATGAACTCCAGAAACATTTTCGACTCAATCCGCGCAAGTTTCATAAAGTGGTTTTCTAACCGTAATGCACCAACTAGGGCCTATATCGACGATCCTTGCCCTTGACGAGGCTCGCTGGCAAAATCTTACACCCTAGTTACCCAAGCCTAGCCACGGGTGTTTGCGGTGGGTGTGAGAGAGAGAGCAGAGGGTAGGGTAGGGTCATACGCATGTAACAACAGTAAGCTCACTCAGTGCACGAGCAGCTATTCATACACGGAGAGCCACGTGCTCTGCGGCAAGCTTTCAAATGTTGGCTGTCAGTTACGTAGAGTGTACAGCAGCGTGTGCTAGGTAGTGTAGCAGGGACCAAAATCGTGTTTACGTGTTTAGTGGTACATTGCATAGAGGTGCTTAAGCAGGTGCTGGCCAACCCGCTGATAGTGACCTGCCTATGCTCATCAGTGTTGTGCACCTGACGCTTGACGGCGTCAATGGTAAATGACGCTGACGGCGTAATTTATGTCAAATTGACGGTGAAAATAGTAAATTACGCCGTCGATCGTCAGAGTTTAGTGACGGTAACACCGTTACTTACGATCGTTATTTACGGTGCCATTTTTGAATGACGCCGTATGTGCACAACACTGATGCTCGTAACGTGTCCAGCAATTAAAACCTCTCTCTCACCAGTAGGCCAGCCAGATGCCTCATTGATTCGTTTTTAACATTCTCTAGCAAGCCAGATTATTCACGCAGGGTCACATTGAGATGCGTTAAATCCCCCTGCTCGGATCGTTTGTTTGCCAGCTCGTTCTTCCAAACGACACCAAAGCTAATCCGCACAAACTGTGGTAGAGCCCCCACACACACCACACACCCAATGTCACGCCCAGGATGCTTTTAGGAGCATACACTACACACAGTCCCGTGCATACCACTATCAGTCCGTCCACACATCAACAAACCCACGTAGGCACCGTCAGGGTGCCCTTTTCCTGTGCCTGCCTCGTGTATGCCTGCCTGACAGCATTCCTGCCTTTTTGTGTGTGTGCCTCGTGGGTAATTTAGATAGCGCGCCTACCCTCTATGTGTGCCTCTCGTGTGTTTGACTGCGTTCCTGCCTTTTTCTGTGCGTGCCTCGTGGGTATTCATATAGCCCGCCAACCCTCTGTGTGTGCCTCTCGTGTATCCGACTGCGTTCCTGCCTTTATGTGTGTTTGCCTCGTGGGTATTTATATAGCGCGCCAACCCTCAGTGTGTGCCTCTCGTGTGTCCGACTGCGTGCCTGCCTTTTTGTGTGCGTGCCTCGTGGGTAATTTAGATAGCGCGCCAACCCTCTGTGTGTGCCTCTTGTGTGTCCGACTGCGTTCCTGCCTTTTTCTGTGTGTGCCTCTCGTGTATCCGACTGCGTTCCTGCCTTTTTCTGTGCGTGCCTCGTGGGTATTTAGATAGCGCGCCTACCCTCTGTGTGTGCCTCTCGTGTGTCCGACTGCGCTCCTGCCTTTTTGTGTGTTTGCCTCGTGGGTATTTAGATAGTACGCCAACCCTCATGTGTATGGGAGGGTGTGTCAGACTTAGTGCTCACATGTGTTTTGGTGCCTCGTCCTTAATAGCTAGGGTTGGCCAGAACCGTATATATACGCCGTATATTTTGTGATTTCCCAGCCAATAATACTGTATACACACCGTATGTGTATGGTTCTGGCCAACCCTATTAATAGCCCAAGTGAGCTCGCTGCTGACAGGGCAATGGCTCTGCCCCCAGCCTACGCCACTATGTGCTCCTGTACCAGCCTTGCTGGTTTTGTTTTCCTCAAGGCTTCCACTCTGTTGCCTGCAGGGCAAAGCGCGCTTTGTGTCAGACTGTGCCTCCTACATCCAGTCCTGTATGAAGCCCGCCACTGACATCTTCATCTCCGGACACGAAATGGTGGCTTCCATCGTGGTGCTGCCTCTCATCTACAAAGGCCAGACGTTTGGCGGTTTCTACGGTAGGTGGCCGCGTATGCACATGCGAGCCGTTATGTGCTGTCAGATCTTGTGATAGGTGGCAGTGTGTTTGAGTGGATGTGTGCGTATGAATGAAAGCTTCTCTGTGGTTACTTGGTCATGTGGTGCTGCCTCTACCTATGAGGGTCATACGTGTGGCGGGGACTACGGTAGGTGGCCGTGAGCGCATGTTTGTGCCTTTATGCATTGCAAGCACTAGAAACGTAGCAATGTAAAAGTGCCCATTAAGTGCACGTGCACATGCCTGAGTGTCTGAATGCCTGAGCGCTTGAGTGCCTGAGTGTCTGTATGTCTGAATGCCTTTATGCACTACAAGCATTAGAAACGCAGCAAAGCAGGAGGTGCCCATTAAGTGCACTAGCACGTACTTGACTGCCTGAGTGCCTGAGTGTCTGAATGCCTGAGCGCTTGAGTGCCTGAGTGTCTGAATGCCTGAATGTCTTTATGCATTACAAGCATTAGAAACGCAGCAAAGTAGGAGGTGTCCATAAAGTGCACTAGCACGTACTTGACTGCCTCAGTGCCTGAGTGTCTGAATGCCTGAGCGCTTGAGTGCCTGAGCGTTTGTATGTCTGAATGCCTTACAAGCATGAGAAACGCAGCAAAGTAGGAGGTGCCCATAAAGTGCACTAGCACGTACTTGAATGCCTGAGTGCCTGAGTGTCTGAATGCCTGAGCGCTTGAGTGCCTGAGTGTCTGTATGTCTGAATGCCTTTATGCATTACAAGCATTAGTAACGCAGCAAAGTTGGAGGTGCCCATTAAGTGCACTAGCACGTACTTGACTGCCTCAGTGCCTGAGTGTCTGAATGCCTGAGCGCTTGAGTGCCTGAGCGTTTGTATGTCTGAATGCCTTACAAGCATGAGAAACGCAGCAAAGTAGGAGGTGCCCATAAAGTGCACTAGCACGTACTTGACTGCCTGCTGTGTTGGTCGCGTTCATTCGCGTTCGTACCACCACAAAACCTCCAAAACACCAAGGACCTGCCCGTGCACTTTGTGGTTGGCGTGCTCCTAGTAACACCAAGGACCTGCCCGTGCACTTTGTGGTTAGCGTGCTCCTAGTGCTGCGCCCGCGCAGAATCTTCAAACACCACCTCGAAACCTCCAGAACACCAAGGACCTGCCCGTGCACTTTGTGGTTGGCATGCTCTTAGTGCTGCGCCCGCGCAGTGTTTTCAAACACCACCTCGAAACCTCCAAAACACCAAGGACCTGCCCGTGCACTTTGTGAATAGCGTGGCCCTCATGCTGCACCAATGTCAACTGTACTGTGTGCACCTCACTTTGGTGTGCTCGTGTGTGTGTGTCTGCGTGTGTGTGTGTGTGCTCCTAACGCGCGCAGTGACTTTGGAGACCACTTCAAACTTCCAAAACATCAAGGACCTGCTCATGGGCTTTGTGAATAGCGTGGTCCTGGTGCTGCACCAACGTCAACTGTACTGAGTGCACCTCACTATTGTGTGCTCCTAACGCGCGCAGTGACTTTGGAGACCACTTCAAACTTCCAAAACATCAAGGACCTGCTCATGGGCTTTGTGAACAGCGTGGTCCTGGTGCTGCACCAACGGCTGCAGCCTCAGCGGGAACAGATATGGGAGACCATTTTAAATGTGAGTTGCACGGATTTGGGAGGCCATTTAAATGTGAATTCGGCTGATCTGAGAGACCAATCTGATTGTGAGTTGAACAGGTGTTTCAACAGATCTAGGAGTCAATTTAAATGTGGTTTGAAGGTTTGACCAGAACCGTATACGTACACCGTATATGACCGTATATATGGTGAATTCCCTGCTCAAATTACCGTATGTACACCGTATATACGTATTATTATATGGCCCACCTTAGTGTTTTATCATGACTCGGGGTGTTGTAGATTGCTGCTGCATCTCCCCAACAAACTTGGAAGACCATGTGCACTTGAGGCTTGCTGGGTTGCCCTGGACTTGCGCACGCCTGCATGCATGCATTGAATTATTAGAGCTGTAACTGGCTACTGGGGTTAGTGGTGAGCTTTTCATTGCCTTGTCCTTGGACTGGGCAAAGCATGTACTGTGCTTACAATGGATGTTTTATCAAATGAATGATACATTTGTAGTCTAGTGATGAGTGGGGGTGCTGTCCTTTGGAAGTACACGGGGGTGCTGTGTTTTGGAAGTACATGGGTGCTGTCCTTTGGAAGCACATGGGGGTGCTGTCCTTTTGAAGTACATGTTTTCCAGGAGGGGGTGTGAGAACAATAACGTATATATATATAGAGAGAGAGAGAGAGAGAGAGAGAGAGAGAGAGATTAGGATGAGTGTAGGTGTGTAGGTGTATGTTGTATGTGTCCATCAGTATGAGTGTAGGTGTGTCCTTCAAAGGCCTGTACATGTGAGCTATGAGGTTGTGCGTTCCTAGGCTCGCTTCTTCTGGCTGGGCGTTTACTCAGTGTGTGGATCTGCTGTGTCCCACAATGCTGGAACCTGCAACTCGTGAGCTGTGTGGGTGTGTGCTTCCTGTGCCTGCATTTTCAAGACTGGGTGTCTGCCCAACGTGTGGATTTGCTGTGGCCCACGATGCTGGAAAACCTGCAGCTCTACTCTGCAAATTGCTAGTGAGCTGTGTGGGTGTGTGCCTCCCATGCCTGCATTTCAAGGCTGGGTGTCTGCTCAGTGTGTGGATTTGCTGTGGCCCATGATGCTCGAAAACCTGCAGCTCTACTCTGCAAACTACTAGTGAGCTGTGTTGGTGTGTGCCTCCCATGCCTGCATTTTCAAGGCTGGGTGTCTGCTCAGTGTGTGGATTTGCTGTGGCCCACGATGCTGGAAAACCTGCAGCTCTACTCTGCAAATTACTAGTGAGCTGTGTGGGTGTGTGCCTTCCATGCCTGCATTTCAAGACTGGGTGTCTGCTCAGTGTGTGGATTTGCTGTGGCCCACAATGCTGGAAAACCTGCAGCTCTACTCTGCAAATTACGAGTGAGCTGTGTGGGTGTGTGCCTCCCATGCCTGCATTTCAATGCTGGGTGTCTGCTCAGTGTGTGGATTTGCTGTGGCTCACATTGGTCTTCAGCAGCTTCGTCCTGCAGGCTGTCTCTCAGGGACAGTGAGTGCCTTAAAAGAGTTCAGGCTGATGTGTAGCACGTGATGAGGTTGCAGTTTAAGTTAGAAGTCACACACACACGTATGTACATACCAACACACACATACCAACACACACAGCGGCCCATCACAGTCAACCCAGATGGCACTCCTATTGCTGCCGACCCCAGCAAACCATCAGGCCCGGGGGACAGCACCGCCTCCGCAAGCGACAGTTTAACAACCTCTGGGGCAAAGCCCGTTATCGTCAAGCGGTCGTGCACAGAAGCCATGCTCAAAGTGAGTGTGCGCGTGTCTCTGTGTTTGTTTTGTGTGTGTGTGCAAGGTGTGCACACATGTCTGCGTGCATGCGTATGTGTGTATCTGTGTGTGCGAGCGTGCATGCATGCATGCGTGCGCAAACAGTGTGTGTGCGTGAGAGGTGTGTGTTTATACGTGTGTATGTGTATGGTGTGCCTGTGCGTGGTCTGCGTAAGCCTGGCATGTGTGAGCGTGTGGGTGATGTTGAAACGCTGGGAGGAGCATACGCATGGGTGGGTGCTTGGGAAGGGGTAATAGATGGCAGAGGGTCAAAGATGTATAATGATTAAATGCTGAATGTTATGGTACCATGCCATCATTATAGTCGCACACTTGTATACAATCCGTCAGGTGCTGCTTGGCCAAAATGTTTTGATGGGCTCCCACTGATGGGTCTCAGGCACTCCCATAGATCCACCATTCCCAGCCATGGAAGAACTAGTGTGCCTGATGTAGCAGTGTGTGCGTGTGTATGTGTTTGTATGCTGAGCTCGCACCCGTGTAGTAGTGTGTGCGTGTGTATGTGTTTGTATGCTGAGCTTGCACCCATGTAGTAGTGTGTGTGTGTGCTTGTGTATGTGTTTGTATGCTGAGCTTGCACCCATGTAGTAGTGTGTGCGTGTGTATGTGTGTGTATGCTGAGCTTGCACCCATGTAGTAGTGTGTGTGCGTGTGTATGTGTTTGTATGCTGAGCTTGCACCCATGTAGTAGTGTTTGTGTGCGTGTGTATACGTCTGCTGAGCTCGCACCCCTTATT
>Ga0307963_1003641_pt1 | contig 12281 bp, 11 predicted proteins | sample OrgLakmetagen594_FD_201829 | JGI IMG/M metagenome (GOLD analysis project Ga0307963, IMG submission 201829) | Saline water microbial communities from Organic Lake, Antarctica - #594 | ecosystem: Environmental > Aquatic > Non-marine Saline and Alkaline > Saline | place: Antarctica: Organic Lake...
ATGCCCTTCTGATGTGAGGAGTGCAAAAGTCTCAGATCCTGTCGCTGCTTCAATGCTTGTGGCTAGAAGCAGAACAATGTGTTGCCCTTCTGATGTGAGGAGTGCACAAGTCTCAGATCCTGTCGCTGCTTCAAGAGTGTGGCTAGAAGCAGAACAATGTGTTGCCCTTCTGATGTGAGGAGTGCACAAGTCTCAGATCCTGTCGCTGCTTCAATGCTTGTGGCTAGAAGCAGAACAATGTGTTGCCCTTCTGATGTGAGGAGTGCACAAGTATCAGATCCTGTCGCTGCTTCAATGCTTGTGCTAGAAGCAGAACAATGTGTTGCCCTTATGATGTGAGGAGTGCACAAGTCTCAGATCCTGTCGCTGCTTCAATGCTTGTGGCTAGAAGCAGAACAATGTGTTGCCCTTCTGATGTGAGGAGTGCACAAGTCTCAGATCCTGTCGCTGCTGTGAGATCTGTGCTGGCATCACGACCATGTTTTATAGGGCTGACCACTGATTTGTAGGGTAAGCCAAACCCTGAACTATTGCCCGCACCATAAAAAACGCAACACACTGCTGTGTGAGTGCTGGGTGTGCATCTGAGCATTGATACAGAAATTAGTGTGCGTACGTATGCACATGCTTATGTGTGTACCTGTGCAAGCATCTGTGCATCAGAGAAGAAAGCCATGCACTATTGTACACATCTTCACATTCCTGTGCAAGCACCTTTGCATTGGAGCAGAAATCCATGCACACAGCACACAGACAAGCATATTCATGTTCCTTTGCAAGCATCTTTGCAGAAAGCCATGCACTAAAACACACATCTTTATTTTCTATGCAAGCATCTGTGCATTGGAGCAGAAAGCCATGCACTCAAATACGCATATTTACGTTCCTGTGCAAGCATCTGTGCATCGGAGTAGAAAGCCATGCACTCAAATGTAAACATGTTCACGTTCCTGTGCAAGCATCAGTGCATCGGAGCAGAAAGCCATGCACACAGACACGCATCTTCACGTTCCTGTGCAAGCATCTGTGCATCGGAGCAGAAATCCATGCACCCAGCACACAGACAAGCATATTAATGTTCCTGTGCAAGCATCTTTGCAGAAAGCCATGCACTAAAACACACATCTTTATTTTCTATGCAAGCATCTGTGCATTGGAGCAGAAAGCCATGCACTCAAATACGCATCTTCACGTTCCTGTGCAAGCATATGTGCATCAGAGTAGAAAGCCATGCACTCAAATGTACACATCTTCACGTTCCTGTGCAAGCATCTGTGCATCGGAGCAGAAAGCCATGCACTAATGTACGCATGTTCACGTTTCTGCCCATGCATTTACGCTTTTGTGTTCAGACAGCTGGTAAGCTGATACGTCATGTGTGTAGCTGGATATCCTGCCCGATCATAAGAAGACACAAACACACGTACTATATACAAACGCGCGCGCAACCATGCACACAATTATATGCACACAATTGCATGCACACACTCACACACATACATGTACTATAAGCAAATGCACGCGCAACCATGCACACAATTACACACACACATACACATGCACACAAACACACTCAAACAAATACACATACTACAAGCAAACTTTTTGTGCAACCATGCACACACTCACACAAATACACATACTATACACAAATGCATGCGCAACCATGCACATAATTACACACACTTATACAAATGCACATACTGTACACAAACGCGTGCAAAAGCATGCACACAATTACACACACACGCACACACACACACATACAAACACGCACACACATACACACACACACGCACACACACACACACATACACACACGCGCACACACAAACACTCGCACGTTTTTTCACAGGTCTGAGTGACGGCTTGGACCTGCCAAGTGACGACAGAGGCCACACAGGCCACATCCCAGCTCCTCTACCCCCCATTGTGTCCATAAACTCTGACTACAATGATACTCAAGTCGGGGCCTTGCTCACAAGCCTTGCAGGTATGGTGTGCAGCAAGCAGCCTTGTGATTTTTAGAAAAAGGATGGACACATGCTGACTACAAAGATGTCATGGCTTTGCCCTCCAGCCTTGCAGGCATGGTATGCAACGTTTCGAGCTTGAGTCTGATCAGAGGACAAAAACTTGCTGACTTCAGCAACACACACGTGCTGACTTCAGCACGTGCTGATTTCAGCAACACACACGTGCTGAGTTCAGCAATATACACGTGCTGAGTTCAGCAACACACACGTGCTGACTTCAGCAACACACACGTGCTAACTTCAGCAACACACGTGCTGAGCTCAGCAATACACACGTGCTGAGTTCAGTAACACACACGTGCTGAATTCAGCAACACACACGTGCTAAGTTCAAGAACACACACGTGCTGAGTTCAGCAACACACACGTGCTGAGTTCAGCAACACACACGTGCTGAGTTCAGCAACACACACGTGCTGAGCTCAGCGACACACTCGTGCTGAGTTCAGCAACACACACGTGCTGAGTTCAGCAACACACACGTGCTGAGTTCAGCAACACACGTGCTGAGCTCAGCGACACACACGTGCTGACTTCAGCACGTATTGACTTCAGCGTCACACAAGTCGGGGATTTGCTCTCAAGCTTTGATGGTATGGCATGCACAATATGGTAGATCTAGATTTTAGCAGTTTTATTACACACAGACGTGCAATTCCCCTCCCTGCACTCGCACACAATCCGCATGCACAATTTTGGAGGCTTTGATTTTAGCTGTTTTATTACAGACAGGCCTGCAATCCGAATAATTCTCCCTGCACCTCCACATCAGCACCCTCGGCATTCCTGGCACATAGATTACACAGGTCACCTGAAGCACCTGCAGCTTTGCGTACGCACGTGCGCATACAGAAACATACATACACACTGATACACACATACACACACGTACACAAACACACACACTGCACACACACACACGCACTGCACACACACACATACTGCACACACACATATACTCTATACTCTACACCGGCAAGCCACATACTTGCACAGGCCTGCAGCCCGACCCCCTGCACCTCCACATCAGCACCCTCGGCATTCCTGGCACATAAGCCTGTGCAGGCCATTTACATTACTTGAATTCACCTGCAACCTTGTGCGCGTAGGTGGGCACACACACGCATACACACACACTGACAAAACCATACACCTACAGACAGGCCTGCAGCCCGACCCCCTGCACCTCCACATCAGCACCCTCGGCATTCCTGGCACATAAGCCTGTGCAGGCCATTTACATTACTTGAATTCACCTGCAACCTTGTGCACGTAGGTGGGCACACACTCACATACACACACACTGACAAAACCATACACCTAAAAACAGGCCTGCAGCTCGACCCCCTGCACCTCCACGTCAGCACCCTCGGCATTCCTGGCACATAAGCCTGTGCAGGCCATTTACATTACTTGAATTCACCTGCAACCTTGTGCACGCATGTGGGCACACACACACACACACACACACACACACATACACACACACACACATACACACACAGGCCTGCAGCCCGACCCCCTGCACCTACACATCAGCACCCTTGGCATTCCTGGTGTGTGGGCATCTGTGCAGCATGTGTGCCTTAACTGGTGCAATCAGCTGCTGCAGCCACTGAGCAGGCTGCTGGTGGGGGCTGCCACTGAAGCCTTACATGCGAGCAAGCAGAAAATAGAGGCGATGCGTTCACATGATGAGGTTGTGCGTGTGTGTGAGGGGGCGCATGAGGGTGAGGGTGTGCGTGAAAGGGCGCGTGAGGGGGCGCGTGAAGGTGAGGGGGCGCGTGAGGGGGCATGTGAGGGTGAGGGTGCGCGTGAGGGGGCGCGTGAGGGTGTGGGTGTGCGTGAGGGGGCGCGTGAGGGTGAGGGGGCGCGTGATGGTGAGCGGCAGGAGGAGGGCGTGCATGCAAGCAAGGTGCAGGAGGGGGTGGGAGAGGGTGGGAATGCCGGCAAGGGGCAAGATGGGGGGAGTGTGCACTTGCATGAGCAGTCTGGAGCTGCTGGCAGTCAGCAGCAGCAGCAGCAGCCGCAACAGCAGCAGCAGAAGACACAGAGCAGTGTGCACTTGCATGAGCAGTCTGGAGCTGCTGGCAGTCAGCAGCAGCAGCCGCAGCAGCCGCCGCAGCAGCAGCAGCAGCAGCAGAAGACACAGAGCAGTGTGCACTTGCATGAGCAGTCTGGAGCTGCTGGCAGTCAGCAGCAGCAGCAGCAGCCGCAGCAGCCGCAGCAGCCGCCGCAGCAGCAGCAGCAGCCGCAGCAGCAGCAGCAGCAGAAAAAGACACAGAGCAGTGCACAGGCCAGCAACAGTGATGCATTTCTACGGTATGCTAGGGAGCGGCTGGTGGGCGGTGGGTTGGGCACACAGGTGTGTGCGTATCTATTTACATATTTGTGTCTGTATGTGTGATCTCCCCCCTTTTCGTTTGCTTACCTTCAGTAAACCATAGCCATTGCACACACACAAACACACACACACATGCATGCACACATATACACACATACACACACATGCACAAACAGGTTCATCCTGGCTGTTCAGCCTCTCCTGCCTTAGCTGTGCTCAGGGACCACCACACTGTGTTAGACGTGTGCGGTAAAGGCCATGTGTGTGACTGTGGCCACCACCACCAACACCAACACCAACACCAACACCACACAGAAGGGGACATGTGTGGTAGACACACAGCAGGTGCCGATGGTGGTCAAACAGCAGGTGCCAGTGGTGGTCAAACAGCAGCGGGCAGTAGTGGTGGTCAAATATCTGGTGCCAGTGCTGGACACGCAGCAGCGGGCAGTGGTGGTGGTCAAATAGCTGGTGCCAGTGGCGGTCAAACAGCAGCGGGCAGCAGTGGTGGGCTTGAAATGCATGGCGGCATATTGAGGCTGAGCAGCAAGGGCGCAGTGCGCGAGGTGTGTGTTGTGTTTGTGTCCAATACACCCTCAAATTTTAATTTAGTGACGTGACATCCGGTCAATAAAATGTGTGCAGTGCCACTTTGAGGCTGAGCAGCAATGGTGCAGTGAGCAAGGTGTGTGTTGTGTTTGTGTCTGGTACGCTGGAAATCTAATTTGGTGACATGGCATCAGGTCAATAGAAATGTGCAGCGCCACTTTGAGGCTGAGCAGCAAGGGCACAGTGAGCAAGGTGTGTGTTGTGTTTGTGTCTGGTACGCTGGAAATCTAATTTGGTGACATGGCATCAGGTCAATAGAAAGTGTGCAGCGCCACTTTGAGGCTGAGCAGCAAGGGCACAGTGAGCAAGGTGTGTGTTGTGTTTGTGTCTGGTACGCTGGAAATCTAATTTGGTGACATGGCATCAGATCAATAGAAAGTGTGCAGCGCCACCTTGAGGATGAGCAGCAAGGCGAAGGATGCCGGGTGTGTGATGTGCTTGTGCCTGGTACGCTTAAATTTTTAAGTAGAGTGGAGGGTGTGTATTGTAGGGTGCAATGTGTGTGTCGTGGATGAGTTTGTAGCCTTCAGTGTTACACTGAATTTCATACTGAAGTTCAGCAGATCAAAAAAAAGTGTGCAGCGGCACTTTGAGGATGAGTAGCAAGGCGGAGGGTGCAAGGTGTGTGTCATGGATGAGTTTGTAGCCTTCAGTGTTACACTGAAGTTCATCAGATCAAAAGAAAGTGTGCAGCGGCGCTTTGAGGATGAGCAGCAAGGCGTAGGGTGCAGGGTGTGTGTTGTGGTTGAGTTTGTAGCCTTCAGTGTTACACTGAAGTTCATGCAATTAAAAGAAAGTGTGCAGCGGCATGCTGCTGCTGAGCAGCAAGGCGTAGGGTGCAAGGTGTGTGTCGTGGTTGAGTTTGTAGCCTTCAGTGTTACACTGAAGTTCATCAGATCAAAAGAAAGTGTGCAGCGGCACTTTGAGGATGAGCAGCAAGGCGTAGGGTGCAGGGTGTGTGTGTCGTGGTTGAGTTTGTAGCCTTCAGTGTTACACTGAGGTTCATCAGATGAAAATACATTGTGCAGCGGCATGCTGCTGGTGAGCAGCTACTGAAGTTCATCAGATCAAAAGAAAGTGTGCAGCTGTGGTGAAAGTTCAGCAGCTACTGAAGTTCATCAGATCAAAAGAAAGTGTGCAGCGCCACTTTGAGGATGAGCAGCTACAGCACACGTCTGAAATCCCCATTCTTGCTTCCATCCTTCTTTCAATCTACAGCTGCGCAGCAGAACGATGGGGCCGCAAAGCCACTCCAACGCAAACTCTTTGTCAATCCCTTATGCGCGCGCTTTGCAATGTCCAACGCCCTCTGTGCTGCCCCTCTTTTACTCTGCAGCTTTGCACCAGCTCAATGGGGCCATTACACTCCCACTCACTCCCTTTTGTGCACGCTTTGAAATGTCCAACGTCCTCTGTGCTGCCCCTCTTTTGCTCTGCAGCTGCGCACCAGAACGATGGGGCCATAACACTCCCACTCACTCCCTTTTGTGCGCGCTTTGATATGTCCAACGTCATCTGTGCTGCCCCTCTTTTGCTCTGCAGCTGCGCACCAGAACGATGGGCCATTACACTCTCACTCACTCCCTGTTGTGCGTGCTTTGAAATGTCCAACGTCTTCTGTGCTGCTCTTCATTTTCTCTGCAGCTGCGCAGCAGCAAAACAATGGGGAACAATGGGGCCATTACACTCCCACTCACTCCCTCTTGTGCACGCTTTGAAATGTCCAACGTCATCTGTGCTGCCCCCATTTTCCTCTGCAGCTGCGCACCAGAACGATGGGCCATTACACTCCCACTCACTCCCTCTTGTGCGCGCTTTGAAATGTCCAACGTCCTCTGTGATGCCCCTCTTTTACTCTGCAGCTTTGCACCAGCAAAACAATGGGGAACAATGGGGCCATTACACTCCCACTCACTCCCTGTTGTGCGTGCTTTGAAATGTCCAACGTCTTCTGTGCTGCTCCCCATTTTCTCTGCAGCTGCACAGCAGCAAAACAATGGGGAACAATGGGGCCATTACACTCCCACTCACTCCCTTTTGTGCACGATTTGAAATGTCCAACGTCATCTGTGCTGCCCCCATTTTCCTCTGCAGCTGCGCAGCAGAACGGTGGGGCCATAACACTCCCACTCACTCCCTGTTGTGCGTGCTTTGAAATGTCCCACGTCTTCTATGCTGCTCGCCATTTTCTCTGCAGCTGCGCAGGAGCAAAACAATAGGGAACAATGGGGCCATTACACTCCCACTCACTCCCTTTTGTGCGCGCTTTGAAATGTCCAACGTCTTCTGTGATGCCCCTCTTTTGCTCTGCAGCTTTGCACCAGCAAAACAATGGGGAACAATGGGGCCATTACACTCCCACTCACTCCCTGTTGTGCGTGCTTTGAAATGTCCAACGTCTTCTGTGCTGCTCCCCATTTTCTCTGCAGCTGCGCAGCAGCAAAACAATGGGGAACAATGGGGCCATTACACTCCCACTCACTCCCTTTTGTGCGCGCTTTGAAATGTCCAACGTCCTCTGTGATGCCCCTCTTTTACTCTGCAGCTTTGCACCAGCAAAACAATGGGGAACAATGGGGTCATTACACTCCCACTCACTCCCTCTTGTGCGCGCTTTGAAATGCCCAACGTCATCTGTGCTGCCCCCATTTTCCTCCGCAGCTGCGCACCAGAACGATGGGCCATTACACTCCCACTCACTCCCTTTTGTGCACGCTTTGAAATGTCCAACGTCCTCTGTTCTGCCCCTCTTTTGCTCTGCAGCTTTGCACCAGCAGAACAATGGGGAACATTGGGGCCATTACACTCCCACTCACTCCCTCTTGTGCGCGATTTGAAATGTCCAACGTCTTCTGTTCTGCCCCCATTTCCCTCTGCAGCTGCACACCAGAACGACGGGGCCATTACACTCCCACTCACTTCCTTTTGTGCGCGCTTTGCAATGTCCAACGTCCTCTGTTCTGCCCCCATTTTCTCTGCAGCTGCGCAGCAGCAAGGAAGCCGCCTCCGCACTGCTGTCGTGGCGACTGCAACCACCACACGCGAGTAGTACTGTCGACCGGGGTCAGGGCTCGTGTGAGGTTGACAGTGGCTGTGCAAGAAACAGTAGCACCAGCAGCAGCAGCAGTGACAGCAGCAGTGATAGCAGCAACATTCACAGTAATGACGGTTGCAGCTCCAAAAACAGCAGCAGCAGCAACTTTCACAGCAATGACGGTGGCAGCTCAAAAAACAGCAGCAGCAGCAGCAGCAGCAACTTTCACAGCAATGACGGTGGCAGCTCAAAAAACAGCAGCAGCAGCAACATTCACAGCAATGACGGTGGCAGCTCAAAAAACAGCAGCAGCAGCAACATTCACAGTAACGACAGTGGCAGCAGCCGCTGTTGCGGCAGACACACAAATGCCAGTAGCTGCGATAATGCCATATCACATGATTGTGGCAGGCCATCCTTTTCTGTGCTTGCCTCTGGACTGAAGCCCTGCTCAGGCCTTCGTCTGTGGGTGGTGTACCAAGACGGCGACCGCACACAGACAGAGCAGAGCAGGGGTGCTGCTGCTGCTGCTGCTGCTGCTGCTCAGTCTGTTCACAATGAGCCACCGTCAAATACAGAGTCAGTGGTTGAGGTCACACATATGGCTGCGTGGCTGCCTCCCATTGTGCCTGCGGGCCGGAGGGTTGTGAGGGACTGGGGGTGAGTGTGTGTGTGCACGTGCGCGTGTGTGTGTGTGTGTGTGTGAATTGTGCTCATGTGTGGGACCTTGTGTGAATGTGGAAGCACAATGTGTGTGTGTGTGTTCAGTACGCTTGCCTGGTAGAGGGAGCTTAGATGCCTCTCATCGTGGATGCAGCCGCGAGGGTTGTGAGGGACTGGGGGTGAGTGTGTGTGTGCACGTGCGTGTGTGTGTGTGTGTGTGAATTGTGCTCATGTGTGGGACCTTGTGTGAATGTGGAAGCACAATGTGTGTGTGAGTGTGTTCAGTACGCTTGCCTGGTAGAGGGAGCTTAGATGCCTCTCATCGTGGATGCAGCCGCGAGGGTTGTGAGGGACTGGGGGTGAGTGTGTGTGTGCACGTGCGTGTGTGTGTGCGTGTGTGTGTGTGTGTGTGTGTGTGAATTGTGCTCATGTGTGGGACCTTGTGTGAATGTGGAAGCACAAAGTGTGTGTGTGTGAGTGTGTTCAGTACGCTTGCTCGGTAGAGGGAGCTTAGATGCCTCTCATTGTAGATGCAGCCGCGAGGGTTGTGAGGGGCTGGGGGTGACTGTGTGTGTGTGACTGTGTGTGTGTGTGTGTGTGTGTGTGTGTATGTGTGTGTGCACGTGCGTGCGTGCATGTGAAAGTATGCTTATGTGTGGGACCTTGTGTGTGATTTTGTCCAATCAAGTCAGGCAATTCAATGTGATTTATATTTAGGGTTGGCCAGAACCGTATATCTGCACCGTATATGACCGTATGTGGTGACTGTGTGTGCGTGTGTGTGCGTGCGTGTGTGTGTGTGTGTATGTGTGTGTGTGTGCACGTGCGTGCGTGCGGGTGAAATTAATGTGTCTGAACAAGGTCAGGCAAGTGTGTGCACTTTCTTTTGCGCTGCTTCCTACCTTCTGATGTAAAAATAGGCGGTAGGGGCTTGAAGGGGCGGCAGGGCCTTTAAGATCCGAACCTAGATGAAGAGATTGCTTGCTGTAGCTCAAATGTCATGCATTCTGCAAAATTCAGGTAAAACAGCTTCTGTACGATTCCTCAGTGACCGTTTCTCACAGGTTTAGAGGAGAAATTATCACTGGCTGCATTGCCTGTCCTACTTCCAACCACTTTCCTGTTGATTGGCCTCCTCTCTCGGTCCCCACAAGGCACAGCAAACCGATAAATCCAGGGAAACCAGCGTCATTAATGCAAGTTATAATCTGTTTTCACACCTTCGCCCGGGATTTGGGATCCATTACCAGACCTCATCAAATCAACCCTACATCACCACTTTCTATCTGATATCTAGGGTTTGCCAGAACCGTATATATATACCGTATATGACCGTATATTTGGTGATTTCCCTGCCAAAAATACCGTATATACACAGTATATATATATGGATCTGGCCAACTCTACTGATATCTGATCCCTTAGCATGGTTTGGGCTACCGTCATAACTTGTTTGCGCCACCTTGTGCACTGCCTTGTGCACTGCCTTTTGCACTGCCTTTTGCACTGCCTTGTGCACTGCCTTTTGCACTGCCATGTGCGCTGCCTTGTGCACTGCCATGTGCGCCACCTTGTGCAATGCCTTGTGCACTGCCTAGTGCACTGGCCTTGTGCACTGCCTTTGCATTGCCATGTGCACTGCCTTTTGCACTGCCTTGTGCGCCACCTTGTGCAATGCCTTGTGCACTGTCCTTGTGCACTGCCTTTTGCACTGCCTTGTGCGCTGCCTTGTGCGCTGCCTTGTGCACTGCCTTGTGCGCCACCTTGTGCAATGCCTTGTGCACTACCTTGTACACTAGCCTTGTGCACTGCCTTGTGCACTGCCTTGTGCACTGCCTTGTGCACTGCCTTGTGCACTGCCTTGTGCACTGCCATGTGCAATGCCTTGTGCGCCACCTTGTGCAATGCCTTGTGCACTGCCTTGTGCACTGTCTTGTGCAATGCCTTGTGCAATGCCTTATGCACTGCCTTGTGCACTGCCTTGTGCACTGCCTTGTGCACTGCCTTGTGCGCCACCTTGTGCAATGCCTTATGCAATGCCTTGTGCACTGCCTTGTGCACTGCCTTGTGCGCCACCTTGTGCAATGCCTTGTGCACTACCTTGTGCACTAGCCTTGTGCACTGCCTTGTGCACTGCCATGTGTGCAATGCCTTGGGCGCCACTTTGTGTAATGCCTTGTGCACTGCCTTGTGCGCCACCTTGTGCAATGCCTTGTGTGCTGCCTTGTGCACTGCCTTGTGCACTGCCATGTGCGCCACCTTGTGCGCCACCTTGTGCGCCACCTTGTGCACTGCCTTGTGCAATGCCTTTTGCACTGCCTTTTTCACTGCCATGTGCGCCACCTTGTGCACTGCCATGTGCGCTGCCTTGTGCACTGCCTTTTGCACTGCCTTGTGCAATGCCTTGTGCACTGCCTTGTGCGCCACCTTGTGCACTGCCGTGTGCGCCACCTTGTGCACTGCCTTTTGCACTGCCTTGTGCGCCACTTTGTGCAATGCCTTGTGCAATGCCTTGTGCAATGCCTTGTGCGCCACTTTGTGCAATGCCTTGTGCACTGCCTTGTGCACTGCCTTGTGCACTGCCTTTTGCACTGCCTTGAGCGCCACCTTGTGCAATGCCTTGTGCGCTGCCTTGTGCACTGCCTTGTGTGCCACCCTTGTGTATTGCCTTGTGCAATGCCTTGTGCACTGCCTTTTGCACTGCCGTGTGCGCCACCTTGTGCAATGCCTCGTGCACTGCCTTTTGCAATGCCTTGTGCAATGCCTTGTGCAATGCCTTGTGCACTGCCATGTGCAATGCCTTGTGCACTGCCTTTTGCACTGCCATGTAACATCAATTCAAAACTTCTCCACTTGCCTTTTTGCGCAGAAAAATGAGGGAAGTCATGGCCGGCCTAGATTTCAATGCCACCTCTGGGTGGGTGTGGGCCCTCCCTGCCTCTGCACTGGAGGGGGCATCTGAGGTTGTGTTGTGGATAGGTGTGTGGTATCTGTGTGTGTACGAGTGTGTGTGTGTGGTATCTGTGTGTATGAGTGTTTGTTTTTGTGTGTGTGCTTGTTTGGGTTTGTCTTATAACTGTATTTTTTCTATGAGCATTGATACACTCAAACAGAATGCCGCTTCTGTGTGGGTGTGGGCCTGCCCTCACTCCACACTGGAAGTGCGATTAACGTCAAGTTATGGATATGTGCGTGTGAGTGTGTGTGTGTGCTAATGTATGTACCTTAGTGCATGTGTGTATTGTATATGTTATGGTTATATGCGTGTGAGTGTGTGTGTGTGTGTGCTAATGTATGTACCTTAGTGCATGTGTGCATTGTATATGTTATGGATATGTGCGTGTGCGTGTGTGTGTGTGTGTGAGTGTGTGTGTGCTAATGTATGTACCTTAGTGCATGTGTGCCTTGTATGTTTATGCCACCTCTGGGTGAGTGTGGGCCCTCCCTCTTTTGCGCTGGACAAGGCAGCTAAAGTCATGATATGAAGGGGGAGGAGGAAGAGGTGGTTGCTCGCCTCTGTCTGTGTGTGTGTGTGTGTGTGTGTGGGTGGGTGGGTGGGTGGGTGGGTGTGGGTGTGGGTGTGGGTGTATGTGTG
>Ga0307963_1003643_pt1:0-7500 | contig 12278 bp, 14 predicted proteins | sample OrgLakmetagen594_FD_201829 | JGI IMG/M metagenome (GOLD analysis project Ga0307963, IMG submission 201829) | Saline water microbial communities from Organic Lake, Antarctica - #594 | ecosystem: Environmental > Aquatic > Non-marine Saline and Alkaline > Saline | place: Antarctica: Organic...
CACACACACACGCACACACACACGCACGCACACACACACACCTATACACGCGCGTTCACACACACACACACACACACACACACACAACACAACACAACACACACACCTATACACGCGCGTTCACACACACACACACACACACACACACACACACACCACACACAGACACACATAAAGGTGCACACTCATATACACACATACACACACACACATAATTGCGTAGATCACTGTGGCAGTAGGGGGCCGTGGAGGCACGGGCAATTGCAACACAACCTCCTCTACCCGTGATCGCTCTAGATATGCAGACGCCAAGAGTATGCTGCGTGGCGCGTCTGGAGAGAGCAAGTGTGTACGCGTGTGTGGGGTGTGGGTGTGGGTGGGGGTTGGTGTTGTGGGTAAGGTTTTAAGGGTGTGAGTGTGAGTGTGAGTGTGAGTGTGAGTGTGAGTGTGAGTGTGAGTGTGAGTGTGTGTGAGTGTGACTGTGAGTGTGAGTGTGAGTGTGAGTGTGAGTGTGAGTGTGAGTGTGAGTGTGGGTGTGGATGTGGATGTGGATGTGGGTGTGGATGTGGGTGTGGGTGTGCATGTTGTGTGTGTGTGTCTTGTGCATGAAGCACAACCTGTTTTGGTACAAACAAGGCACTTGGAGCAATAGGAAAGCCCCAAACTCAAGGGAGCCTCCTTAATCTGCAGGATTGTACAGATCAGCATTGCGCTCTGCTCATTGGATGCCACACGCTGCAATTCTCTGCAGCTCGTCACTCACGGCGCACTCTCATTCACTTGTGGCACGGTCACATCTGGTTGCATTGTCACTCTTTTCATTTATAGTTCACTTTTTCCATTTATTGTTCACTTTTTTCATTAATTGTTCACCTATCATTTATTTTTCACTTTTTTTAATTTATTGTTCACACATTCTTTGTGATGATGGCAGGCCTGGCACTCCGGGCAGCAAAGCCACGCTACTGCTGGAGCTCAAGATGCTTGCAGATGTGGGACTTGTGGTGAGCAGGCTGCTGTGAATTTTGTGGAGTTGTGTTTGATTGTTTTTTGGAGTGAGTGACCACGCTACTGCTGGAGCTCAAGATGCTCGCAGATGTGGGACTTGTGGTGCGTAGGCCATTGTGTATACGTTTGGCGTTGGTTGCATGAAAGAATGGACTGATGTCAATGCTTGCGTTCAAATAAGCTTCCTAGGTACGTTTGCTATTTGTTGCCATATATTATGCAACACCTCGTTGAATGTGCATTGCTGATGTATGTGCGTGTGTGCGTGTGTATGTGTGTGCAGGGAATGCCCAACGCTGGCAAAAGCTCCTTGCTGAAGGCCATGACTGGCGCAAAGGCAAAGGTGGGAGGATGAGAAGAGCATTCAGGGTGCGGGTGCAAGTCAGAAGATGCAGCTACAAACAAAAAAAGATCCATGAAAGGAAAGTAGAGGAAGGCGTTAACGAGGAGAGTGCAATGAGTTGCGATGGAAATGGGAGTAATGGTGTGGGAGGAGTAAGAACTGTTTGCGTGGGTTGGCCAAAACCTTGTGTACATTTTGCACTAGGTACACTCATTGTACATGATTCCTTTATCAATGTAGGTTTGAGAAATCCCCTGCTGAAAGTACCAAACACACACACACACCTCGCAAATGCGTACACATTTATGGTTCTGGAGAACCCTGGGTACGTGCTGTATTGTGCGTGGCACTACTGACAGCTGGCACCGTGTGGCACTACCGACAGCTGGCACTACCGACAGCTGGCACTACTGACAGCTGGCACCGTGTAAACACGTGTGGTGCTTGGTGGAGAGAAAAAACTGTGCAACAGGCAAAGAAAACTACTCTCCACACTGACTCAGGAAAAGGGCCCACTTTGGTACGAGTGCCATACACCTCCGTCGTCACAGAACGGAAAGGGAAAATAAATGGGGATCAGGAGGGTACTCAAGTGGTACTAAACCATTACGCTTGTTAGGAATCCAAAGCAATAACTTGACGAGATCAAGGCAGAGGACCCTCAAGCAACAAGATTGGCATTTATGAAGTGTTTGTTTTTCATCTGCAACCCAAGGCATGCGCCGATGTCTCGTCAATGAGTGCAAAACTCAGATGTGAGTTTACTTGCCGTTTAAATGATTGAAGTTTGTGCATATGTGCATACGAAAAAGATGCTTCACTGCGGTGCGTCATCTTAGGCAGGGCAGGCACCCAAACAGTACTGCCTGCTCAGATGATAAATCGTTCGCACATTCAAGTTGCTCGCACGGTTTGGAATGGTACTCACATCTCTGCACTTCTAAATACACACATGCCATACACCGGCCACTGCTTATGCGTGGGCGCTTTCTGTCACACTCGTGCATGTAAGGTTGGTCAAATGTCTTTGCCCTCCCTGACCAATGCACATGTCTCACACTCGTGCATGTAAGGTTGGTCAAATGTATTTGCCCTCCCTGGCCAATGCACATCTCTCACGCTCGTACATGTTAAGTTGGTTGAGTGTCTTTGCCCTCCCTGACCAATGCGCATGTCTCACACTCGTGCATGTAAGGTTGGTCAAATGTATATGACCTACCTGACCGATGCGCATGTCTCACACTCGTGCGTGTAAGGTTGGTCAAATGTATTTGCCCTACCTGACCGACGCACATGTCTCACACTTGTGCATGTAAGGTTGGTTGAGTGTCTTTGCCCTCCCTGACCGATGCACATCTCTCACGCTTGTGAATGTTAGGTTGGTTGAGTGATTATGCCCTGATCAATACACATCGAGGCAACTGCTTACTAACTGCACACTCAACCTGCGTTTGCAAATGGTTTGCTAGACCTTTGGCACGCTGCACCCTCAGCTTGGATCACTGGCAGGCAATAGCAGCTTTGGAGGTGGAAAATAGACAAACAGGGCTCAGTTCCTGTCGAAATGCACGTTCATAATTGGAGGTCCGTCCTTACGAAATGCACGCCGCAGGTGGGCTCCTACGCTTTCACCACCCTGCAACCCCAGCTTGGAACGGTGGTGGGCGATGTGGACTCTGAAGGAGTGGATGGCAACGGTGGGAGCTCAGGAAGTGTTTCTTCTGCCAAGTCCCTTATACTGGCAGACATTCCAGGCCTGATTGCTGGAGCCCATGAAGACAGGTAGGGGAAATGGTAAGGTGCAACCTAGGCAAAGGTCTGAGGTGGTTGAGAAGCTGGTGACTGCTTTTGTGATGTTGCCCCTGCAGGATCTCTGCGTATGAACACACAGTAGAAAAGAATAAGATGGGTGCTGCTTAGAGAGTGTATACTTTGGTCTTCGCATGTCGGCACACAGTAAAAAGGAAAAGTATGGGTGCTGCTCAGAGAGTGTGTACTCTGGTCTTTGCATGTCGGCACACACAGTAAAAAAGGAAAAAGTATGGGTGCTGCTCAGAGAGTGTGTACTCTGGTCTTCGCATGTCGGCACACACAGGAAAAAGGAAAAGTATGGGTGCTGCTCAGAGAGTGTGTACTCTGGTCTTCGCATGTCAACACACACAGTAAAAAGGAAAAGTATGGGTGCTGCTTAAAGAGCGTTTCCTCTTCAAAGGTCTTCTTGCTGGCAGGCGTGCTGGGCTTAATTTCTGGAGCTTACAAAGACAGATGGGGAAGGGTGTGAAGAGCTGAGAAAGAGTGTGAAGAGAAGAGTTGAGACAAGAGTGTGAAGAGAAGAGCTGAGACAAGAGTGTAACGAGAAAGCAGAATGTGAGATGGAGGCAGAACCTTGCAGTCGAACAACGGCAGAGCTTCTGGCCTGGTCTCTAGGGCATATGGCTAGGATTGGCCAAAACCATATACATAATATACGACGAATAAACACTGTATACATATACAGTGCTTATTCATTGTTTTGGCAGGGAAATCACTAAATATACGGTCATATACGGTGTATACATACGGTTCTGGCCAACCCTACACATGGCTGGACAGCAATGATGGTGCCACATGTAGCTAGCGTAAGTACATTCAGTGACCACTTCATACACACGAAGCAATCTGCAGCTCCGGTGGCGCTAGCTTGTTGTGTAAGCTCCAGCTGATTGCATACGGGTGAAGCTAGGAGTGTGTGACGTTCCGTGAATCCAGCTCCAGTGGGGCTAGCTTGTTGTACAAGCTATAGCTCTTTGCAGAAGGGTAGATCAAGGAGTGTGGCACAACATGTGTTTCCTACTAGAGATCTATCCAGATTGCTACGGTCCCTCCCTGGCTGCATGTGTGTTTGTGTGTGTGTATGTGTGTGTGTGTGAGTGTGAGTGTGTGTGTGTGCGCGCATCAATGCAAGTGTAATGGTAGTAGCTTGTTGTGTAAGCTCTAGCTCTCTGCAGAAGGGTACAGCAAGGAGTGCGGCACAATCAATATTTACTGCTAGATTTATGCTCTCCAGATTGCTATTTTTCTCCCCGGCTGCGCGAGTGTGTATGACTGCAATTTAATAGTAACACTACCACTTATGGGTAGGTGGCAGCGCTTATTTTGGCTGACAGCGGTGTTTCTTAGTTTAATTTAGTGCGATGCTTGCTGCAACACATAAAAATTACACCACCCCTCATGTGGCAGCAGCTTCTTTGACCAGCGATAGCGTTTTTCATCTTGATTTGGTGTGCCTGCTGCATCACTAAAGTAGTACCACAGCTTTCATGAGTATTTAGCAGCAGCATTTTTGACAAGTATTGGCACTTCTCTTCAGGTTTCGTGTGTATGCTGCGACGTTTATGATCCCAAAATGTTCGAAATCAACAAAAAAAACGTTTACCCAGGGGCCGTGGCAACTTTTTCTTGCGGCACGTTGAGAGAGTGGGGTGCATTGCCTACGTGCTGGACCTGAGTGGTGGTCAGCTAGAAGGACACTCACTCCTTTCTTTGACACCTGCCCAGCAGCTGGCAGTGCTACAGGTGTGTTTAGAAGAGTGTTTAGAAGAGCATTGCTCAGATGCTAGACATGAACAGTGGTCAGCTTGAAGGGCACATACTCCCTTTTTTGGCCCCTGCCCAGCGGCTGGCAGTGCTACATGTGAGTGCGTGTGGCGTATATAATGTGTCGAAGAGTGTGTGTAGGTGCCCATAGTTGGGCTTGCTAAGAACCTCAGGTACCATGCAATACATGGAACTGGTGGTGGTGGCGGTAACTATTGTGCCCCAATTCCACTTCAGCTTCAGGACCAAACAAGATATTATGGCAAAGCGTTTGAATGTGCCCTTACTCCAGCGCACTGCCTGGATGCAGGTGGTGTAGGATGCAGTGAGGAAACGTAAAGAACGCACATACATACACACATGCGCACACACATACAATCACGCGCGCACACACACACACACTCACGCATGGGTACAGGAGGAGCTGCAAGCATATAGGGAGGCACGGGAGCCATCACCACCCTCGCACCCAGATCAGCTCCACGTTCAGGTCCCTGGCACTGACTTGAACCCAACTTCATGTCTTCCCACTGCCAGTCCATCTCCTAGCTGTTCCGGTGACCACGGCAAAGCCCCTTCCGCCTTCAACTCTGCCGGCTGGTCCTCTTCACCCCATGCCGTGCATGGCACCGCCGCCGGGCCTCCTGCTGATTTTAGCAGCAGTTTGGCCACTTCACCTTCTGCTGTGCATGACACGATTGCTGAGCCTTCTAACGACCCGAGCAGCGAGGTGCCACCGAGCAGGAGCTCTGTCCCTATGGCCACGCCCTTAGCTGGCGATGCCCAGGGGGGCCGGAGGCCCTTTGAGCTGGTGATTGCCAACAAAGTGGACGCGTGCACCAGGCCACAGCAGGTACAGGGAGTTTGATGTGCGTGTGCGTGTATGTGTGTGTGTGTGAAGGGCTTACAAAGGGAGCAACTAACCGCAGCAAGGTTAAGGAAATTGATGCGGAACGGGTTAATAGAGGGTTTAAAAAGCAATGATCACAGGAATAGGTGGGATGGATTGATGTGTGTGTGTGTGTGTGTGTGCTAACTCAATGGCATATATGCCCATTGTGTCAGCTCTGATATGGCAGGTGACGTGTGGCAGCACTGCTGTTGGAAAAGGAAGGCCTGTACAGTTCCGCGCTTGCTATGTTATGAGTAGGTTTAGAGGCCATCAATAGGAAAGCCATACCGGGTGCATACAATACTGGATGTTCATTTGATATTCAGGATGGTTTGAACCAAATGAGCGGGTTAATATACCGCCTTAGACTCACCGGTTGGGGTTTATTATATCATATTTCAAGGCCAAGAAACGATTGAATACTTATAATAAACACGACATCTTGTACCTTTTTATGGATGCCGTGCATTATTGAATTGGGGTTTTCAGGGGTGGTGGTGCTGCCAGAGAATTGAAAAGGGGTGGTGGTGCTGCCGGTGAGGATTGAAACATCATTAGTTAGGAAAGGTTAGCTAGAAAAGAGGCGCAGGTGCTCGTGGTGTTTACGCGCAAGATCTGGAGTTTCATGCTTGTATGTTAATAAAATAAAAATAACACGGAGCTAACTTGACGGAGGTTGTGTGCAGAAGCTCCCGTGCTTACATTTTGAGCTAAGCTTATAAAGGGCTGATACTTTTCAATCGAAGGTCAATACTAAAAAGCGCCCTACTAATGGCAAGTCAAGGTAGCAGAGTTCATGATTACTTGGAGATGAAACAGGGTAGAGGTCTTCAGTGTAATGACTCCTGAACTATTTGCCGACAACATGCTGCCTAATTCAACCCCCTTGATCCACATTTTGCCTTCCTCTCTGATTTCGTGTTTCTAGCTCCTGCTGAATCTTGTTTGGTGTTTGTTTGCGGCATTGATGGAAGTGCAGGAAGACCAAGCAGGCCACTCAAGCCCGTGATGAGCTTAAGGACAGGTCCTCTTAACTTCAAAATTGTTGCTGCTTTATTTACTAACAAGTCCAGGCGTCGGCATGTCCTTGATCAGGCAGTTTATAGCGGCTGTGTCTTGACTACCAGCAAAGCTTTTCCCTTTTATTTTCACTCAAGATAATTTTGGAAACACACACACACACACACAGGCACTGGCAGATCTGAAAGCCGCCTCCAACCTGCCCATCATCCCTGTATCTGCGCTGCACTCTGCCGGCCTGGAGCGTCTAGCACGTGCCTTACAGATGGTGGTACACAGCGCCCGGTCGGAACACAAACCGGCTGGGAAGCCTAACACATTTGGTGCATAATATTTGCCTCTAACAATTACCAAGCTCCCCCTTTTTTTTTGCATTGCGCATTCTTCCGACCATTTGGGTAAAGAGAAGACGGACCAAGAGAAAGCAGAAACAGAAAAGAAGGAACGTCTGTCTGCAGGAGTTTGAAGAAGAAAGATAAAGTATCAATGGAAAGCGGACCGCAAGAAAGCAGAAAGCAGAATACTAACAGAAGAAAGCATGTTCAATAAGACCCGTTTGTTTAACCCCCGTGTGTCTGTGTGCACAAAACGGTCAGTGAGTGTGATCTGAGAGAGCCTCATGAAACCACGAGCGCCAAGAAAACAAGAGCAGCGGAGCAGC
>Ga0307963_1003648_pt1 | contig 12268 bp, 15 predicted proteins | sample OrgLakmetagen594_FD_201829 | JGI IMG/M metagenome (GOLD analysis project Ga0307963, IMG submission 201829) | Saline water microbial communities from Organic Lake, Antarctica - #594 | ecosystem: Environmental > Aquatic > Non-marine Saline and Alkaline > Saline | place: Antarctica: Organic Lake...
AGACAGACAGACAGACAGACAGACAGACAGACAGACAGACAGACAGACAGACAGACAGACAGACAGACATACAGACAGACAGACAGACAGACAGACAGACAGACAGACAGAGACAGACTTACCGTTTCTGGCTGCTGATATAACCACTGAGGGGGCTGTACCTTCTGCACCTGGTACTGCTGCTGCTGCTGCTGCTGCTGCTGTTGTTGCTGAGGCATGCCCATGCTGGGCAGAGACGCCCACGAAGATGTACCATCACCAGAGAGTTCCAGCTGGGGCTGGTAGGGATATGCATGCTGCCGCTCCTGCTCCTGCTGCTGCTGCACGACATTTCTGCCCATGTATGGCCCAGCTTGATCCCTCTGGCCAGAACTTCCACCCCAATCGGGGGACTCATCAGCTGATCCAGAGTGGGAGCTGTTGGAGGGGTTTGTGCAGCCTTGTCTGATTTTATGGGGGCCGCCTGTGCTGTGCGGTCGAGGCACCACCACCTGCAAATATGTATGTGAATGTGTGTGTTTGCTTGTGTACGCACTTGCACAGCATGCGTACACTGCACACACCTGCTGCTTATTCATGCGCGTACGAGTTTGCACATATATACAGCATTCATACTTCATATGCAACATGCACCTTACCGCATTTCCATGCACATACGAGTTTGCACATATATACAGCATTCATACACGGCACGCACCTTGCTGCCCAGCATCTGCGCCAGTTGCCGAGTGGAGTCCGTCACTCCATTGAATGTCTGCCGATGTTGAGGAGGGTTGTCATCATAGCCCCCCTGCACGGAAGCAAGGTGTGATTTAAGCAAGTGATTGATAGGGTGGAAATGTTTGCCTAACGAGTGCAAGTGATCCAGAGGGTGCAGATGCTGTGCAAGTGATCCAGAGGGTGCAGATGCTGTGCAAGTGATCCGAAGGGTGCAGATGCTGTGCAAGTGATCTAAAGGGTGCACATGCTGTGCAAGTGATCCAAAGGGTGCAGATGCTGTGCAAGTGATCCAGAAGGTGCAGATGCCGTGCAAGTGATCCAAAGGGTGTGGATGCTGTGCAAGTGATCCAAAGGGTGCAGATGCTGTGCAAGTGATCCAGAGGGTGCAGATGCTGTGCAAGTGATCCAGAGGGTGCAGATGCTGTGCAAGTGATCCGAAGGGTGCAGATGCTGTGCAAGTGATCCAAAGGGTGCACATGCTGTGCAAGTGATCCAAAGGGTGCAGATGCTGTGCAAGTGATCCAAAGGGTGCAAATGCTGTGCAAGTGATCCAGAGGGTGCAGATGCTGTGCAAGTGATCCAGAGGGTGCAGATGCTGTGCAAGTGATCCAAAGGGTGCAGATGCTGTGCAAGTGATCCAGAGGGTGCAGATGCCGTGCAAGTGATCCAAAGGGTGCAGCTTTTGTGCAAAGGATTTAAAGGGTGCAGATGTTTGCCTAACAAGTGAAATTCCAGCGTGCAGATCTTCACTGCTTAAAAACTGGACCAAAAAGAACCAAACAGGCAGCCACTTTACTGCCACCCGAGAAGTACGCAAAAAATGCTACTTTACAATGGCCACATTTACTAAGGGGTTTACTCCCATCAAACAATTATCAACACTGCAGCTGCAGCAGGGGCTGCGTCCTCAGAATTGCACGCGATATCTGTGAAAAAAGGACATCTTCAGTTGTGAAAACGTAAGTGAAGCTGCACACGGTATTGCCTCAGAGCTCAACAAGCCAAACGTGCAGGGAACTAGCCTCCTACTCTTCACTTGTCATCATATTAAATGTGAACATACATGTACAAACCTGTTCGACCAACCAATAAAGAAACCACTTCCTGAGGGCACCATCAATGGAAAATGTCCATACGTCATTGTGTCCAGCGTTCAGATTACATACTTGGTGATAGTAGGAAGGCGACAGCGGGTAGCCATCTTGAGGAGCCCCATTTCCTGCAGCATTAAACCCAGCATCAGACCCAGAAGAAAAGTGCGAAGGCTGAACGGCAGGGAACTGCGAGGTTTTTTGTGTCGACGACTGCATCCAAGGCGGCAGCTGCGTGGATTGCAGGCCTAGTTGCTGATGGTGTCTTGCGAGGTCACCTTGTGTGTCTGGCGGGGGCACCTGCTCAGCCCTGAGTATGTGTGTATGTGTGATGGTGTGATGGGGTGTGTGTGTACGAGTATGTCGTGAAAAATTGTGGGCATGAGTGAGCTGTCGTGCAAAATTGCAATGTTGCGTCAGTGGTGGGCTTGTCATGCACGTACATGGTGTATGTGCATGTGCATGTTTATGTTGTGTGCATTTGTGGGGACAACAACAAATTACTCCTTCGATAATCAGTTGGGCATTATCAGGCGGTGGCGATCAACAATGCTAAGCCGTTTATTATCATTAAGATTCCTCTTGCCACGGGTTACGCAAGAAGGCAGACGTGTGTAACAATGCACACACGTACGCACACACGACAAGCCGACCATGCACACAACAATGTAAATTAGTGATTTCATTTGACACACATGCTCACACACGTACGCGCACAAGACAAGCCCACCATGCGCACAACATTGTAAATAAGTATTTTCATTTGACACGCATGCACGCACACGTACGCGCACACAACAAGCCCGCCACAGACGCAACTTTGCAATTTTGCACGCCTGCCTGGTATAGGTATGAGAATCAAAAAGAGGAGCTCGTCACTGATTCCACCACTCATCTCCCAGATGGGAGTATAAACAGGAATCACAAGTCTGCTTAACAACTGATCACACCCACCTGTAATGCACTCACGCTAAACCATACGCAATTGTGTCGGGTGCATTTAGATAGAAATCACGATCTAGATCGCGTAAGATTATATGACGTGCGGTCTCATGATTTCAAGTTAATACACTATTCAGAGTCAGACTATTGACACGTCAAACTGTCAACAACTGGGCACACACTTACCTGTAACACACACGCACAGTCTCGTTATTCCAAGCCAGACTATACAGCACCTGCCTGATGAGCACACCGTCTGTCATCATTGGTCTACACTGTCTGGTGTACTCTGCCTGGTGTACACCGTCTCAGACATCACTGGCCTACACTGTCTGGTGTACACTGTCTGGTGTACACTGTCTCAGTCATCACTGGCCTACACTGTCTGGTGTACTCTGTCTGGTGTACACCGTCTCAGACATCACTGGTCTACACTGTCTGGTGTACACTGTCTCAGTCATCACTGGTCTACATTGTCTGGTGTACACTGTCTGGTGTACACTGTCTGGTGTACACTGTCTCAGTCATCATTGGTCTACATTGTCTGGTGTACACTGTCTACAGTCATCACTGTCTCACCGGTCTGCGCAAGCAACTGCTGTGCACTCACCTGTTGTATGAACTCGTGGGTGCGCTGATAACAGCACTTCTCAATCCCAGCCCCTCTGCGGCAGGATGCGCAGGGAGGTTGGCGTGCATGTAGTGGGGGTTTCCAGCTGGGGCGGTTTGTAGCAGATGCTGGTGTGGAGGGTCCTGGCGCAAGTGGTGAGGGTGCTGCAGCTGTTCGTCCTGCTGGTGCTGGTACTGGTGTTGCTGTGAGTCCTGTAGCTGCTGTAGTCGGCGCTGGTGTTTGCCCTGCTGCTGCTGCTGCTGCTGCTGCTGCTGCTGCTGCAGCTGTACGTCCTGCTGGTGCTGGTACTGGTGTTGCTGTGAGTCCTGTAGCTGCCGTTGTCGGCGCTGGTGTTTGCCCTGCTGCTGCTGCTGCTGCTGCATCCACACAGGCAGAGGTGGCTGACTCATGTGTGCGGTTGGTGCCCTACCTCCTGGGGTATAGGCATCCGCAGGTTTGAATGGACGGCTGAAAAGAGGATTGGTCACCTGTGCGCAGAGGTTGGTGCGGGAAATGAGTTGTCTGACTGGAGAGGGTGTGGCATGCGTGTCCGCACGCGTGGATGATCCAGATCCAAAGTTGTGGGCACGCAAGTATGCGTGTTTATATTTGTGTGTTAGCGATGCGTGTCTAGCCCCTGTATCAGTGGCAGCTCACCATGCTGGAGTCAGATGCACCTTCTGCCTCTTGTTGCTGCTGCTGCTGCTGCTGTGGGTGTGCCGAGCTGAGCTGCGAAGAGCTTTGTGGGTTAGCCCAATTCTGAGACTCTGCAGGCAAAGTACATTTCCAGCAATGGAGGGTCATATAAGTTCCTGGCTTCAAAGAAGCAATCAACACGTGGACTTCAACTTGCACCATTGGATGCCAATGTTATCAGTAGCTCGAATCAATGGGGTAGGTCGAACATTGGACGAATCAAAGTCGACGGGTTCGATGAGTGACACGGGCAGAAAAGGATGTCAATGAGGCGCTTGAGGGGGGGACTGACAGAAAATGTTACACCCACACAAACAATCACCTACACACACACACACCTACACACACACCACACATACACAAACACAAAGATATAAAAATAGCAAAACCATGCAGCAGGCAAGCAAAGCTGCAAGGATGTGAACAATCAAGTGACAAGCACGGAGCAGAGGAGTGAAGCCACACAGTGCAAGAAGGAAGGCAAGGGGCGACATCGCATTTGCCTATGACCGGGACGTAAGCGACAGCACTCCCAGTGCTAGGGTTACAACTGGGTAAGAGTCGCATGTTCTGGTGACACCGCTAGACACCGCTAGACACCGATAGGCAGCGCTAGACACCGCTAGACACCGCTAGGCACCGCTAAACACCGCTAGACACCGCGAGACACCGCTAGACACCGCTGACACCGCTGTTCGACACCATTCTAGAGTGCAGGCCGTTGTGGCTGCTAGGCTACTAGGCTAATAGGCTACTAGGCTACAATTAACAAGGAAGGCAAGGGGCACGCACCACTTGAAAAGGGCAGGGATGGTGTGCTGTCCAGACGCAGCTCTGAGGAGAAGAAGGGAGTGGGCAGGCCACCTTCGCCAGGGAACCCTAGCTCTGCCGAAGCAGCAGACACGTCCTGCTGCTGCAACGGCACTCGGCTGCAATTAAGATCGCAGCAGGTGGTGGTGGTGGTGGTGGTGGTGGAGGTGGACACCACAAAATGGCAGGCACTAAACGTCTTGTCAGGATGCACTTCGACAAAAGACAGCTCAGTTGCAGTGCTGTTGTTTGTAAGCATGATGACCTTGAAACTCCCTAATATTCATACGGTCAGGCATATGATGTGTCAGACCACACACACATGCACATGCGCAGGCACACAAAAACACATACCCACATGCACATGCACACGCATTCACGCATGAATATGCACACATGCACGTACGCAAGCACACACGCACACACGCACGCAACACACACACAAACACACACATATACACACAGAGCACATACACACAGCACAACATACACGCACCCTTGTCGATACTGCTGTGAGCCCAGGCTCTGTTGCACACTTAGAGACCGAAAGGGATTAAGTGCAAAACTGGGGTGTTGCGCCTGGTAAGGCACCCCTCTCAATGCCCCTGCTTGCTGCTGATGATGCTGCTGAAGCTGCTGATGCTGCGGCTGGAGTTGCTGCTGGGGCTGCATCTCCATCTCAAAAAGTTGCTGCTGGGGCTGCATCTCCATCTCAAAAAGCTGCTGCTGCTGCTGTTGCTGCTGCTGCTCTGCTTGTCCGTGCTGCTGCTGTGCTCTGATCTCCCCCATGCTGTTCATGACTGCGTGTGTGAGACCCTCAGCGTGTGAAGGTGTTTGCACAGGCACGCCTCGCCCCACAAGCATGGCATCCTGCTGCTGTGCTGGGAGTTGCTGCTGCAGCACTTCAGATGGAGGCACTGGCTGCTGCTGCTGCTGCTGCATTAGGTTGTGTTGTTGAGCCTGCTGCTGATGCTGCTGCTTTGGCTGCAAAGAGGGGGGTTGGCCTTCCATGTCAAGGTGGAGCTGGTAGGTCGGGTTGAGCCCCTCTTGTCGTAGGTCACTTGGTGTGTGCTTGGCGAGAGGGTTTGGAGACACAGGTACCCCGTGAGGGGTACGGCCCCTGCCTTCCACCAGCTCTGTGGTGAGGGTTTACATACGTGGTTGTATATATTTTAGGAAGGGGCAAAAAGGGAGCTTGTTGAGGCATGGATGAAGCCAGAGGGGCGCCTCAGTGCGCCAGAAGGCACAGTAAGGCCTACTGATTAGCGACGGAACTTTGGCACAGTGACTGTGACTTGAAGAGGCTTACCTTCTTATGCATGCATGTTGTGTATGAATCAAGAAAAGGAGGCTGCCAGCAGCGCTGAGGGGTTCACGCAGAGCTTTATCTAAGGAAACAGAGACAAAGCTGTTCGTAAAGAAACAAAGGAGAAGAAGGAGGTGTTTTGCTGGAGGAAGGAGGCTGCAGGCAAGGGCTACCAGGGTGGTGGTGCACATACAGGTGTGCACAGACAGAGGGCTCCTTTTGCATATTGTGGGAGGGGAAAGCAGATAGAAACTGTGTACACAGCAAAGAATGGGTGGGTAAGCAATTTTGTTGCCGCGTCGGCGTGCTTGATATGCACTATGCATAAAAGACGTGCGAGATACCCACTGATGAAACAGATTTAGATGAGGTGTACACGGTCCGCTTTAATAAGATTAATGGGGTAGCTGAGGATGTGCATGACATTTTCTGTAGAAATTTGGCTTAAATCTGTGCCATGTCTAGCGATGCTCTTGATGAACGTGTGCAGTAACCAATTGTTTCAATTTCTTCCCCTCGAGTTTCAAGTTTTCATGAGACACGGTGGGACAGTTTAGGTAAAGTGTGCACAGCAACATGGGATGCGTAGAGTGGCAGGCAAGTACTGTGGCTCTAATGACCCCCCTGTGAATCAAGTCTGAGTAAGTCCATTTTTCCCCATAAACGGTACACACGGAAATACGGCGTATAGGTGTACGTAATTACGTGAAACACGGCGTATAGGTGTACGTGATTACGTACATACGGCGTAAAGATGTATCTAATTACGTGAGCACGGCGTATAGATGTACATAATTATGTGAGTACGGCGTTAATACCGTAAATGGAAATCCTGTATACGGTTCCGGCCAATTTGGATCATATACAGAATCTCGATGCACATTGCCACAGGCCCAATCAGATAGCAGCACAGGCAAAGCAGGTGTCCATAAAAGAGGCGTACGCTTCCTGTGCTTGCCTTTGATCCTCCAAAGATCTCCAGCACTTCCAGGAGGGGCACCCATGACCAGCTGCTGCCACTTTTTGAGCTTCTTGCTGAGAAGCCAGACCTGTGTTAAGGATTGGGATTGCGTAGGTGCAGGAGTAGGTGTAGAGAGTGAAAGCTGGGTCATAAACGTGTAGGTTTGGCCAGAACCGTGTATGCACACCATATATGACCGTATATTTAGTCATTTCCCTGTCAAAAATACCATATATGCACCGTATATATATGGTTCTGGCCAATCCTGTGGTAAGCTCAATGTACACGCATAGGACCGCAGGTGAGCAAATTTAGAGGCGTTTACTTCCACACACCACCGACTTGTAAGCTGCATTTTTAAGAACACACGTGCTGACCTAAAGACAATTAGACGCAAGTGTCTGCTTGCAACACCAAAGACGCCTTTTTTCACTCTCTCTCTCTCTCTCTCTCTCTCTCTCTCTCTCTCTCTCTCTCTCTCACACACACACACACACACACACACACACACACACACACACACACACACACACACAAACACACACATATAACACACATACACACACACAACACACGCACACACGCACGCACGCACACACACACATGGCACCCCCTCTGCCCTCTTCTCCCCCCACATACACACACCTTCACTGCCAAGGTGATTGCGATTACTCCAACAAAGGTTAGCACAATGGCAAGCCCGATCACAGTGCCGTTGTTGTGGCATGGCCCGTCTGCATTGAGGAGCTGTCGTTTGCCTGCTGCTGCTGCTGCTGCTGCTGCTGGTACGGCTGTGACTGGTGTTGCGTTGCGAACAGGATGTGGGGCCAAAAGCCTGAGAGAAAGCAAGCGGCCCCTTCCTTTCCCCCTGCCTGCTCCAGCAACATTTGTGACAGATGCCAGTGCATGGCTCCACCCTCGAAAAAGCCAGCTCCACGTCAATGTGTTGCTGCTTCTGCTTCCGCTGCTGCTACTGATGTTGCTTGTGCTGGGCAAGGCACCACTCATAACTGGTGCCCCCTCAGCCCCAACGCCCAAACGCTGCAACCCCTCAGCACCCAACCTCCAGACCGCTGCTGCCTGCTTGCCCTTGCCATTGACGTACAAGTTGCTGCCCTGTTGCCATTCCGGTGGGTCCAGCACACAGCCACCACGTGTGGCTAGCTGCTGTGCTTCCTGCGGGAGCAACACGTGGGTCCATACAGCCACATCTGCCACATGTGTCACAGCGACATCATCGACCTTCAGTTGGCCGGGCGTGAACGGACACGGCCCTTCCTGCTTGGGCGGTGAGGCTGCATCCAGCGCTTTGGGTTGCTGCTGTCCAGGTTTGCTTAGGCTGACAGGCTGCGTTTGAGGAGCAGCAACGTGCACCACGGAGGGCAGGTCCCCGTTGTGGACAAGCCCTGCGCGCTGCCATTCCTGGCTGAGGTGGCCATTCACAAATAGCTGGAACGTGGTGCGGGGTGCTGCTGGTGTGTTTACCCCTGCTGGGTGGGCCACGAAGAGGAGATGGTTCCAGTGCCCTTTAGACAAAGAGCCCGCCATGCTGTCTGATCGAAGTAGCTCTGGTGCCGGCAATTCCAAGCAGGAGGACAAGGAGGTGTCGCGGCATTGAAGTACCTTCAGGCAAAAGGGGAGGAAGGAACAGGAGGGAAATTCGGGCACAAGTGACCAGTATCCATTAGCGGACGCATGCCCCAAGGAGTGCCTTCCCAAGTATCAAACAAGACCTACCATCGCTTGCAGCCCTCGAACGCTGTCTGGGACAGCAGCAATCACCCAGTGCGCCCGGCCATCAGGGCCATAGGCAAGGACAATGTCCTGCCGTGCTTGCACGCCTGAATAAGGAGCCCCCTCCACTCGAGCCTTCCCTCCTTGTCCTTGAGACCCTTGAATCCAGACCCAGAGGGCAATGCTGGACCCTGCAGAAAGATATCCAAATCAGCACATGCAGTCGTTTCTAACAGGAATTGAATTGACTTCTCCCCCTGTTCTCGACATTCTCCACATAACTTCACTCCTCTTACCCGACTGCTCTCCGTGCTCTCCGTTTGCGAAAGAGGAGGGTTCGAAGCTGAGCGGAGAGTAGCTTGGCGGGCCATTTTTGACAGCAAATGTGGTCAGAATCAAACACAAGGCCAACTGCACGCACAATGTCGAGATACAGACTTGCATGCCGAAATGCAAGCATCTAAAATATAAATGCACGTAACATCGTTATTCATATTTTATAAATTGGAATATCTCTTGTTTGAACCAGCAACTTTTTGAACTGGAAGAGGAAGCAAGGCATGGGCTGAAGAAGCTCATTTTGGGGAGGCATGTCATTGAAGGTACACCCAGGCACAAGCACAATCGCATGCACACACACAACATACACACACACACACACACACACACACACACACACACACACACACACACACACACACACACACACACACGTACACGCACACGCACACACACACACTCACACACACACACACACACACACACACACACACACACCAGACACACACACGCGCATACACACACACGCATACGCACACACATGCACACGCACATGTGCACACACACGCACACATATATACACACACAAACTAACATATACGTAACTGACAACTCACAATACTCACATACACACAAACATACATACACATACACACACGCATGCACGCACGCATACGTGCATGTCAGTTTGCGAATCCACGCCGACTAGTTGTGCTGTTATACAGGAGGAGCTAGGAGTGGTTTCCAGAGTGAAGCAGCTGGAAAGGTGAGCAAGCACACGCACGCGCATACACAAACACATATACACATGCACACACATACACATACATGGTTCTGGCCAACCCTACACATAAACCTGCACACACACAAACATAAACACAAACATACACACACTGCACACTATCCTGCACACACGTTCCCCAACAGCTTGCTGGACAGTCTGTACCTCACATGCGAGCTGGAATGCAATGTGAGCCACGTGGAGGCTGTGGTGAACTGCCTCTCTGATTCATTGGATGATTTCCAAAGGGTGAGGAAGCAGGGGCGGGCACGCAACTAGCGTGCTGAATGATTTGCTGGCTTGTGCGTCGCCGTATATGCTCCTCCTCTTTGCTGGGCTGCAATGCCACATGCAAACTCCGTGCACGTTGTGTGTGTGTGTGTGTGTGTGTGTGTGTGTGTGTGTGTGTGTGTGCGTGTTTGTGTGTGTGTGCATGTGTGCTTGTGTGTGTTTGTATGTATGTGTGTGTGTCACATGAGGTGGGCAACCTCCCAGAGTTACCCTCACAGTGTGCGTGCCTATGTCCTACCGCCACAAGTTCATATCAGGTCCACAGCTAAGCAATTTAAGCACTTGTGTGCGTCAAAGTGGACAACTTTACATGCATCTGGCATCTTCATTCTACCCGCGGAAGTATTCCTGACCTTCGGGCTTTAATGGAAAAAACACACGTGCAAACACACATACACAAGTACGCGCGTACATGCAAACTTAATGCACACCCTCCAAACCATTATTGAATCACCCACATCACATAATAGACCATATTTCTACCCACCATTGCACCCCCATCTTTCACAAGCCTCCTCACATGCAGAACACACGAACTTGTACACACATTGCACCACATTGCAGCTTGCCAACCTCATTCGCCTGATCACTCACCGCCACATCACACACTCCCACGAAGCTGTTGCATGGGAGGTCCCACGCGCACGTGTGTCTCTGCACCGTCGCTCAAGCACCAATGGGCATGGTTCGCCTCGGTATGCTTTGCTCACAGGTGAATGGGTGTGGGTGTGTGTGTGGGTATGGGTATGTGTGTGGGTGTTGGTTTGGGTTTGGGAGGGTGTGGGTGAGGGTATGGGTGTGGGTGTTGGTTTGGGTTTGGGAGGGTGTGGGTGTGGGTGTGAGAATAGGTCTGAGAATGGGTGTGGATGTGAGTTTCGGTTTGGGGTGTTTGTGGGTGTGAGATAGTGTGTGAGAATGGGTCTGAGTATGGGTGTGGATGTGCATTTTGGGGGTGTAGGAGTGTGGGGATGGGTTATAATTCGCTATTCCAAACCGTACAAACCCGCCCAGTTCATTATAACAAATGCCAAATGCGCCCCCTGCTTCTTAATGCACAAATCTTTCTATCCTCACATCGTTGCAGCCCCACCCTCGCTCCTCGCTCCTCACTCTTCTACTGTTACCTGTGTGCCTTTGTGCTTTTTCCTGTTAAAATGTCCAATCAGTGCGGGGCAATCACTGTGCCGCCCAATCATTAAATCGTCACAAAATCGCAGGAAGGTCAAACAGATGAGAGAGCGACCATCTGTCCCTTCGTCTCTCTGTCAATCATTGAAGCATGGTTCGTAATAGAGTTTAGGAGGGGTGGCGAAACATGATGGCCAGCCAGCTGCTTTCCTGCCATGTGTGCTGTTCCTTTGTGACATAGGAGAGAGTGCTGTTCCTTTGTAAGTGTGCTGTTCCTTTGTGACATAGGAGAGAGAGTGCTTGCTACGGCAACCAGCCGCCACTTTGCCAGTCATTCATGAATAGGGTTGGCCAGAACCACACATACGCACGTACGTAAATATACGGTTAGTCAAGCAGGGAAATCACCAGATATACGGTCATGTATGGTGTAAATGTACGTATATACGGTTTTGGCCAACCCTATACATGAAGCAAAGCAGCAGGTGCAAATGACCTTCATTATCTGTTGATTAATGTGGGGAGGGGTTTTCACTGCCTGCGTAGCTCTTCTTTTCTGTCTGCAGATCATTCATGACTCGTGACTCATGACCCTGGCGCCGTGCTTTTGTTTTTGCAACAACCTCCTATGTGTATGCGCTTGTTCACACCACACACAGAGGAGGGGAGCAGCCACAACGACCAGCTGTCGCCAGCTGGTGATCAAACGCACAACAAGACCAGCAGTAAGCGGAAACCACCACCACAGCAGCAGCAGCTCGTGCAGAAGCCTCAACCACGCACACACGTCGGCAGCGTAGCAACTGCGGGAGGAGATGGTTTGCCTATTAACAGCCATGAACAGCCATCCGCGGACGCAGTTTCTACTCCAGCTGGAGTACCCCCCCCCCCTGTCACGCACATACACGCCTTCGCTCCA
>Ga0307963_1003649_pt1 | contig 12267 bp, 11 predicted proteins | sample OrgLakmetagen594_FD_201829 | JGI IMG/M metagenome (GOLD analysis project Ga0307963, IMG submission 201829) | Saline water microbial communities from Organic Lake, Antarctica - #594 | ecosystem: Environmental > Aquatic > Non-marine Saline and Alkaline > Saline | place: Antarctica: Organic Lake...
GAGGGCAGTTGAGCTATAGCAAAAAAAAAGGCAGCTTCAAGAAGAGAAGGAGGCCAGACTGAACAAGACACCAGAAAAAGAGACAAGGTCAGTGATCAAACAGAGCAAGGCATTTGTCCGCAAAGTATTAGTAGTATTAGTTAGTAGTATTAGTTATCTGTAAACTCTGTAATGATTATTTTTTGTTAGGATTCATGCCACAGCGTTTTAAACAGCCTGTAAGGCAAAATACAACAAAAAAAGGGTCTGTTAGTAATGTTTTATAAGCAGCCGCGCTCCAGCTGCTAAAATCTATCTGAATCATGAAATTTCTGTGTATATACAGATATGAGGGTCGTGAGCCCTTTTCCAGATCTAGGTGAATCAAGCGTTCGCCACAGATGTGAGCAACTGGCATGCAAAGACAGGGAAAAGAAAACAACTTGCAAGAAGTAGAAGCCTCTAAAGTAAGGCACCATGTAGCAAAAATTTTCTTAAAGCACTTGCACGCTGATCCGCGCAGTCTAAGTGAACACGCGATGGGCACAGCTCCAGCATCTGCTCCCAGGCCCTTTGCGTAAGCAAGGTCCACTTGTAACAGCATGTTCAATGGTTTATGTGACATCTTGCATGCTGATGCTGCTCTGCCCCTGCTCCCCTGCGCCGTTTGCGTGCTGTTGTTGCCTCTTGGTCTGCTTGTTGGCCTTCTGGCGTGCAGCCTTGCGGCTTTTTGCCGAGGAAGATGCGACAGTGGCCTCAGTCGCCACACTTGCACCGTCTGACCCACCCAGCACAGCCCCCCCTGCTGCTTGTGCTTGTGCTGCCAGGGCTTTGGAAGTCAGGGGTGTGGCAATGCTTGGGGATGTGTGCACACACACCCTTGCCAGGCTCTCACCGTTGCCATTTGGGCTCACACACGCCCCTCGTGCTGCATATGGCTCGTGATTGTGAGAGGGGAGTGAGGGCTCCACTCTACACACACCTCCGTTAATGTGTGCTTTTGCCATCGCATCAACTAGGCTGGTGTGCTCAGGCAAGCTGTGGTGCTGCAACTCCTTTTCGCAAGCATCGACGTTGGACAACCTGGCGGCAGCCAGGCTTGTGCGCTCAGGCAGCGCAGTGAAGTCTAGGGACTCCGGGAAGGTGGGCTGCTCAGGCGCGGGCTGGATTGCAGTAGCAGGGACATCTGCAGTCCTTGCTTCCTGTACAAGCAGGGATAGTGAGGAGGCGCGAAGGTGAGCAGTGCAGGGTTGTTTAATGATTTAAAAAAAGCCTTGCTGACGTGTGTGTGGGAATCTGGTGGGTTACTCCTGCAGGATTGAGCTGGAAATGCAAGGGTTCCAGACTAAGAGGACATGCAGCGTCGTGGGCGGTATTGCGCGGATCAGCTGGTGTGCACCCACAAAGCCTGCAGCAGGTCGTGCCAGGATCAGGTGACCCTCCCTGCCTCAGGCAATTCGCTGGTTGATTAGATGACCACAAGTGTACACATAAGACGTCCCGCACTGTCACTCTCCATCTTTGCTGCACCATCCACACCATCATTCCATATCCCACCTTGGCAGACCCATTTTCTGGGATGCTGGAGGTTCTTTCGCCTTCAGCTGGGGGCTTGGGCGAGGCTTCGCTGAGATGACGTGTTTCACCTTTTTCTGCTGCTCCTGCTGCTGTAGCGGAGGGCTTGCCGTTTGAGGCAATCAGCGGTTGAATCAAATCCCAGTGGCATTTTTGAGTAATCCTGCACAATAATAGAGTCTGTGCCCAGCTTCACATACACACCCAGTATTATGAAATACATAGCACTGCGCATATTCTTCTTGTAGCACAGGTGTGTGTTGCGGCAAGTTGCGGCAAGTTGCGGCTTGTTTGAAAATGCGTTGTTCAAGGGCTGCGTTGAAGCAGGTCGCATGTCTTTGGGGAGACGCATCCAATCCTTGTTTCACATGACATGCTGCATCTAAAACGAAAGCTGAAGTTTATCACAGAATCTACCTTGAGCCTATGCTGGCATTTGAGAACAACAAGGATCTCGCAGGCAACGAAGCCGCTTGCGTATTTCTGGTGCACAACCGCACCACCATTTCGGATCGATATTCAACCAGCAGTGTTTGCTTCAGAGCACTCACCATGCATGCAAGCTAGGGGATACACGAAAGAGGACTGCAGCACCTGCCCTGAAAGTACCATGCATTAAAAATGGTTCATCAGCAGGAAGCACGGAGTTGGATGATGATAATGCTGTGCATGCACCAAAAGCTTTTTGTTATTGTGCTACGAAATTGAAGAGTGCATGCACATAAAGACTGACAAGTGCGTACCGCTGCGTGCGCACGTATGTATGTGTGCACGTGTATGTTAGTGTATTTGTAGTGTTTGTGGTGCATGTGTGAAATCTAACTGCATTATGAACGTAATTGCTTTGTTAATCATACGCTGTGGCATCTGCAGATATCATACCTAATGAAGAGGTCTGCAGACAGCACGCTGCATGTACAGCATGCGGCCCCCACCACGCAGGCACTTGATGCTAACCCACAGAAGAGCATGAGTGTGCTAAAGAAGGCACCTGTGAACAAGTGCAGGTTGTCACTATGGTTGATTGTTTGTGCCTTCAATTTTTATGTTCATGTGTTGCGTCTAAGCAGATCTGTGTGTGAATGTGTGTGTGTTTGTGTGTGTGTGTGTGTGTGTGTGTGTGTGTGTGTGTGTGTGTGTGTGTGTGTGTGTGCGTGCGCGTGCGTGTGCGTGCGCGCGCGTGTGTGTGTGTGTGTGTGTGTGTGTGTGTGTGTGTGTGTGCGTGTGAGTGTGTGTGTGTGTGTGTGTGTGTGTGTGAGTGTGTGAGTGTGAGTGTGTGTGTGCGTGTGTGTGTGCGTGTGTGTGTATGTGTGTGTGTGTGTGTGTGTGTGTGTGTTTGTGTGTGGGAGTGGATGTCTGTGTGTGAATTCAACTGCAGGCACTCACAGCCGATACTGAGGATGCACAGCAACCACGACCCTATGAAGCTGAGACACGCAAAGGCGATGCTGCCACAAAAGCAACTGACACAGACGGAGAGTAACCACTGGCTGGGGGATTTTGCGGATGGCAGCCAACTCAGAAATGAGTCAATTCTCTCCTTGAATAACATGTTAAAATTGGTAGTAATTTTTGTCATATTCTGTAGCCTATTACATACGGTATCAAGATGTTTGTATTCCATCGCAGTTGCCAAAAAAACCTAAGCAAAACAGAACTAGAAAATGACCAACTCAGCATGTATTCCATCGCAGTTGCCAACTAACTAAACTAAACGTTCTTGGAGGTATCAGGCTATCATCTGCTATACTACGTAATGCTTTTTATGGGCTGCACCGCTCAGTTATGAACCAGAGAGTAGGTCTCAGTTATGAACCAGAGAGTAGGTCTCAGTTATGAACCAGATCTTTCAAATCGGAGCACAAGGGAAATTAGTATGTTTGGATGACATTCTCTGGTCATGTCACACACGCCAAAAGAGCATAAGAAGCACTTGCGCATAATGCTAGAGGTGTTGAGGCAGCATAAAGGTGAAACTTAGCAAGCGCGCGCTCGACATCTGCCTGCTAGTTGCATTTCCTTAACTACGTCGTTGGCAGGTAATCATCAAGGGATTTGAGTTGATTCGCGAAGGGGTTAAGTTGATTCAAGTAAAGGTTTGTAGCTATAGTAATAGTTATGTGGCAGTAATACCTAGGAACTTAAGAAACTGCAAGCCCTCCTAGGGCTTGGGAATTACTTTTGCAAGTTAATTAGTCGACCATTTATGTAATGATCTATGCGTTGCTCTGTTGCTTATTAATGTAATAATATAATATTGCATGAGCAATTGACAATCTCACTAAAACCTAAAAGTGTGATAAGGGATGTATACCCCCGGGCGCTATGCAGGGATAAGGACACTTATATTAGATCAAGAATATCTATCCGGTGTCAGCGACGAACCCAGCCGAGTGCGGAGGCTGGTCTATTTACAAATAACCACAACACACAAGCTTGACCCCAAGTCATGGTAAGGCACCGCCGTGCCTTTTCTCGTTCACTTTCGTGCTTGTTTCAATTTACATTAGTTGCCCCTCTGACTGCTTTGACGAGCAAAGATGCTGCGTGGCAATTTATTAGGTGGGATAACTGGGATCAGGTAGGTGGAGTAAACAGCATTTCAACAGTTAAAGGAGGCAGGAGGCATCCAACACTGCTCCTGTTTTTGCTGTATGCTGTATGCTGTACCTGATAGACACCAACCATTCCAAGTAGAACACATGAATACATCTGTTGCAGGTTCAGGTAGTGTAATGATGCAAGGGGGTCGCGTAGGGGCGTCGTACACGAGTAGTAAGTTCTCGCAGGCTGAGATGAAATTTGCCACTACAGAACAGGAGTTGTTAGTTCTTGTGTGTGCCTTGCAGGCATGGAGGTGTTACCTGGAAATGTGCTTGAAAACCGAGTTGCTCTTTGTAAGTGGCTTTCCACGATTTATAAAAAAAGGCCCTGGAAGATCTTGTCACTGGAAAGAACCTGCACCTCCGAAAAACCCACAGGGTAACAGAACAACTCTTCTATTTATCATCCGTCTTTCCATACATCAGCCAAACGTACCTACCTACACAAATTGTTTTGCCATACCCATGACGCCCCTTTTGCACAGACAAAACGTGTGGGCATTTCTGACCCGGCAAACAACCTATCTTTCTCTCCTCTGTTTTCTTTAAACAATTCTTTTCCACCACAGCTGATCAGAGAGGCCTGAGGATTCCCTTTTTATTTTAATCATACTTTCTCACTTAGGGCTATGGTACTTTCTTTGTCTTTCTCGGATCTGCTGCTCTTTGGCAGTACCCCCTGACAGGCGTGGCCTGCCACCCTTGAGTCCTACAGAAAATCCAGGAGGCAGTGCTTCAGGCTTTGGAGTGTGGGAGCAGCATGTGGAGAAGCAAAGCAGCAGGGATGCATGCTCAGAGGATGGTGATGGGTGCACTTTAGAAATCAAACAATGCAAGAACCAAGCGACATACCCGCTGTTTAAAAAATGCCTGAGCACGCACCGTTGTTCACGTGGAAGTCATGTTGTACAGACGGAGGCGCAGGTTCCTTGACGCTGTATCCCGGGGTGATAAAGTAGGGGACATCTGCTTCATCCCTGCGCCGAATGTTCTCTGGCCCTCCAATGCTGCCTCCAGTACTGCTCTGTAAATTTGTGAACTTGTTTTCACAAACATGCAACAAATTGGTTCCCTTCAACAATGGCACCTACCCCCACTCACCCAGTTCACTAAAGTTTGGGTCCTGTCCTCCAGGGAACTCCATTTGAACTTCCGTGATGAGGGCATCTTTTAGCTTGGGTGTGATGGTCTGGAGGGCACGGATGCCGGGGCTCAGTTTAGAGGGTGCGCCTGCTGAGCTCAAGTTGCAAGCAGCAACTTTTATCACGCAGAAATCCACCTCCTCCGGCAAGGCGTCAGCCACTGCCTGCCCGCCCCTAGGATGAGCAAGGAAGGCAAGAGCAAGACGGTGAGTCATCCCGTGTCAAGAGGACGCGTAAAACCCAGGTGCAATTCAGAGCAAATGATATAAGAATAAATGAATAAATAAAATTTGTGATTAGAGAGAACGCATACAACCCAGGTATAATCAGAGCAAGTGCCACATTCAGATCAGTAGACAGGTAGGTAGGTCTGAGTAAGAGATTGCAGCAAATATACAAAAAGGGGAACTAAATGAGTGGCCTCTGTAATTGTGTGAAACAGCTGCAGCTCGTGAGATCTCATGAAAGAATTCTTTTTTTGCACGTGATTCCTTGGGCTGCCTGACCTGCACGCCAATGGGGTCACTCAGGAACAGGATTGCTGCTCCTGTGGGGGGGAGGGAGGGAAGCCAAGTTTGGCACCCAATTTTGGTGTGTGCTGTGTATTGGCATATTGGCAGGACAGGTATATTGTAGCTGCAACAACCTCAATGATGATACAACTTGTCAAGGCTCTGTAGTTGACTACTGATCCCACAAGAAAATTTTGCAGACGGGCACAAGCTTCATCCCGATTTTATCATTTTTTATGTTGGCTTACGCCGTTACAAAGCTCCCCCTTTTATGATACATGCCCTCATGCATCAATGGAAATGATAAGTGTGAATTTAAGGAGCTTCTAGTCCACGAGAGGACTGGTATGCTTGAACACCCTCGCTCTCTTGCCCAAGCGATTGGGCCAAATTAAAAGGTAGCATTATCACCCTCAAACGTGAAAGCATCTGGAACCACCTAGCCCCAGCCTCAGTCATCCACCTAGCAGACCACAATGTAGTGCCCTTCAATCCAGATACCCATTTCCACGATCAAGTCGTCACCATTGATGACACGTCAGCTTCCCTCTACTGTACTTGCAACCCCCCAAAACCCCACCACACAACAAACACCCGACCACACCCATCAAACAGAGAATGGGGTACCCTGGACCCACTAGACCAACTCCAATATGCAGAAGTGCCCTTTTGGGAAAACGTTCAAACGCCACTCCCCAACCACTTTTGGGACGTGCAGATCATTGCCGTCTGAAACACCAAAGGCAGAATCAGCCTCGATGCCCACAATAAAAATTGGCTAAAAGAGCTTGCTAGTGAAATCCCTGGGGCAAAGTGGAAAATCAAAAACATACACAAATATTCCTATAGCAATGCTCTTGGCACTGGAAAGAACTCAGGCCTCAAGAAAGTAAGGAAGCTTTGTAGGAGCACTTACAAACTACACAAAGCCCCAAAACATGGCAACTGCCCCAATTTGCACTGACCACCCCCCAACTTCTGACAAGACGACCCAACAAAGCGCAAGTCTAAGCCTAATCCGTAAGTTGAAAGATTGGCGGTACTGGACCTATACTGATGGCAGCCTCCAAAAGTACAAAGAAGGGCAAGATATTGGGTCAGGTGTATACCACCCCCACCTAAATATATCCCATTATGTCAACCCAAGAGGCGCGGGTATAACTAACACCATATCACGTGCAGAGCTAGCAGCTATAGCAGCTGCAATCATACACGGCTATTCCCACATAGCTACAGACAGCCTTACCTCAATACACCAAATCAAAACGCAGCTCACATCCAAGTCTCCACCCCTATCACATCCAAAGGAGATGTCCTCCAATTCATTGCCAAGGCAATTCGCCAGTCATCACCCATTTACTTCTACAAAGCCAAGTCTCACACCAGCATCATCGGCAATGAACACGCCGATGCCCTTGCCAGAAAGTCAGTCACCACCTACTCTGACATTGCTGATACCTTCATCAAAATAACTGGCCCTGAGGGAAATTCCTTCTGCAACATCTACTGGCTTGCAAAAGAATTCGAAGAACATCAATTCATACAAAACGACCCAAACACAGCCCAATCACCTACCTCAAGGCTTTGGTACCTATCCAATTACCATGACGCCTTGCAAGCACACATTTTTTGCATTTTCTATTTTTGCAACTTCTCCACAAATCGGGAATTGCCAATACTGAAGCTAACTAACCAGGTAAACCAGATAACTACTACTTCCAGACCCTTAAAAGAATGGCACTGCCAATGGAGTCGCAAGTTACGTTTACCTAACAACATCTCTTTGTTAAATAAAAGACTACCGGTTTTATGAAATACCGAACAGGAACCCTGTACAACTAATATGCAGTACCTTTAAAGCGGTCAACGAGTCTGACATGCCCCCTTTGCCCACTACTAAACAGTGCCCTACACATTACCTCAGGGTGCCGACACACACAAATAAGCAAATAAGGAATGAGATCACCGAAAGACACAACTTAGCATGCAGCGTGATATTTAAAGCCATCAGCAAGACAGGCTCCCTAGGAACCTGCTTTGTCCGCATGAATATAGGTAGCAGCAAACGGCTAGCTATTTTAACATCTTCAGATTGCCAATACAGCTGAAACCAGGATTATACGAAAGTGCCTCTTTCCACCACGCTTCTCAGACAAAAGTAGGTTTACCTCCAGCCGTCCGGATGCTGTACTGTTCACTCCCATCTCCACACAATAAAAACTAGAAAGCAACAGACTAGTAATGAAGGGGGGTGGGTTCTTAGGAGTGACAGGGGGTAACTGAGGGAGAACAGGAGCACCTCAGCAGCACCGCCAGCCATTAGCAGATCCACCTTTCCTAAACAGAACCTACCCAAAGATTACAGCATTCTTCAATGTGGCATCCACCTCATTGAGATCCAGTACTGTGAGGACACTTGACCACAGAACCAGCTGAGCGCCACGCAGGAGCAGTACAAAGGCCTCTGCTCCATCCTTCAAGGAGCCTCTGTCACCCTCCACACCATCCTTTTGGGAATGGGTGGCACCATCTACAACAATCACACGCTGGAGCCTATTAAGGAGCTGGGTCTTAATTATCAAATAGTTAAGAAACTTGCTTCCAAGCTTCATGTTAATTCTGTCAATTATGCTGCCAAACTTGTCCATAACAGACGTTCCCTTTCCAGCATTGTTATCAACTCTCATCAGGAGACGGTCTCAGGTCATGTCTGCAACCCTCCTGATCCGCATTGATCTTTTTCGTTTTCTTTTAGTGGAGGAATTTTACAGTACACGGTACCAAAGTGGCTCTTTTTCTAGTCCTACTACACGGCAGCTTTGAACTGTATCTTCCTAAGCCAGCCAGCTGACCATGCAATGCTATTGACGCCTTGAGCACTAAAGCATGGAAAAGCCTAAACAGGGGCCTATGGACATAACATTCAGCAGCAGCATTAGCAGCAAAAGATGTGAACAGATAGAGTAAAAGAAAACAAAAATGTGTAAACACGCCAACATCCCACCTGGAGGGAAAAAAAGGAAGGCTATTCAATGGGGATCAGGTGGTTGGGAGGCAGAGGCCTGCATATCACCAAAGGTACTGCTCAGATAAATTTTAGGGTTGCGTTCAATGTCGCATCTGGTTTGAATGATTTCCGTCGTGGTTCTGATGGCATGTAAGCTCAGTTCCTTCATGAATGCTGTGGCATGTAGACCAGTAACTCCGAGGTTGTGGAGTGGGTTCTTATGTGTGCCTGCTGTAAATGGTGCCTGTAGCTCCTAGCAGGATGGTGTGGAGGGTTTTGCGGTGTCCGAGTAAGGGAGGCATTAGCAGCTTATGGTGTTCTCGTGCCTTTTGTGCTTGTTGGGTAGGGGAAGTGTCTACACTGTACTTAATTTTGATCAGGTGTGCATATATCACGGTGTATGTTGCGAGGACCAAAGTCCGAGTGGGTACCTCTACGCGGTGGCCCCTAGAAACGTGTTGTTTGCCCAGAGGAGGGTTGCACGGCTAAACCTCACTCAGCATGCAGCAGCGACAGCAATTTGCAGCCGTGGCAGCAAGGGGGGAGGGGGCTGCGGGACAGCAGCGGAGGGGCATGGGCTAGGCAGCGGATCATTGCAAGCTGGCTCTGGAGTGCGGAGCGTGTGTGGGGTGCAGTAGAGGTGTTGTAGAGAGGAGCACCCAACCGAGTCTTAGTTGGAGGGGAAGTTAGGCAAGTGAAATGCACGTGCCTGCTTTTGGCCTTCTGAAAGCTGCCGCTCTTCAACCTAGCTTGGGGTTCAGTAGTCGGGATTCTCCTCAGATTAAGGCAGGCACAGTGGGAGCGATGTAACGCTGAGGTGGTGCAAGCAGCGCTTGCTTAGTAGACCTATCTATAGGCTTGCACTGAGTAACTGTGTAGGTGGAATAGCACGGCAGGTTCAGTGCTGTAAGGCTGGCTATGTGACTCGGTACTTTTGAGGCTGGCAATGGCCGGGACGGGTGGTCTTCCCTGATAGACCCTTAGCTCTGTAGTTTCTGTGCCTCACTGTCAAAAAGGCTCGCGTTATCAACGCGCTTCTGAACTTCAGAAACGCGTTTCTGAACTCTCGCGCTCTGCACACTAACAACAACTGATAAGCGCACGCTTTTGAGTCATAAACGCGCGTTTTTGAGTCATAAACGCGCGCTTTTGGGCACTGCAAGCGCGTTTATGAGTGTGATGAGCGCGTTTCTTGAACTTTAAAGCTCGTTTGTGGAATTAGGATTGCGTGTTGGGGATTCCATAAGCGCGCTTATGAGTCTGCAATCAGTTTGTTTGATTTAGGAACGCGCTCATGACTTCCGTAAGCGCGCTTTTGAGTCTGAGAAGCGCCGGGAAAAACGGGAAAAACGTGTTCATAAGCGCCAGAAACAAGCAGATCGTTTGATTCAGGAATGCGCTTGCAGTCCTGGGGCTCTTGCTTGCTTGGGTCTGGTACTCCCGTTTCTTTGTGACTCCTTCTTTTAGTACTCTGTTGTTCCTACGTCTCTGACAGGGCCTTCTTTGTCTGCAGGTAAAGGAGTTTTACGGTACTCAGTACCAAAGTGGCTTTCTTTTCCTAATTCCAATGTGAAGTGTGGTTTTCACTACCTGCGTAGTTTTTCTTTCTATATTGCATTTGTTTGGTTGCATGTCTCTTGGTTCTGTAGCTAGAGCATATGGATTGGCATGGTCACCTGTTAAGTTAAGGTCAGCTCTTGCATTCGTGGCAGATCTGGTTTGGTATGTGTTAGATAAGTTTCTATTGGCAGAGCGTGATAGTTGCTGGGTCGGAGCTGTGATGCACCTGGCTTGCTGAATTTTCGCTGTTGTTGCGTGTTGAGACTGAAAAGTAAGCAAGATCCTGGTCAAAGTCTTTTCTATCTGTGTCTCAGCAGAAGGGGGTGCAACGCCTTGTTATACCATTGCTGCAGGGCTGCCTACGTCTGCTTGTGCTAGCATGCAAGCACCCTGGGAACCATTTGTCTAGCAAAGTTATGCTTTTTGATTATCATATTATTTATAATGGGATGGCTGGTGCCTGACAGCATGCGTTAGGTGCCATCTAGCTTTTGGCAGATGGGGTAGACTGGTGGGCCCTCTGTATGGTTGTATAAAGCGACACGCTTTTGAAATTGTGTGTCAGATTTGTACGGCAGAGCACGGCAATTTGCTTTTCTGCAAAGGTGACACCTGCATTTGTTCAACAAATTATGTACGCCTTTCTCAACAATAACTTCCTTAATCAGTTTGTGGTGTTCTGCCTAGCATTTTGTGGCTGGACTGATGGTTTATAACTTTTTTGGTTGGGACCTAGTTTGTGTGTTGTGTGCATGTGTGCATTACAGCACTGCGATCTGAGAAAATGGAGAACCTTCCTGCTAACAATTTGCAGATGTTATAAAATTATGTTAGGTGGGCTGGGGGTGTATAAAGGTCTAAGTCTGTGATACCGGTCTGATAATTCAAAGAGTTACATTTCCTTTCTTAGCTGCAGACGTCCTGGCTGTAGCCCGCGGAGTCAGTCTGTCTGGCGTCCTTGCCAAAGGGACGCGGTATATTTGGTCTGGTCTTGTCCAGGATCAAACCCTGAATTTCACGCTTGCACGGACTCCAATTTGCCACGTGCCTGTCTGATTTGTGGGTTGGCAAAAGGCCGCAAAGCACTAAGTCAGGACCGACCTTTAAAACTAATGTAAATCCTAAGCGTTGGTGTTACGTTTAGGTTTGCATATTTGCTGCCAGTCCAACAATTCCTGGATATAGTCATACTTGAAAATTGTGTTACAGGCTTTGACATTGCCAAAAAGAGCCGCGTTGCTATGTATATAATGCCATATTTTAATGTGTTACCTTTTGGCTTTTTGGAAAGGGCTCTGTTTTTGCTGCTTTCAGCCCTGTTCTCTAGAACAAGGGTAACGCCCATTTTTCAATAGTAACAGGTTGTAGTTCAATTCTGTGTTGCGTCTGTGAAGCTGCGCTGGTGTTACATTATTTAGGTTTGCTTATTGCTGCCAGCCCAACACCCCCTGGATTTAATAGACATACTTGAAAATTGTGTTACAGGCCTTGCCATTGCCAAAAGGAGCCACGTTGTTATGTTTGTAATGCCATATTTTGGTTGCCACAGTCTCACCTGGTTGCAGAGGCTCTAAAGAATTAGGCTGTGAGGAAGTGGGATTGTCAGTGAGCTCCTCTAAGTGGATAGGATTCCTCTTCTGCCTTTTGTTAGGTTGTGATGTTGGGTTGTTGTTGGTTTGTGTTTGGCGGGAAGGAATATCGGGTTTCGTGTTGGAGCAGCCTGGATCTATGTCCATACTTTCTGTCTGCCTCTGAATTATTGTGTGTCTCGTTCTCCTTGTGAAGACTGTTTGCCGAGCAGGAGTTTGGATATGTTGGCATTGAGAAACCTGTACATCTGACCAGGCCCATCCCATGGGAGTGTAAGCCTTAATTGCATCTAAAGCAGT
>Ga0307963_1003651_pt1 | contig 12266 bp, 12 predicted proteins | sample OrgLakmetagen594_FD_201829 | JGI IMG/M metagenome (GOLD analysis project Ga0307963, IMG submission 201829) | Saline water microbial communities from Organic Lake, Antarctica - #594 | ecosystem: Environmental > Aquatic > Non-marine Saline and Alkaline > Saline | place: Antarctica: Organic Lake...
GCACCTTCTCCTTTTGGCGAGTGAAGGCGGAAGGCATCCACTGCCCTTTGCCACATGCCTGCTGGCCCAAGCATTCAATGGCCTCCTCTATGGCTTCCAGGACCTCCAGCAGCGCTAACACCCCTGGTTGATTGCCAAAGGCCAGTAGCTCCGCACCTACATCCACTGCCTGGCTGCACTTGCTCTTCATGCTGCGCATCCACACGTAGTGGGAGCTGGCACATAAGGAAAAACTGCTGTTCTGCGAGTATATGCTCGGCTGCTGCTGATACTGCTGCTGCTGCTGCTGTTAGAGTGCAATGTGTGCCTCGATCATTCCAGCTGCTACTGCTGCTGCCCTTGCTCTCCCTAGCCAATCTGGCACTGCCCCCACTGTACTAGTAGCCTCCATCATGAGAGTGGCAGTCCAGCGGCCTGATCTGGGGATCCTACCATGCAGTGTGCGGATGTCCGTGCCCGGAAGTACATGCTCACCCTTGCCCACAGTGTTTAGAGCATACACTGCAAAATTTTAATATGTAAATGTTACTGTCTGTACATGTTTGTATGAGCATCATCATACGAGTCTATTGTTTGCATGTGTGTGTTTGTAGACATTATTCTTCAACTGAATGGGTGCTTGCAAGCATGCCATGTAAGAGAAATGTCAGCATTTTTTTGCAGAGCTCTCAACCAGAGCCACATTCAGACGTGCCAAGTTTGCCAACTCCATGTTTTATTTCAAAACTGTATCCCTTGACACTCAGAACTGGGTGAAACATGCTTGGCAGTGTATCCCACTTTTTGGCAGGGGTTGTGTTCCCTAACAATTGAAAGCCCCCCGATCAAGATCAGAGGAACCCAAGAACAAGCAGCAAGATGCACCTTGTTTACACAGATCAATCACTACTTATCCTACTTGACTTGACACGGCTAAGTGAGAGAAGAAAAGATGCTTGCCTGCGGTGGATGGGAGGAGGATGTCCATAGGATCAGAGCCGGCTTGCATGTTTAGCTCACCACTGGGAGCAGTAGTTGCAGTGCTGCAAACGCAGTTTTTAATTCCCAGCTCACCACAGTATGGCCGCAGCGGATTTCTGCCGTCATGGAAATGCACCTCTGCGGCAATGGATGAGGGTAGGTCGTACTAACAGCAGTGATCATCATGCCTCATGCCTCATGAAATCCCTTAGAGAGGCATGAGGGAGTTAGCTCAGAAAATCAAAGTGGGGTGCACAACAAGGGTGCATAGTTGACAAGTCATTATTTACAGCATTACACCAATGATCCTTAAATGCTGCAACTCAATCGGCTCAATCAAGCTGATAAAGTAAAGGCATGTTAGGCCTTGCATGAAGGCTAGTAAAACTAAACTAATGCAAATTGTATCTGTATTAGGAGTCATACAAGAACAGCCACTCACTTATGCCACGTCCAGGGGGGTAGAGCTTGATACACTTGGCGTGAACCACGTGCAGAGGGCAGAGCTCCATTGCTGCCACCAACGAATCATGAACCCAAGCCTTCAAGTGGGTTAGGTCGCAGTGAGGACTCTGGATCCACCCCACTATACGGCTACCAAGCACGATGTGCTCCCCCCAGTCCTGTCCTTGGCCAACCACAGCAGGTTGGAAGTTTATATCCAAAGTGTCTGCGAAGCAGCTCATACAGGTCCTCAAACAGGCCTGGTCGCTGTCCGTCCCATTCTGGCAGCTCCCAAGCCCCCACGTGTTGCTCACGCAATGTCTGCGTGTGCAAGTGTAAGTGCAAGCAAATTTAAGTGAGTGACAAGATAAGTTTAGCTGAGAAATAGGGGTGATGGGGCGAACCTAAAGCAAATTGAATTTCAGGTCATGCTAGATGGGAAGCTCAGATAAAAGCTGGAGAGTGATGCAAACCAGCGTTTGTAGCTGTGCGTAACGATCTGCAAAGTCAAATTCTGATCAAGTTTAATATATTGACACTTGCAGAGACACACCCAACCAACTCAAGTACACACCTCAGTGTGTTGAGGAGGAGAGGAGGGGGACAGGGACAGGGGGGGGTGGGGGGGGGCCCGGCTCGGGGGGGGTGGGGGGGGGGGGGGGGGGGAGCTGGGACTGGATGGGCTGGACATGGGATGGGGTTGGCTGGGACATGGTGGGCAGGTATGGGGTGCGCTGGGCAGGGGAAGGGGTGAGCTTGGACTGGGAGGCATGGGCACGGGATGGAGTGTGCTGGGACTTTGTGAGCTGGTTCAGGGTAGGCTGGACAGGGGAAGGGGATGGGCTGGGACCGGGTGGGCTGGGCAGAGGTCGAGGTGGTATGCGCATACGAATGATTGCTAAAATGCTTGGTCTAACTTAGATCAAGGTACAAGCTTTGGAGAGGCAGAAAAATGGTCCCAACATTGGAGACATATCTCGTCCACTGCATATGAGAGGGCCTTCAAGCCTTACTAAGCCACTCATGATTGCATGTGACAGACAACATAGAAGCATGTACAGGCGTGCATGTGTGTATGGCTATGTGTGAAGGATATGGCACCCTCCTTGAACTGCACATTATTACACTTACAATTGCTTCAACCGCTTTACATTCTTATCTTGGGTGCCCCTAAATGATATTTCGGCAACGCCATTATACTTTTTATTACTGGTAGTTTTTTTGTTTTGAACATGTAAATTGCAGTTCTGTATTGCAATTCTTTATGTTTTGAATACCAGCCTATATGTCTGTATAAGTGGATTTGATCAGTCACTGTAAAAAAAGGGTTGTGATCTGAGATAGTGTGCCTGATCTTGGTCATGAAAGGATGTCAGATTACCGGGTCTGAAAGATACGTAGGTCCTGAAGAGTTGCAAAGAAAGATAGGATGGCCTTAGGGGGATCTTTTGGAAAGATAAGGAGGTCCTTACGTAGTTCCTTAGATAAGGAGTTCAATAGGGAGCACAGCCAAATCTACGGACCACCATAGCCTCCTTTCCCATGGAGGCCTTTATTGAGGCCTTTATGGAGGGTATAACCTCCGTATGGAGGGGGGGACTCCAGTAGGGCTGTATCTGAGAGCACTAAAGCTCTAACTTGCAGCTGGATGTGTGTCGCTAGCCTGTGTGCACACGCTCATGATCACACACGGATACATACACACACACTCCCATACATACACGCCTACACATACAGCACATACAATACTCACGTCAAGGGCAGAAGGAGCAGAGCCAGGGGGAGGGACCGCGGAGGGAGGAGGCACGTGTGAGGATTGGAGATCCTCTGGAGGCGGAAAGGAGGACAGTACCCACCAACCTGTTGTCACAGTCTTGACAGCCAAGCCCATATTGACCAGGCCCTCCCACGCCCTGCCAACAAGTTGGGTACGGAGTGGAGGCAATTGCGGCTGCTGCTGCTGGTAGAAGGGCGGTTGCTGTTGCCCCGATACTGCTGATACAGGGACCAAAGACACTGCATTGACACCTGCACAGTCGCGTACCTCTTGATCAGATAGATACAAGGATACCAGATGAAATGTTCATGGTAAAGCATGAATGAAACACATGTGCTAGTTGGATAGCTGCATGCTTTATGGTTGCAGCGCAGCATCACCACTTCAGAGGTGCAAATTTAGGGCATGGAGCATAGGGGTAGTTGAGGGCACGGGGCCTGGGGGTGTTGTGTGCATAAAGGCTGAAGCTCAGGGTTTATGCTGGTCATGAGGTGTACATTCATCTATGGGATGCCCCCGTCACATTTCGCACCTTGGTGTGCAAATGGCTGCTGGTGGAATCGGGGCTTCAGGAAAGGCGGCCTTTGCTGACCTATGGCCAATGCTGAACCGAGACCTGTGCAAATGAATTAATTAAGGTTTCCTCAATCCTCAGTATATGAGCATACCTAGTTGTATACGCTTACTTGCTGCTTGCACACACTTACACACACTTTCACACATTGACAAATCTCACTTGAATTGTCATCGATGGGGGGCCATTGGTTTAAGGCCAGAACTGGTTAGGAGGCCTGTCACTGATCTTATGTAATTCATGCACAGATCTCAGCTTGATATCCCTAACAAGTCTCGAGATAGCACAGTATGCATGGTGTGACTGTAACAGAAGAAATCGAATACATGAATAAGAGCAGACAGATGTAAGCTCATCTCAAAATTCTTGCTCGTCTGAATTCCGTACAAGATGAGTATGTCATATATTATATATAGCACCGGGCACTGGCTTCATAAATATTAGCTCAAGTGCTGTTGCAACTAGTAGAGCGGCAGTAAACTGCACAAGACAGAAAAGAAGTGGAACTGAAAACATCACAAAAATGCCCCCCCTGCACACGAATACTAAGTGCTTGTTTCTGTGTCACGCAAGCGCTCGTGGTGAAGGCCTCATCTTGTTTACTCAGGTATACCAAGTTGTCAGATCAAATTACGGTCACTGCTGGATGGCCAGTCTTATTGAACAAGACATATAGAAACTCTCAATTGTCAACCAATTTAACTGCTCCGTCACACGATTCGTCGCTGCCAACAATTGGGCGTGACAAAGTTTACTAATAACACAGAAATACTGGTGTACCCAATTCAGACCTTACTTGTCGGCCTCATAGCAGCATCACACCCATCTCCCACACTTACCGATGTGCCGAGTCCTTGCCTGCTCAACATTATATCAATCTGTTGGCTTGGATGCAGGCGCTGCTGCTGCTGCTGTTGCTGCTGCTCCTGCAGCATACTGCCTGCGGTGCAAATACAAACAGTGCCTCTATTAATTTTGCCTTGGCCTTTGCTCTGCATATTCACCCACTTGTTGTGCCTTCCCTTTGTTTTCCCTCTGTTCCTACCTTCCCCCTCATTGCAAGCTGCGATGTTATCATGCTCACTACAAGCAGCGGCAGAAACAGGAGGTGCGTAACAAGAGCTAGCATGCGTAGCAGAAGTGATCGCATGTCGTGAGGGAACGTTGCTGCTCCTTGCCTAGTGTACAATCGGGACATATGAAGCCTTCAGATGCGCAGTCCATGAAGTTCATCAGCGGACCGTTGCCATTTACTTTGCTGTGCGTGGGTGTTTTCAGCTATTAATTCAAATGCCGTGATTTGTTTAGCATTTATAACTTTTCGGATGGCTTTTCATCGGATTGATACAGACCTGTCATAAAAATTGGTTTTTATATCCCAGTGTGAAGTTTTGCTGGAAATCCTTTGCATAGAGTTGGACGCGCAATAGCAACCCCTTTCTTATTGAATTATGGTGCACATAGTGACGAGCATCCCGGTGTGAATAACTTTAGAACCAAGACGTCTCTACGCTGGCCACCATCTCTATCGCTATTGATAGAGCAATCCATGTTGGTTCTGCGTCATAAATCGGTCCCAAGAAGAAAATCCGCCACGTACCACTCTGTCGGCCGTTTTGGTGAAACTTTGTCGTAGAATAATGATATATAGTGTGGTTGAATTATTCTGTATATTTTATCAGTAATATTTCAGTATTCTACATATTTCCCAGAATTAAGTGACCAGGAATATTTTTCCATTGGTCATTAGTTTATGCCAAACATATAGTCCAAATATTAGTATAAACATATACCAGGCTGTTAGTACTAGGCTGTTGGTACTAGCGCATACTTAGTGCTAGGGCATACGCAGTGCTAGGGCATACATAGTACTAGCACACACGTAGTGCCAGGGCATATGTAGAGCTAGGGCATACGTTGTGCTAGCACACACGTAGTGCTAGTGCATACGTAGTACTAGCACATGTAGTAAATATTAGTATATGCCAAACATATAGTCCAATATTAGTATATGCCAAACATCTAGTCCAAAGAATGCGTCATGACAGGAATGGAAGGCCTTATGAGCTCAGGATGTGTGACAGATGTGACTCCTGGCACACTATTCAGGATGAGGAACACATTTTGTTGGACTGTCCGCATGAACATCTAGTCAGACTTCGCACACAGCAACAGCTTATCTTCCCACTACCTCAGTTTGAGGATGGCCCAGCTCGTTTGAGGACCTTTATGAACCAACCTGATAATTTTGGTGTTGCCTCTTTTGTAGCTAAGTGCCTAGCCCTGTTCCCTTGATTTTCTAGCGTTTTTTTGGTTCGGTTACAGGCTTTTTTCCAAGCTTCCGCTCAGATGCCCACCAGAGGCATATATAGCGATGTAACCTTACCTTACCTTGTGCCAAACATTATCTAAATTGTCATCTGGTTTGTCCAAAGTACCTAAGAAACTCTCTACAGAGAAATGGCAAGTGCTTCTAGCTCAAGGAGGTGAGACGTGCAATTATAAAAAAACCACATTGACAGGAATATAAAGATTATATTCCTCGATGCTCACACATACACGCACACACACATACGCACAAAAGTACACACACACACACACACACACGCACAAAAGTACACACACACACATACACACACACACACACACTTCACTCGAAGCACAATGTATACACTACTAGTTCATGAAACTTTACATGATTTTGTGCGACGAGGAGGCAATTAGGCAGATGGTGGGCCATTCGGAGTTCACAGGTAAAGGTGATGTTAAAAAGATTATATATATTGGTTATTTATAACATATATCAGGTGGGTGGGGTTTTCCAGACACTCTCCTAAATGCGCTCCTTTCTCATTAATATACTTTCAGTGTTTATGAGATTCTGGTTGCAGGCTTTTTATGAGTTTCCGCTCAGATGCCCTAGAGGCATATATAGGGATGTAACCTTACCTAGTGGGAATACTTGCTTTCAGACAGACACGCTGCAAACTTTACAACCTGGCTGAAGGCCATTCTGATAAAAATTTATGTTTATAACACCATCATACTCACTTAGCTCAGGCAGCTGAGAAACAAATGTCTATAGGGGCCATAACTCACACAGACAATGGCATGTGACATCAATCAGATCACAATTGCCGTTTGGCAACAACATCAATGAGTTTAGCAATTCCACCTGCTCCATACTGGTCCAAGAGAAAAGTTTATCAGCATGACCAGTAACAATAAGCAGGTCTTGACAACTTATCATTACTTCGCTAACCTAATTAATACTGTCAGCCCACTAAGAGCCAAGGTCCGAACCAAAAATTTAAAAATTGAAATGCCGAGATTGCAGGGTTTGCTTTTGTATGATGAATTGCAAGTGCGGTGTGCTGCGGGATCTGGTGCGTGGCAACAAGCCTAACGCCCTTGACCCTTTCACCTTCGTCAGTGTGCAAAGAAAGGAATATTGGAAAAAGACGAGGAAAGCAAGAAATTTTAATCGCTACTGGCCTGTGCGCATTCATAGCCTAATCCCCCCACCCACAAAAAACACCGTCAGGGACAACCCAGCTAGCTGGTAACACTGTGGCTGAACGCATTTGCTTGAGTCTAAACTAAGATGTACCAAAGCAACACATGGATCCCTAGAAAGCCGGAGCTTAACAGCCTCCAGTTGTTACCGCTGGCACACTGTATTCACTTGCCCTGAACTTGCTTGAGCACAACATATGCTTACACAAAGCACAGCAAATACCCACCCTTCACATCAGGCAGAGTATGCCCCGCCCTGCTTCACCTCTCATTCTTCGTAGGGGCCCTACTTCCAGAGCGAGCTTTTATTCATCCATCATTCTCTACTCCCACGATGGTCTTTTTCTTTTTGCACGTCCTTTGTTCTCTATAAACCATTTCAGCGTTTTCGACACTTACAAGTGCCCGTTCGCAAACCTGTGTGGGCCCTTGACGACACCGATTTTGAGCATTGGCATTGGAAGGCAAGGCATTCAACGCACACAAGTACGCACATAACACACAAACACACACACACACACATTTCTGTCAGAACACAGGCGCCGTTTTCATCTCCCATTCACGAGCAGCAGCGGCACCACCCCGCATCCATTTGTACAAAAATCATCTGCGCAACTGGGATTCTCAGCCGTTCTTCCTACCATGTGCGCTGCATAAAAGAGGAGCTTGGCCTTATTTCAGTTAATCTGCAAAAGAAGGGCACAGCACTGTCAGCAGCCCTGAGCAGTGATGGCGACTGACAGGTAGTTAGGCTGGCATGTGAGATATACACACACACATAGGCACACACACAGGCACACACACACATACACACACGCACACACACACACACACACAAAGGACCTGACTGGATTTGCTCCTTCCCTTCTGTGGGCTTATTATTCCCGCCATTCCACCACTTATGCGCTCATACATCGTCTCGCACTCACAGCCCTGCTCTCATTCACTCACTTCTACACACACGGCACTGCCTCACTCACTCACTCACTCACACACACAAACTCACTCACGACCCCTCTCCATACCTCACTTTCACACTCAACCAGCCAATATCTGCCAAGCGAACAAGGTTATAGAAAAGGGCAGCACCCAGAGAAGAGGCACGTTGGTTTTGCCGTCGTTAGCTCCGCTAGATGTGAAGAGCTCTGCAAGCAAGGAAGCGATGATCAGACATTTGTAGGATTGGCCAAAACCATATATATACACCATAAACGGTAGTTTGGCAGGGAAATCACCAAGTATGTGGTCATATACGGTATACGGTGTATATATTTATATATGGTTATGGCCAACCCTAGACAGTTGCGTTCTTAGATACATAAGAAAGTACATGAAAAACTTGGTGTGACGTTCAGCAGCTTGCCTGTTTCATACATTTCAGAATTAGCTGAAAGCAATTACATTCGGCGGCAATACTTGAAGCAAAAGTCCCTTGCAAACCCCACAAGCATATCTGTCGCAACCATCAGTTTACAAAAAACCCCTTGTCAAGATTGGTGTGATGCGTGGAAGGAGGTGCATTGAGGCCATGCGCCAGAACACCTTATGCAGTAAGAACAAGAATGAATGAGCACTAGGTTGGTTGGTATCTAGTGTGTATAGGGTTGGCCAGAACCGTATATATACACCGTATATGACTGTATATTTGGTAATTTTTCTGTCATGAATATCGTATATACACCGTATATATATGGTTCTGGCCAACCCTAAGTGTGTATATAGATACACATGGCAAACATACGAGGATCTTTAGCAGGACAAGAAATCCATGTTATAAGTTTAGGGTCGGCCTGAACCATATATAGGGTTGGCCAGGACCGTATATACACACCGTATATGACTGTAAGTGTGGTGATTTTTCGGCAAAATTAACATATATACACCGTATATACGTATATATGTGTGGTTCTGGCCAACCCTATATATGTACGGTGTGTATACGGTACTTTTGGCAGGGAATTATACGGCCCTGGCCAACCCTGTTTATTGAACAAACATGGTTTTGTGGATCGTCCCTGTGCCAAAGTCACCCCAAACAGGGCCAATAAGCTTTTCAGTCAATCCAAAGCCCCCTGTACCTCATCTGAATGCAAGATACTCGATTTCATGTCTAAGCCATTGACATTTGCTGTGAATTTGGCATTCTGGGGGGCTGTGTGGGGCCCGGTGTGATTTTGCACCCACTTTGGCAGGGAAAAGGTGCATTTCTGAACTTACACCGATCAACATCTGCTTCAGGATAGAAGCATTGTAAATGTCATAACAATGCAGCAATGTTGTATTTGGGGCAGGGGTACTGGGAAAGCCGGTGAAGGGGACTCACACAGGGGACACAGGGGAAAAAGAAAACTCTGCAGCTCCACACCTGCTTCTTATACACAGGATAATATATAATTTAATTGGGGCCAGTCGGCGGCCTGGCTGAATTCTAGCGAAATTTTGCAAGCATTTTGGCTGGGGCTTCCTTGGCTCCATTTCACAACCTCTCTTTCACACCAGAGTCGCGGTCCGAACTATCAAGGATATTAAATACTAGATATGTCCAAACTAGGGGGTATTGCCCCTATTTGCCCGGGGGTCGGGGGGGGGTTGCATGGGGACGACCTGTGGCCAATCCTACACATTCACACATTTTACTAAAACTTGCATGAACAGCTGACCTGTACCAGCTAGCGTGCTCATCTCAGACTTCACCTGTTCCACACGCCTAAGCTTCTAGGGTTGGCCCAAACCGTATATATACGCCGTATATTTTGGATAGGCTCAAATTATACACTAACGCTTATGTTTTGTACCCGACATACACCGTATAAACAAGTTGTATTTTAGGGTTTTCTTCGACGATGTAAATATACGGCGTATATAAACGGTATGGGCCAACCCTATACACTTCACATCATATCATTCCTACGTGACACTCGCACCATTGTCTGGACACATCGCTAGTACGAAAGCACACAATTCATCACAGCGTGATATAAAAAGGAGGAGTCACACAGGCAGTGAGAAAAAGGAGTTAGGCAGCGTGATATGAAAAGGAGGAGTCACACAGGCATTGGAATCCACTCAAGGCAATCGATTAAGGAGCCACTGAGGTACTGAGAGTAACTGAGGTACTGAGAGTAACTGAGGTACTGAGAGTAACTGAGGTACTGAGGTACTGAGAGTAACTAAAGAGCCACTGAGGTACTGAGAGTAACTGAGGTACTGAGGTACTGAGAGTAACCCATGAACTTCCTTGACTACGAATCAAAAGAGGGGATCAAAGAAGGTAGGATTTCGGTGGGGGAGACTCACGGCACATTTTGGGCAAAAGTGTCTCCTTTCCCTTACTTGATGCCGGGAGTGTTTTGCTGCCTGCGTAGTTTTTCTTTACTTTTCTTTTCTTTCAGGGAGGACAGTTGCAGGCTTGGCCTGAAACCGGCTCCTGATGAGAGTCAGTAACAGTGGTGCAAAGGGCGCAGGTAATCGGTAGTCTAGGGTTTGCCAGAAACATAGATATACGGAGTATATACGATATATTTGGTAGGGAGATCACCAAATAGACGGTCATGTACGGTGTATATATACATATAGGTCTCACCGTGTAAGAGCAAAAGGGATCGAAATGGATGCCACACACAACACAAGGATAAAACGTGTTGCACACACACACACGCATAAACATGTTGCACACACACACACACACGGATATACGTGTTGCACACACACACACACACGCATAAACATGTTGCACACACACACACACACACACACACACACACGGATATACGTGTTGCACACACACGCATAAACGTGTTGCACGCACACACACACATATACATGTTGCACACACACACGCATAAACATGTTGCACGCACACACGTATATACGTGATGCACACACACATGGACTTACGTGTTGCACACACACACACACACACAACACACACGCATAAACATGTTGCACACACACACACGGATATACGTGTTGCACACACATGGATATACGTGTTGCACACACACATGGATATACGTGTTGCACACACACACGCATAAACATGTTGCACACACACACACACACACACGGATATACGTGTTGCACACACACGCATTAACATGTTGCACGCACACACAGGTCAAAGGCCAGTGTCCACTTGTTAGTATACAGACCCACCAAGGCAAATGCTTACAGACCTACCAAGGGAGTTACAATTGTTGGAAGAACAGCACTGGATGCCTTCAAACTGCCTCATCAGATCCGCGTTCGTGCTGTTTTGTATTTGCACGCATGATGCTAAAGACTCCCAGCAAGTGTGGACCACAGTGCTGCTCTCAGCCTGCGCAAATTTGGTGGCGGGAGAAAACAGGACGTTCAAAACTATCAAATGTATCCGTGCAAACCCACGTAAGATGGTGGGAAGCTGCAAGCTTGCATGTGAGTGTGAGTGTGTGTGCGTGTGTGTGTGTGTGTGTGTGTGTGTGTGTAGATGCTTGCATGCACGTGTGCATGTGTGTATGCATGCGTGTGTGTATGTATGTGTGTGTATTTATGTGTGTGCGTGCGTGCCTGTATTATGCGTGCGCGTGTGTATGTATGCGTATGTGTGTATGTGTGTATGTAAATGTGCGCACGCTTATGCCTGTGCGAGTGCGTGCGCATGCAAGTGTGCGCGTATGAATGTGTATATGTGTATGTGTATGTAAATGTGTATGTGTATGTGTATATGAGTGTGCGTTGTATGTGTATGTGTGTGTATATGTGCGCTAATGTGTGTGCGAGTGCGTGCGCATGCATGTGTGCGTGTATGTGTGTGTGAGTGCGTGTGTGTATGTGTGTTTAAGTGCGAGTGTGTGTGTGTGTGTGTGTGTGTGTGTGTGTGTGTGTGTGTGTGAGTGTGTGTGTGTTTGTGTGTGTATGTGTGTGTGTGTGTGTGTGTGTGTGAGTGTGTGTGTGTGTGTGTGTGTGTGTGTGTGTGTGTGTGTGTGTGTGTGTGTGTGTGTGTGTGTGTGTGTG
>Ga0307963_1003655_pt1 | contig 12259 bp, 15 predicted proteins | sample OrgLakmetagen594_FD_201829 | JGI IMG/M metagenome (GOLD analysis project Ga0307963, IMG submission 201829) | Saline water microbial communities from Organic Lake, Antarctica - #594 | ecosystem: Environmental > Aquatic > Non-marine Saline and Alkaline > Saline | place: Antarctica: Organic Lake...
AAAAAATTCATGACAGTCACGTGTCAATTTTGGGCCTCCCACCCAAAATGCCCCCCCCCCCCCAACCTCTTTCCTGACCCCCCACACTAATAAATAGGGTGTCAATCAGCTCAGAATTAAAGCAACTATCTGTCTGCACAGCTCCATGCCAAATAATGTAACACCTGACAAGCTATAGGGCAAAAACTGATATGCACACACTCTTGCCTGACCACCTGTTTAGTGCACAAATCCAGCCAAAACCTTTGCCAAAGCAACTTTCCCCTTCATTCATGCAACTTATGTATATGCAATACGTGAGCTGCAAGTTTGGAATTAATTGCTGGTATTTTGCCTGAGCACACCCCCGCGGCCTACTTGGGGGCGTTCTGTGCATTTCTGTGACCAGGCACCCAGACCCCCCCCGTAAATAAATCACCCAACAAGGGCGTCAATCAAACGGGCTCAAGCTGAGGAAACAAAAACATACAATATTTTGTGAAAGTGGCTCAGTAAAATTTTGGAGCACCCCCTCAAAATTACCCGACCCCCCCCGAGCGACCCCCTCAAAATCGACTCATTCATATTCCAACCAATAGCTCTCAACGTCAAGATTCCGAATATGTGATTTATATTTCAACTGACAAGTGACGCCAACAAATTATGATACTTACAGGCTCCTGGGCACAGTAAGAAATATCGTATTGGTGGTGGTGACCAAATTAGTCTTTCTCACAAACGCTGTGCCCAACCACACCTACAGCCGCGTTTGTGCGTGTACACACACACACACACACACACAAACACACACACACGCGCGCACACACACACACATACACACGCGCACACACACATACTCACACAAACTCACTCCCACCTATAAGTCCCTTCACACCAGTCCCCTTGCCCACCCCACCCCGCCCACACACAAACATACCTACTCTCATCCACAAATCCACTCACCCCCACCCCCACTACCAGGCTTTCACCCACCCAACCATTAACCACAAACCCACCTGGTGCACATTGGCAGTCATGTCACTCGAATCTGGCATTCCAAACTCGCTGCGGTCCAAGTACACCACAGTTACTGGTACCTGTGCAGTACATGGAGTAGGTGTCAACGCACTCAGGTTTGGCCACTCAATACACAATGCATGCCAGCATAGACAGCAACTTGTATCGGTACCTGTGCAAGACGTGGTATAGGTGTCAACGTGCACACATATTTAGCCACACAATGCACAATGCATGCACGCATAGACAGCTGATCGTACCAGTGCCGAATGTGCAATTGTAAGATATGACACGGCACAGAGCACATGGTACGAAGAATTACACAGAGATAACATCACAGGTGAAAATGTACAACACGCACAAACGTACTTACACAAACACACTCATACATACATACACTCACGCACACACACACACACACACACACGCACACACACACAAAGCACCTGTAGAGCGTCCGTGAGGGCCACTATGTGGATATTGTCACTCTCCTCAGCCATTGGTTCCTGCAATGACGAGGTGTGTCTGGTTTGTTTTGACACAGTAAATAAAGTTGGCCAGAACTGTGCGAGCACACCGTGTATGACCGTATGTATTGTAGTCCCTGCTAGGCATATCAAGTACTTGTTTTTTATACGTATTAATAATGATGCTGGCGAACCATGACTTAAATGACCAGGATGTGTGTATACATCAGGCTTGTCGAGATACGCCGTACTTCGGCTTTCTTGACCGTAATCACGGTACCGTACTGTAGTATGCCATACAATATGGTGCAAGTATGGTCAGTTTAAGTTTACGGTGTCTGACCGTACAGTACGGTGCCACCGTACACCGTGCCACTGTGCCACCGTACACCGTACACCAAGACACCGTAATTTGGCCGTTTGCCTCCAATTTGGGCCCAAAACACTTCTTTTCTTTTTGCAACTATTACTTATGAATACAAAATAACACCAGGAAACAAGTAATGCGTTTGACTTTGAGTTTCCATGCAAGCCACTGCTGGGCCCTTCCCCCGAGCTGATGCAGCCCCAATCCAGCCTCAGGGTCGTTCAGGGAAGCATTGTGTGGCGTCAGCACATAAGAGGAGCATGCTGGAGGTGAAAATGGGAGGTGCTGGGGCGGTTAGGCCTTTCTGAGGCCATTCTTGCACTGGCAGTGCCAGCTTGGCACCATGCCGTACACCGTACCGTATTGTACCCGTAATTACAGTAAAAAATGGTGTGACATTTACGGTAGTACGCCGTAATTTAACAAGTACGGTGCGTACCGTATTTTACCGTAAGTATGGTAAAGTATGGTGTGACAATTACGGTAGTACGCTGTATTACAATATTACAACAAGTACGGTCCGTATTGTACAACAAACCATAATCGTACCGTACCATACAAATCGACAAGCCTGGTATACATGTAAGGTTGGCCAGAACCATATATATACGGTGTAAATACGGTATTTTTGGCAGGGAAATCACCAAATATACGGTCATATACGGTGTATATATACGGTTCTGGCCAACCCTATATACATGCTTACCGAGAACAGAAATATATTAATATAAAGCGCCAGCGCAGGGTCTGCACCACTTACCCAAATATAATGAAAAAGGAACAAAGCGACAAAGCTAGAACGCATGATAAAGAAAAGCCAGGAAATGATCCGTGAGGCTGAGGAAATAGTATGACGCATAAAGAAGAGAAACACTGATGAAGAGCAAGGGCAGCAGAGTGACACGCCGCTTTGCTGCCCTACAAGGCACAGGACCAAGGAAGGTGCGCAGTGCGGTTGTTCAGGCGTGTTGTTCACCTACGCCTGACTTGTTCACCTACGCCTGAACAACACTGTGCGCACTCTCAGCATTCTCCTAACACGTCTGCTCTTCCTTGCCAGAACTCATCTTAGGGGTTACCCAAGCTAGTCCAAGAAGGGTATAAGGGTGTCCAATCTTGAGAGCTATCTGAGCTAGTCTGCAAATGTTCCAACACACTCTCACCACCGAGCGGGCACAATTTTCCATGGCGCTATTTTACATTTACTCTTACTTTACACTTTTGCCACATCGTTCCTGTTGCTATGGTGTGTCTTGAATATGGAGATGTAACACAACAAAAGCCTCTAGGGTAGATTTACAGCGGGTGATCTTTGAAAGAAGCTAGGCAGCAAAAAGTGGGGTTCACGCTGCAGTCGATCAAGTATGTTGCCCATACAACATGCACTTTTCAAGCTCAGTTGCTGCGGATCGCACATGTCAGTGCTGAACCTAGAAACTGCAATTGAGGAAATGTGACCTTGGAGCATGCAATGAATATACCCACTCAGGGCCTCAGACACAGCACAGCACTTTCTGTGGAACTTCACCAGCGTAAAAATACCACGCAGGGCAGTGTAAATGACTGTGTATGATCCCCTGGTACCCACTTCCAGCATCAACAGGATGTTGCAGATTGCATATGGAATGATGTGTATGTGATGCTTGTAAGATTTTTGTTACAAGCCATTCAATGATGCATGTATCTGGGCAGCTTGTTTCTGAGTTCTTGAAATTTACGGTCATGCACTGCGTGCACAAACAAACCCAGCCATTTCCGATTAGGGACTTGTCACCATCTAGGTATCCTTAGTGGGTTCCCTTGGTAAAGGAGGAGCCTTACGGCACCCAGTACCTTAGTGACTACCTTGCCTTCATCTTTGCCATAGTGGTTTTCACTGTCAATGTCTGTGGTGGGGCTTCTTGACTAATGTGAGCACTAGCTGGGTGTCTTTGCTGCATGCACGCTGGCCTTCATTAACATTTGACGATTTACCAAGCTTATATTCAAGCATATGTGAAAGTTCACTGCATGATTTTGGATGAAATGCAAAAACATGGTCGTAACTGCCTGTGAAATCATCCATGAACTCACCACATGTTTCTGGGTAAAGGCAGCCACGCTCACAGGGGGGTCGTCAAACATACCCTGCACCGTATTTAAGACCACATACGCACGCGTGGGCACACCCCTTATGAAACATATGCCAGCATCCAGTGGTAGAACTCTTGATGAATAGGGTTGGCTGAATCCATGATTTATGGTGTGTGGACCGTATTCATTGGCAGACATTACTCAACAATACAGTCATGCATGGTGCATATACACTCCTTGCAAACCCATCCACAGAGTTCTGCAGCAGAGCAGCATACTGAAGAATGGTTGGCGACCATGCAAGGGCACACGAGAAATAATGCAGGCAATGCATGCCGTGATGAACCTGTCAGTCTTTCTTGTTTTCTGGCTTCTTTAAGGTTCAGCCGTCACACAAAACAATTTCTGCATGCACACACCCAGGTTGATGTAGACATGCATAGCACATCACTGCATATTTCTACGTATGCTCCCTCTGACATACACACACACATACATGCACACAACATACGCAGGAACGAGGTCGTGTAAAGGTTTTAGAGGTACACTGATATGCATCCCACCTACTACTAGTGGTACACTGATATGCATCCCACCTACTACTAGAGATACGCTGATGTGCATCCCACTAGTGGTACACTAATATGCATCCCATCTACTACTAGAGGTACGCTGATGTGCATCCCACTAGTGGTACACTAATATGCATCCCACCTACTACTAGTGGTTCACTGATATGCATCCCACCTACTACTAGAGGTACACTATTATGCTTCCCACCTACTAGTAGTGGTGTACAAAGCAAGATGAAAGGCAAGTTGAGTTTAGGTTACAAAGGCATTCAACCTGCGATGGCTGCGCAACCTATTGGGCGCAGCAACAACCTCAAAACAAACCAAGGGAGACGCTACTGCAAAATGCCAACCCTGCAAACACGAGAGGTAGAATTACGCACCAAGATGAAAGGTAAGAAGTGGGCCTCTCTCCGCTGGATTTCAGCACTAGTGATGAGGCGCATCAGGAACACCAGCGTGTTTGAGATCATGTCGTCCTGTGGCGCACGTATGTTCAAGCCTGATTTATTATTCAACGCCCTTCCATAATCTGCTCTTGGCCAGCAATCTAGTTCTACTTCCCGCTTTTGTCCCTATTGGGCCGAAATTTCATGGTTCAAACCAAACCCATTTGCAATTTGCACGAAGTACTATATAGTTGTGTGTTCCTGTCCTCCTGCTCATACCGCACTTTGCCTAAGGAGTTTGAGCTGCTGGTTTCAGCAAATTAGCCCACAAACTGGAGCTGCTTGTAATGAGTACAGGATTGTAGTACAAGATGCAGATGTAGTAAAAGATGCAGAATGTAGTACACGATGCTAAATGTAATACAAGATGCAGATGAAAGACAAGATGCAGAATGTAATACAAGATGCAGATGTAGGACAAGATGCAGAATGTGATGAGCACTTTCCCTCCTGCTATAGACAGATCTGCTGGTTTAAGCGTGGTCAGCCGAACTATCCCTCAACACCCCTGCTTTGTATGCTGTTGTGAGGGCACCTTAACTGCACCGCTGTTTACCTAGGGTCCAAAAGTACATATATTACAATGGGTGGTTCATAAGCATACATGTACACCATACATAATCTATGGTATAGTACACCATGCATAACCTATACAACACCATTCATAACCTATGGTACACCATACATAACCTATAATACACCTTTTATAACCTATGGTACCATAGTACACCATACATAACCTATGGTATAGTACACCATGCATAACCTATAGAACACAATTCATAACCTATGGTACACCATACATATCCTATAATCTATCATACACCTTTTATAACCTATGTTACCATAGTACACCATGCATATACACATAAACACCATGCATAAACACCATACATAACCTATGGTACACCTTTCATAACCTAAAGTACCATACATACCTATGGAATGTGTGTATGTGTGTGTATGTACGGTGCTTTTCCTTGTAAGACATTTTAAATAAGTATACAAAAGGTTTTTGGCTAATTCTCAAAAAAGCATGGAGATTGATAGCAAATACACAGAAATTTCATATCTAGCTGCACTGTTGCCCCCCATCCAGTTTAACCCCCCTGTCGCATATCTTTCTACGTGCCTCTTGGCTCAGAGCTGTATAGACCTTCCCTAGTCCCTTTTCTTGTCTCACGCATTTTATGTGTAGGCACCCTATACCACCACAATTCCCCTCTTTTGCCTCAACATTTTTTGTGGGGACTTGTGCTGATCTTAAGTAGCCATTTTCCTGGCGAGGCTAATTGTGCTTACCATCCTCCCATGTTCTATGAGGGCGCGCGCGCGCGCGAGAGAGAGAGAGGAGAGAGAGAGAGAGAGAGAGGGAGAGAGGGAGAGGGAGAGAGAGAGAGAGAGAGAGGGAGAGAGGGAGAGAGAGAGAGAGACCTGGTGCCAGCTCGCAAGGGCCCTTCGACGCGGAAAGCAAGATATTGAATTTGTTTCGCTTACTCATACTCATAGTAACCTCTTTTAAAACATCATTGCATTCCACCAAACAACAACCATGTCATGTGTCATGTGTGATCGCTTGTGTTTTTATTAATTTCTCTGCACAAAACGAAACAACGGCACCAAATCTCACCAAAAAAGCGCCCACGAGGGCCTCCTCCCCGATATTGCCATGCAAGATGCCGTTGACCTGTATTGCATACCGTGCATATGTGTAAGGAGCTTAAGACAAGTAAAAGGAGCAGTGTAGGTCTACTTAACAAGGAAGGATTAGGAAGGACAAGTAAAAGGAACAGTGTAGGATTGGGCAGGACTAGGAAGGAGTGGGAAGGACTAGAAAGACCTAAGAAGAAGGAGCAAAAGACAAGCAAAAGGACTTGTTTAAAAGACTAACAAGGAAGGACTAGGATGGACTGGGAGGGACTGGGAAGGATTGGGAAGGACTAAGAAGAAGGAGCAAACGACAAGTAAAAGGATCAGTTTAAAGGAAGGACTAGGATGGACTAGGAAGGACTAGGAGGACTGGGAAGGACTAGGAAGGCCTAAGAAGAAGAAGAAGAAGAAGCAAAAGGCAAGTAAAAGGACCAGTTTAAAGGACTAACAAGGAAGGACTAGAATGGACTAGGAGGACTGGGAAGGACTGGGAAGGACTAGGAAGGCCTAAGAAGAAGAAGCAAAAGGCAAGTAAAAGGATCAGTTTAAAGGACTAACAAGGAAGGACTAGGATGGACTAGGATGGACTAGGAGGACTGGGAAGGACTAGGAAGGACTGCACTTGCTACGTTATGCACATGCTACGTTATGCACATGCTTATGGTATAGTAGTAGTAATTGACCTGTACGTGCGCAACAGAAGAAGAAAGCGGGAGGTTTGTGTATATGAAGCGTTGACTGCACATTTACTTTTATCGTTAGGATTGGAAGTCAACAAAGTCATATGTATGACCGTGCTGGTGCCCTTGCCAAACGTGCACCTACCTAATTAACCTACTTTGCTGCATGCAACACCTGCTGCATGCTGCAATATTGCTTCCTTTGCCTGCTGCGCCCACCTCCATCACCCACCTGTTGCTCTTGCCTGCTGCGTTTTCCTGCTGCAGCATTGCATGCATAGCCTGCCTCTCTTTCCTGCGCTGCAAGCATGACCTACTTCTCTTGCCTGCTGCGTCTACCTCCTTCATCCACCTGCTGCTGTTGCCTGCTGCGATTGCCTGCTGCAGAATTGCATGCATATCCTGCTTCTCTTGCCTGCAGCAAACAGCATGCATAAACTGCTTCTCTTGCCTGCTGCTATCTCCCTCACCCACCTGTTGCTATTACCTGCTGCGTTTACCTGCTGGATGACCTGCCGCATTCCTTGCTTTACCTGCTGCAAGAGGAGCTCCATGGCGTCTTCAAACACGAGTTCCTGGAAGCCCACGTCCACAAGCTTTTTCCTCCAGCTCTGTATGCACGTCAGGATCCTGCAAGAGGGAAAAATCCAGCTTTAAGTGACAGGATCGCCTAGCAGTCGCACGTTTTGACCGATGACTTTATCTGTAAGCTCGGTAAACTCTGTTACCTCTGTGACAGGAAAATAATTCAAGTGAAACGATCGGCGCGAGCAGGGCCTACCGGCTTCGTGTCTTGCTCCAGCTTTAGGTGCACATTGGGTTTGTTGTGAGGCATGGAAGGGATTGAGGGTAGTTATCTCGTCTTGAAATCAATACATTCGGGAGCCTACTCTTTGTACCCCATTATATGAACACATCTTGACAAATGATGCATTGTATGAAAACATCTTGATAAATGATACATTGTATGATTACATCTTGATGGATGATACATTATGAAAATACATCTTGATGAATGATACACCCGGAAGCCCACTTTTTGTAGCCCATTACGCTTCCATGAGGAACACTGTTTTAAGGATGATCCTTTTTGCGATGAGGATAATTTGTTCTGTGATACGTCTGCGACCTTCCTCTCTTTACTGACGAGATTCTGGCTGTTTCATGGTCATGTTCTTGGAATGTTTCATGGTCATGTTCTTGGAATGTTCCATGGTCATGTTCTTGGAATGTTTCATGGTCATGTTCTTGGAATGTTTCATGGTCATGTTCTTGGAATGTTCCATGGTCATGTTCTTGGAATGTTTCATGGTCATGTTCTTGGAATGTTTCATGGTCGTGTTCTTGGAATGTTCCACGGTCATGTTCTTTGAATGTTTCATGGTCATGTTCTTGCAGGCAGACATACATTTTGACTGGAAGACTTTTGTGACCTTTTCCTATTTGTGGATGGAGAGCACTTCTTGCTACCTGCTAGGTTCTGCAGTTTATTTTACAAGGTAAAGAGGATCTACTGTGCCTGCTTCACTCTGTCTTGTCTGCCGTGTGGAGGAGGTTTTCCAGTTCATGCTACCCACCAGGTTATGCAATTAAGGTAAAGAGGATCCACTGTGCCTGCTTCACTCTGTCTTGTCCGCCGTGTGGAGGAGGTTTTCCAGTTCATGCTACCCACCAGGTTATGCAATTAAGGTAAAGAGGATCCACTGTGCCTGTTTCACTCTGTCTTGTCCGCCGTGTGGAGGAGGTTTTCCAGTTCATGCTACCTACCAGGTTATGCAATTAAGGTAAATGCTACCTACCAGGTTATGCAATTAAGGTAAAGAGGATCCACTGTGCCTGCTTCACTCTGTCTTGTCTGCCGTGTGGAGGAGGTTTTCCAGTTCATGCTACCTACCAGGTTATGCAATTAAGGTAAAGAGAACCCACTTGCCTGCTACACTCTGTCTTGTCCGCTGTGTGGAGGAGGTTCTCCAGGTACGAGAAGATGAAGGCCCTGAAGAAGCAGTTCCCATCCCCCCTGGTGCCTGAAGGGCAATAACCGACCAAAAAGTGAGATCAGGCTGAGGAAGGAAAAGCACGACGAAACTACGCAGGCAGAGCAAGACCAGTTTTTACACTGAGTAAATAATTCAATACTCAGGGCATTAGCAGAAGAGGGATCCCTGTCTGATGTCTGGAGCTCCTGGTGAAGGCTTCAGAGGTGACCCCCAAAAATTCCTCAGGCTTACATCAATTATAGGGTTGGCCATAACCGTATACATACACCGTTTATGACCGTACATTTGGCAATTCCCCGCCAAAAATACTGTATGTACACTGCATATAAAAACACATATATACGGTTCTGGCCGACCCTAAACACTTGTAATGCGTGTGAGACAAGTGAGTAGATGAGTTGCCTCTGTGACCGGCACCGAGAATTGCCTCTATAATTTATACGCAAAAAAATTGATTAGGGTTTTCCAGGACTGCACAAACACAGTACATGCGTAAACACAGTACATGCGTCTGCGCTCAGAATATGTCCGTTCATTTGGGGGGTTAGCCCGCCAACAGCACTGTAGACACACCATGAGGATTTGCCAAAACCATATATATATGACCGAATATTCGGCGGTTTCCATGCCAAAATTACCGTATATACACCACACTGTATACATAGTTCTGGCCAACCCTACACACCATATATTCATGAACAGATACAGCATTTTACTGCTCATCCAATTGTGTCACATTCCTAGGCGTTGTAGAATTTGACGAGGTCAGCGAGAAAATCAAATTTCTTTGATTTGGAACAAAAATGTGTGTGTGTGTGTGTGTGTGTGTGTTTGTGTGATCGTGAATGACCGTACATAGCTTTAGATGTGTGAAATGCATGTGTGAGGACGTGTGCGATTCTATAAAATGTGAGCGGCCGATGATAACCTCTACACACACTGTTTGCACATTAACGCATTAATGTGCTGAGTCTCAAACTTTATCGTTACAGAGGTTTGTTCTGACGGCTGTACCAGTGCATAACTTCCTTTGCACACTGACATACACACACATGCATACACACACACGCGCGCGCACACACACACACACACACACACACACACACACACACACACACACACACACACACACACAAGTGCTGTGTATGCAGGGCTCCTGCTGTTGCGAAATCTTGCCAATATTATTACTGTGCGTGGAGTGTGTGTATGTGTGTGTGTGTGTGTGTGTGTGGAGGCTCCTGCCTGTGCTTCCCCCAGTATATCACTGCCACTACTACTGTGCGTGGAGTGTGTGCAGGCTCCTGCTGCTGCTTCCTCCAGTGTTTTGTCACTGCTGCTACTACTACTGTGCGTGGAGTGTGTGTGTTGGTGGGGCAGCACGTAAAGTGCCTGCAAAGCTTGATGTGTCTTGCTCTTGCGTCATGATCATTACTGTTCGTGGAGTGTGTATTGTATGAGCAGGCGCTGCATGCTGCTCTTGTGCTATCACTACTATGCGGTAGGTACTATATGATAAGACAACAAGATATCACTGTTGCCTCGTTGTCTTATCATTCCTGCTGCTGCTACTACTGTACGTGGAGTGTAGTGTTGGTGGGGCAGCACATGCTTATTTGCATGCACAGTTTATTGTGTCTTGTTCCTGCGATATCGATATCAATACTGTGCGTGGAGCGTATGTTGGCGGTGATGCACGTGCTTATTTGCATGCACAGTTTATTGTGTCTTGTTCTTGCGATATCAATACTGGGCGTGGAGTGTATCACTACCTCTACCTCTACTACTACTACTACTACTACTACTGTGGCCAAGTGCCTGGAAGATGATACGGTGCTTTGCCGCCGCGGATTATGTGAAGCTTTTCTATATATATACTTAAAAGTGGCACTGTGCGTGGAGTGGGTCAAATCGGCGCATGCACGAAAAGTAGGTGAACAAGCGATGCGCTGTGCGTGGAGTGTGTAATTCGTGTTGCCAAGTTTTGTGGCGGATTTGAACCCTTTTTGCTGCAGCAGGTCAACAACAACTTGTTCATGATTTCCTTTCTCAGCAGAACAATAGACTTTTTCTTTTTCTTTCTGAGCTTATGGATTGATTTGTGGCTGGCCGAGACCAGTCAGCAGCCGATCAGCCAAACAACCTGGCTGAAGGTCACCCCCCATTGCAACCATTGTAACCGTTGTGGCGGATGGTGTAAATTTTAATTGTGCATGTACATTGGCTTTGGAGAAACGGGTGGTGAAGATACGTTGTCCGGATTGTGAATGAGGTAGTTCGGTTTTAGGACAGCTAGACACACCGGCGGGGGCAGGCGCGGGTTAGAGTTAGGGTTAGAGTGGTGGCACCATCTACATATTTCAGACAAAATTTTCTCAAAGCTGCCCTGCTTGGTCCACAATCGTCCTGCAGCTTCAAACATCCCAATTCATGCAAGGAATTGCTTTGGAAGCTGACACACCTTCACACGCTCTGTATCACAACACACGTCAATGCGACCCAAAACATGCTTTTGAAGCTGACACGCCATTTACGTCAAATGTGGGAATAGGTGTGCTCCAGGTTCTGTATCTTGATCACAAAAACCTCATTCTTGTGTCAATGCGACCATAAAGCATGCTTTTGAAGCAGACACACCACTTACGTCGGATGTGGGAATAGGTGTGCTCCAGGTTCTGTATCTTGATCACAAAGACCTCATTGCCGTCCTTGTACTCTGCAAAAGATGGGTAGAGCAGGAGATAAGACACACCTGCACTTCAGCCTTTTGCTTACCTACCTACATGGTCATCATACTTATGAGCAAGAGCCTTGACTCGTCAGGTTATGAGGGGGCCACGTAAGTTAGGGGACACAGTACGTAGTGATTACACTTATAAGCAAAAGCCTGGACTCGTCAGGTTATGAGGGGGCCACGTAAGTTAGGGGACACAGTACGTAGTGATTACACTTATGAGCAAAAGCCTGGACTCGTCAGGATATGAGGGGGCCACGTAAGTTAGGGGACACAG
>Ga0307963_1003656_pt1 | contig 12257 bp, 17 predicted proteins | sample OrgLakmetagen594_FD_201829 | JGI IMG/M metagenome (GOLD analysis project Ga0307963, IMG submission 201829) | Saline water microbial communities from Organic Lake, Antarctica - #594 | ecosystem: Environmental > Aquatic > Non-marine Saline and Alkaline > Saline | place: Antarctica: Organic Lake...
CTCCTCCTGTGTGTTGGCAGCAGCTCCTCTGCGCCTACGAGGAGGGGGGGTGTCTGCGTCTGACGGCTCAGGCCCCAGCTGTCTCTCTTGCTCCATCAGCTCGGGGTTGAGCCCTGCGCCCCTTGTAAGCTGATTTTAACAATCACATTTGCATTTGCATTTGTTTTGTTTTGTTTTTTTTCACTTTTTTGTTTTTCCCGGGGACACAACTGGGACATTACCGTATACCTGCAAATCGCCATAAGGTAAATAGAAACAGGCGAAGTCAAAAAAGCATCCCAGCATTTTGTCTTCCTTTTATTCCTGGGCACTCTCGCGAAACTGGACAGAGAGATTCAGCAGGAATTGGTTTAATTTTTTGATATAACGAGTCGGATTTCCCCCCTTTGCTCATCCTGCACCTCTGCACATCAGTGAGCTGGAATCAGGACAGATGCTCTATACAATTTCAAAGCATAAGTGTGCTAAATTGCTTTTGGGCCTCTCTCTGGCCTGAACCTGCTATGTCAAATGAGCACTGATTGTTGCTGCCGTAAGCTCAGCAGCATGGGCTTCAAATCAAAAGGAGTTTAACCTGGTTTACCAGAGGGGGTCAACGGAGGCCCCAAACAAGGGTACTTTTGGAATGTAAATTGAGAATTGAGTATGGGCCCCCCAGCGGGCAAGACTCAAACTGAGTTTACATAGGTAGCAGGGCATGCCCTGCCCTACCAATAGCACCTGAGCTTGAGTGTTGCCAGCTAGGGGGCACATGTCCAGTTTCCCGTGGCGTGGACCCAACATTTTACTGCCAATCCGGCAGAACTCACCACCTACTGCACCAATTTGGGTCATTTTTATTTAAATGGTGATTTTTTTTATAAATAAATATCATTGCAACAAAAATGGGGCAAAACGGAGCAGTAGTTGGCCAGGTACCCCATTTTGGCCCATTTCCCTTAAGAAAATCAACAAAAGGGGTGCCAAAAAGGTGGAAAACCAACCTTCACCAATCTGCTTTTCAAAACCCAGGATGATATGGTATCATAAAGGAAAGGAAAACCCCAACGCCTACAGCGTGATTTAAAATGTGCATGTGTGAGGGAATCGCTATCTGTGTTCGTTTCTTTCTTTGTTCTGTGGTCTTTAATAGATCTAGTCCGGCCGATGAATGCAGAGCACGCAAATATCTAAAAAGTGATATGGCTGTTTAATGAAGATTGGAAGGCAGACACCTGCTTGCAGCACAACCCGGATGATTGCTTAGATTTAATCAAGTTGCAGTCAAATCGAAATGCTTACATCCAACCATATATCTGACACGGATTTGGCAGATCACCCATTAGTAGTGCTGGGCAACCAGTTATGCTGCTCTCCTTGCCTGCGGTCCAAGCTTTGGGCACAGTGTACATGCTGCAATGTTATTGGTGGTCTCTCACCTGAGAGCACCACCGAGTGGGCGAGTTTGCTGCGCGGGGGAAAGCCAACTACACAGCTGGCGGTTCAGAGGCCCTCAGCCCCAACCATTAACATAGTGACATTACAAATACTAATTATATAATAAGCCTAGAACCTGGCAAGTTCAGTGTTCAAAAGGCAAGGATAAATAATCAACTCAGAGAATTTTTAACTGCAACCCAAACGTTGCACATGCCCAAGAAGCAATAAGTAGACAGCATGATCCCACCCCTTTCCCCTTTTGCTAGAGAGTCAATATCCACCTGCTCCGACATTGTTGGTATTTCCACCAGAACAGCAGGACCTGAGGAAGCAGTATCCCAGTATCCCTTCTACAATATTTATTGGCTATTGGCTTGCAACAGACGATAAAGATCACCAAATTACACAAACCCAAACTATCAAAACGCGGCCAGCCACTCTCCTCAAAAATTTGGTGCCTGTCCAACTACAATGACGCCCTACAAACACATGTGCAGCTTTCCACAAACTGGGAAACGCCAGTACCGAAGCAAACAACCATGCAACATTGCCAAACCCTTGTGAAGAGCGGCAATGCCAATGGAGCCACTAACAACGCTTACCTGATAACGTTTAATTCAGTAATGTTTCCTTTAAAATCAAGTGCATCAATAAGAAATATAGATGAGCAATCATATACAACCAATAACATGCGGTATATTTAAACGTTCAATGAATCTAATTTGCCCCTCTGCCCACAACTAGACCGTGCCTTCCATATCCTCTTTGGGTGTGAGCACGCAAATGTAACTGTACCAACGGCTAAGGAGCTGAAACTAAAATTTTACCAAAGTGGATATTTCCACCCCGCTTCAAAGACAAAAACAGAATAGAAAACTACACAGCAAGAACCTTTTTAGAAAAATGAAAACCACACAGGTAGTGAAAAACCACTTCCCACAATAATTAAGGAGAAGGAGCCACTTTGGTACTGGGTACCGCAAAACTCCTCCACCAAAAGAAAAAAAACCAATGGGGATCAGGAGGGTTGCAGGCTTGACCTGAAACCGTCTCCTGATGAGAAGTTGAGATTAGTGCTGGAAAGGGCACGTCTGGTATGGACAAGTTTGGCAGCGTATTTGACAGAATGGACATGAATCTTGGAAGCCAAAACCCAGCACCTTAAAAGACTCCAGCATATGATTGTTATAGATGGTGCCACCCACTCCCAAAAAAATGGTGTGGAGGGTAACGGATGCTCCTTGAAGGATGGAGCAGAGGCCTTTATGCCGATCCTGCGCGGTGCTAAGCTGGTTCTGCGGTCTAGGGCCCTCACATTACTCAATCTCGATGAGGTGAATGTCATGTTATAGAATGCTGAGATCTTTGGGTCGGTGCTGTCTGGAGAAGGTGGATCTGCTGGTGGCGGCTGACGGTGCTGTTGAAGTGCTCCCGGTATCTCTCAGTTGCCCTCTGCCACTCCAAAGAACGCACCTCCCTTCATTGCTAGTCTGTTGCTTTTTGTTTTTGCGAAGATGGGAGCAACCAGTACAGCATCCGGACCGCTGGATGTAATCCTGTTTTTGTCTGAGAAGCGGGGTGGAAAGAGCCACTTTGGTATAATCCTAGCTTCAGCTGTATTGGGAATCTGACGATTTTGCATAGCCAGCCGTTCGCTGTTGCCTATATCCATGCAGACAAAGCAGGATCCTAGGTAGCCTGTCTTGCTGATGGCTTTGAAGATCATACTGATCATACTGCATGCTAAGTTGTGTCTCTCAGTGATCACATTTCTCATTTGCTTGTGTTGGCATCCAGAAAGGTATGCAGGGCACTGTCTAGTTGAGGGCAGAGCGAAGAGTCAAGTTATGCTTATTGACCATACCGCATACTTTTGGTTGTACAGGGTTCCTGTTCTGTACTTCTTAATGATGCACTTGGTTATAACAGGGACATAGGACGCTATTAGGTAAGCGTTGCTAGCGGCTCCATTGGCAGCGCCATTTTTGATAAGAGTCTGGTAGTACTCATGATAGCTTGCTATGGTATTGGCATTTCCTAGTTTGTGGAGGGGGTGCATATGTGCTTGCAAGGCGTCGTGGTAATTGGATAGGTACCAAAGCCCTGAGGCAGGTACTGGGCTGTGTTTGGGTGATTTTGTATGATTTGGTGTTCTTCATATTTTTTTGCAAGCCAGTAGATATCGTAGAAGGGATTTCCCTCAGGGCCAGCTGATTTGATGGAGGTGTCCGCGACGTCAAAGTAGGTTGTGATTGTGATTGATTTTCTAGCAAGAGCGTCAGCATTTTCATTGCCTATGATACCTGCGTGGGATTTGACTTTGTGGAAATGAATGGGCGATGGTGGATTGCTTTGGCAATGGATTGGAAATTGGAGGGCATCTTCCTGGAGTGGTGGCGGTGGTCCAAAAGTCCCCAAGAACTAGCTATTGGAGGGGGTTGGGTCATCTGTCTATCTTCAAAGTTTGGACAGCTAAGACAGAGTAGCACTGCCAGCCAATGACAAAGCCACCAGTTTGGTTCCAAGCAGCACCGACCTATAGATCTCAGCATAATTTAACATGACATCCACATGAGATTAGCCCTTCCTAATCTATGCCGGTAGCTTTTACACTATCTGCGTCCTTTGCCCTTTCTAGACAGCGACATGGAACCAAAGCAACTCCCCTACCTGTGATCTGTGACCTGTGTGATGTTGATGATATCCAAGATGAGCAGCATGTTCTTTTTCACCGCGTCAATCCCCACGTAATTTCTCTCCGCAGGAAATATGCATCTCTGTTTCCCCCAACAGGAGCCCACGAAGTGTCCTTTTCTTAAGCTAGAGCTTTGTCATTTCCTCCATGAAATAATTGCTTTTTATGAGCAGGCTAGCAGTTGCTCTTCTTGACTGAAGGCCTTTTTTGTAAAACCTTGTGAAACCTTGAAAAGCTCCTTTTAAATATATGCTCCAGGTGGGATGTTGTGTGTCTCTAAATCATATAAGAATTGTCGGGTGGTGCAGAACACAAATCAACATCCTTTCCTGATCCATGCCGGTAGAAAAGGAGAAAGAAAAAATTACGCAGGCAGTGAACGCCACTCCCCACATCAACGAAGGAAAAGGAACCACTTTGGTACCGAGTACCGTAAAGCTCCTGCACCGCAAAAAGGAAAGGAGAAATCAATGGGGATCAGGAGGGTTGCAGGCTTGGCCTGAAACCGGCTCCTGATGAGAGTTGATAACAGTAGTGGAAAGGGCACGTCTGGTATGGACAAGTTTAGCAGCAAAGTTCACAGAGTGTACATGGAGCTTGGAGGCAAGCTTCTTAACTCTTCGAGGATCGAGACCCAGTTCCTTGAAAGGCTTCAGAGTGTGAGTGTTGTAGATGGTGCCGCCCACACCCAAAAGGATGATGTGGAGAGTAACGGAGGCTCCTTGGAGAATGTAATTGCAAAGGTCTTTGTGCTGTTCCTTTGCGGCATTCAGCTGGTTCTGAGGTCTGGTGTCCTCACAGTACTTGATCTCGACAAGGTGGATGTCACGCCAAGGTTTGCTGAGGTCTTTAGGTCGGTGCTGTCTGGGGTTGGTGGCTGTACTGGTGTCTGGCGGTGCTGCTGAGGTACTCCCAGTCTCCCTCAATTTCCCCCTGCCACTTCGAAGAACCCACCCCCCTACATTAGTTTGTTGTGTTTGTGTTTTTGCAGCGATGGGAGTAACCAGCACAAAATTTGGGCGGCTAAAGGTAAATCTGTCTTTACCTGGGAAGCGGGGTGGGAAGAGCCATTTGGAAACTATTCTACTTTCAGCTGTTTCAGGAGTCTGGAGATTTTGCATGGTCATCTGTTCGTTGCTGCCTATATCTATGGAGACAATGCATGATCCTAAGGAGCCTGTTTTTCTGATAGCCTTAAAGATTATGCGGCATGCTAAGTTGTGTCTTTCGGTAATAATGTTCCTTATTTGCGTGTGTTGGCACCCAGAAAGGATGTGGAGTGCACTGTCTACTTGTGGGCAGAGGGGGCAAGTTTGACTTGTTGAGAGTTTGAACAATACCCCCTTTTTTGATTATATAGGGTGCCTGTTCTGTATTTCATAATGATAGATTTGGTCTTAAAGGGGACATCGGATGATGTTAGGTAAGCAATGCTAGTGGCTCCATTGGCAGTGCCGTCCTTTATGAGGGTCTGATAGTACGCATGGTAGTTCGCTTCAGTTTTGGCATTTCCTAATTTATGGAGAAGATGCATATGTGCTTGAAGGGCGTCACGGTGGTTTGGTAGGTACCAGAGCTTTGGGGGAGGAGAATAGGCCATGTTTGTTGTATGGGTATGATGTATGATGGTGGGTTTGTGTTTGTGTTTGGTTTTCTTTGTCTTCTTTTGCCGGTAGTGCTTACACCATCTGCGTTCCTTTTCTTTCTTTTCTTTCCCTTTAATCTATTTTTTTGTGGTACAGAGTCAAATGGCTCCTTTCCTTAGTATGCATGGGAGTGCATTGAACTCCTTGTATAGTTATTCTTTCCTTTCTTTTCAATAACCTTCTGGAGTCTGCTCCTCTTTGTTCGTGCTTCTGTTTAGCTCTTTGGGGGCTCTTGGCTAGCTAGAGTAAGCACCCGCACCAAGAGTTTTCCCTACAAGTTTTCAAGTTAGGAACACTGATTCTCATCAGGCAGCGTAATCTTTATAACTAAAGAAATACTAATATATTAGTGAGAAAGTTAGTTTCAAGGAACACTATGTGGTGACACGCACAATACTCACACAACTGGACTTAGAAGTATAAGACTAGAACAAACAAAGTCGTTTCCATTTTTGCTACTGCACTTCCTACGTATACTGTGTATCATATTCCTATCTCTTCAACCATGATTGGCCGTAAAGGCAATGGAGTTGCTGTTCTCATAGACCAAAGCATTCATGACTTTGTCACTGTTTGGCACGCTTCTGAGCAGATTCAGGCTATTTGGCTGAAGTGTGCAGGGCAGCTTTTCAATGTTCCTGGTGATGTAGCGTTGGGCGCTGTCTACCTGAACCCTAAAACAGATAAAAGGAGCAACAGTGACATTACGGCGAGCTTTGAACATTTCTTTGACGAGGCCACCACTGCTTCTCTGAACTTTACTAACGCCCTTATGATGGGTGATTTCAACGCACATAGGTTGTCTCTGATTTTACCGACGAGCACTACGACAATTAAGATGACTTCAAGTGCTTACAACATGCTCATCTACCTGCTGCAAATCGGTATATCGTTCTGGTAAACTGCTCCTTGACATTGCTGCCGCTAGTCCTTACATGCTCACTACTGGCAGAGGTAAGGGAGACACTGGACAGGCCACTTTTGTGGGGTATCATGGCAGGCATAGAAGTAGACCTGATCACATCCTCGTGACTCCCAAATTTTACCATTATTTGCTGAGCACTGATATTCAACCTTCCAACGAGCGAATCGCTGATCATTGCAGTATCACAGTGTGTTTCAAAGTAAGACAGAGTGGCTTGACAGGAGCTGATATGAATCTTGAGCCTCAGCATGTTTGCCAAGGTTGCTATGCGAAACACATTTTGAGGTGGAATCCTGACAAAGCACTTCAATACACTGAGCATCTTGAAAACAACACTGAAGCCGGCAATTCTTTTTGTTAGGTAGGTTTTGCTTGGCCTAAATGCTTATTTTCAAAAGCTGGGTTGGCTAAGTTGGAATTCTGACAATCCTTGCATAAGAGGCAGGTATAGACAGGTTCAACGCACTGCAAGAGTTTATATAATAAGATATTTGCCTCCCTCATTCTTGGTAGATCCTCAGTGTGACAGATCCATTTTTATACGCGCCCAAAGGAAACTCACAGATGACTCCCCCTCTTAAAAATATTGTCCCTTACCTGTCCAACCTCTTTCACGTTGCTTTGAGTGAGAAACATATTCCTGCTTGTTGAAAAAAAGCCCAGATCTCCCCCCTTTGCAAAAAAGGCTCTAACCTTGATCCCAACAAGTACCGCATGTTGGCTGTGAGTGGGACTTTGTATAGACTGTACACCAACATTTTGAGAGAACTGGTGACCAAGTGGTGTGCTGAGAACCGAAAAGTTCCTGACACGCAATTTGGCTTCTATAGACCGTAGCACGATCCAGCCTATGTTTATTTTAAGGCATTTAGTCCACGCTGCCAAACAGATAAAACCAAAGGGTTGTTCCCCCCTTCACACGGCCTTTATTGATTTTAAACAAGCGTATGACACTATTGACAGACCCCACCTTTGGGATCATTTAAATAGTTTCAGGATGCCCACTCACCTTGTCAATGTTATCAAACAAATGTACGATGGAGACGAGAATGTTTTGAATGATGGTGCCAAAACTACCAGTACCGGTAATTCCACTGTGCCTTTAAGAGTGTAAAACAAGGTTGTTCTTTATCTACTCTCCTCTTTTCCCTTTTTATCAATGATGTGAATGATAAGTTTGGGACTGGCTTTATGGGTGCTTTTACTGGCACTGAGGGGCTCAGGGTAATTCACATGCTCTATGCTGACGACCTGACCCTGACAGCTAATGACCCAGTTCAATTGCAAAAAATGTTGAGACGACTGGAATCGTATGCTGCCAGGAAAGGACTTACAGTAAATGTGCAGAAATCCTACATAGTTAATTTAATGCGTACCAAAATTACGCAGTTCCTGTTTTTCGTCTCTACAACCAGGAGCTTGAAGAGAGAGATTCTTTTACCTACCTGAGAATGTTATTTGATAAGCACATGAACTTATACCATGCTGCGTCCCATGCTTTGAAGTCTTTGAATGCAGCTCTACGTAGAGTGAAAAAGTTTGGAACTGAAAAGAGGATTCCTGACAGGCCTCATGCGATTTTGTGGCTTTTCAAGACATATGCGTTGTCAGCTGGCATGTATGCCAGTCAGATTTGGTCTACGCAATTTCTGAAGCATGACATTGGTTTCAGCAATCCTTTGCAGGTCGCACACATGGCGGTTTTAAAGAGTATTTTGGGAATTAAATCTGCTTCTGCAAACTGGTATGTGCTTTGAGAATGCGCGCAGGAACCCTTACAATTTTACTGGTTCAGGTCAGCTGCCAAATTTTGGAACAGGATGGTTGATTCAAACAGCAATACTTTACCATAGGTGGTCATCTGAGGCCCCAAACAGGGATACTTTTGAAATTTGAATCGAGTATGTGCGCCGCGACTGGCAGTTTTTAAACTTTATACCCAGAGGTATTTTGGCTACACCTGAGCTTGAAAACTGCCAGATGCGGCGCACATGCCTAATTGCCCATGGCGTGAACCCTATTTTTCACCACCATTTTCTCATATCTCACCACCCACCGACCTGATTTGTGTCATTTTAATATGAATCGTTTAAATTTTAATAAAGAATATCATTGCAACAAAAATGGGGCAAAACGACCCAGCAGTTGTTAGAAAATACCAACAAAAGGGGTGCCAAAAAGGTAGAAAACCAACCTTCACCAAATATACTTTTCAAACCCCAGGATAAGTTGGTATCATAAAGGAAGTCCTCCTGTCTTGTTTTGGGATGAAAAGAGGCCCTGGTTGGGGCGTGGTGGCCTGTAATGTGGAAACTCAGTGCCAAAATTTGAACTGTATTTCTGTCCAGACCACTGGGGTGGTCCTTTTGGCCCCATACTTCATGACCATCTAGTTATATCAGGGGTAGCTGCCCTGAAAGCCTAGTGGCCCGTGGTCAGGCCAGACTCTTTGGGGTCGCGGGTTTGAATCCGCCTGGTAGCGTGAGTACTTCGCTGTCCGACAGCTCTGTCTCCGTTTCCTTAATCCATGCTTGCGGTGGTATCACCCCTGCGTAGCTTTTTCTTTTGTTCTTATATCATTAAACATGATTTGCATAAAAAGGTCACATTTCAGGACATTTGCTCAGTTGACCCCCTGTGATACTTTACGCGATGTTATGAAAGCAGATATTTCACTTGGGAATTCCGGTGCTTTTAATTGTTGGACCAGACAGATGAAGAATGCTTTTGGTGATTTGCAGAAGAATGGCACTGTATACAGAAGTGACTCACTTCTGTATACAAGTCTTCTGTAAGTCGGACTTATTACATTGCAGGAAGCAGACAGTTTGGAGAGAAGCACATGGTCAAGACCCTTGCTCTTGTTTAAGAAGTCTGTGGCTTATCACAACTGGTTTGCTTTGCCTGAGAGACCGGTTTCTGATGCTCGTGCACCATTTGTCTTGCCGGAGTATTTGAAGATGGCTCTGAGCAAAAGTGTCATGAGAAACGTAGCTCGGTTCAGGATTCGAGGACATGGGTTGAAGTGTGAAACTGGTTTATTGGCACAGGAGTCCGGACAGGAGTGCACGTGTTTGCAATTTGTGTGAAAACGGGGATTATATTCAAGATGAGAAGCACGTCATTTTTTCATGTATCGGTACCGAACATTTACGGCACCAGTTCATCCACTTATTTGATAATATTTCTGAAGGTGATATCAAAGCTTTTGTTTTTCAACATCACTCAGAAGTCTAGAAATTTATTAGTGCAACTGTCGATCTTTTTGATTGATTTATTTGTTGGGACCTATAGGTTGAGCAGCCATGCCAGGCTGGAGGCCTTGCTTTGTAATCCAAACTGTAGCGTAGTGGCCCAAATTGGTTAACCGGATGAATATGAGCGATAAATAAATTGTACTTTACTTATGCATGTTACATTCGCCCCACCCTCAAGTGCTTGCGTCCTCGTAAGCATATCACAACTCCCTAAACCTGTACGGTTTTTACATGATAGAGGCTTTCGATTTTAGACGGAGTCCACTAGGAGGTTATGCGGCGAAGTGTAAAGCGTGCGCAAAAACAACGTTTTTGCGGGCCTGAGGACTCGAACAGAACCTCGGCTTCGATACCAAATGTAGCGTAGTGGCCCAAAATGGTTAACCGGATGAATATGAGCGATAAGTAAATTGTACTTTACTTATGCATGTTACACAAACTAAACTCAGAAGTATAAAAGTGTAGAATATCATGCATAATGATGATACGTCAATAAAACAATTGGAAATTGCTTGAGGAAAAACACATACATAGGGAGTCGTTTTGTCTAAGCAACCACAAAACATCTATTGGAAATGTTGCCGCAGCTAGAAGTGCTCAGGCATGCTAATCGCTATTGCTAAATAATGCTACACTATTAGCCTGACTACTGCATGCTGCACGCTATTTTTGCAAAGCGAATAAGGTGCACTATTTGCTACCTATTCCTTTCACACGCCTCCTTGCTGCTAATGCTGTCCTGCTAGAGCACATTGATAATCATAACAACTTTTTAGTATGCTTGCGAACTCTTATCATGAGCAATAATGTATGAGAAACAGCTGGCCTACAACACTACTTCCTGCGCTGCCGCTTGGTAGGTAGTTTTTCCTGTGTTTGGGCTTCAGCTGCTGTTGAACCTGCAGTTTCCTCTGGCTGTTTTTCCAAGTTAATCTCATCCACATCACCCTGAAGTAGGAGTTAGGGAAATATGAGTTGAGATTGTAATTCAGAGTGGAAAACAGATAACTAAACAAGGCCCCGCAAATAGAAAGGAGTTGCGTATCTTTGGGTACATCATACCATTGTAAAATACGCTTCATTCACATTTGATAGCATAATGCAATGAACAAAGTGTAAAGTTACACGTGATACCCTTTGCATGTGGTTTTGTTGATTCTGTTTTCACATCCATTACACAATGCTGCTCTAAAACCTGCCTACTTTGTCTCAGCCTACATTTTACTATCACATCAATGACGTGACATGGATCCAAGGAAGATCAGGGACACACAGCGGAACGGGTGACAACTTGAAATTTACGAGACCTAGTACGGGAAAGATGACATGGTGTATGTTGACAACAACGCGTCTGCCCCGAGGTTCGAAGCCATTGAGGCGATGGTGGTGGGTTAAACCTGATGTTTCACTAACCCGTCTCAAGTACATGCCGCCAGACGATTGGGTTGCATCACCATGGGTCGCATCATCAGAATGGCGGCGCTCGGAGCTGCATTGTATCGTATAATTTGGATAGGCCAGCCCTGCCTCTTTCTCACCTCGTCTGCGTCAGCAATGTCATCCTCATGCAGATCATCTGCCAAGTCCTCCTCCACTGTATCCTCTTTGCTGCGCGGTTCCAATGATAGTAGAGGAGGGGGGGCTTGCTCCATCTCTGAGGACAGCTTCGTGCGGGCCTGAAGCAGCCACGCAATGGTGCAAAGTTGCTTAAATGATTGGTTTAGAATATGACGAGTTGCATGTAAGCAAGGGAAAACCCAGAGCCCCTTTAAAGAAGAAAGGCACTGGCCTTGTTTGAGTCAGTTTGTTAGGACAAGATGAACCAAAAGAGGGTACAAATTGGGGCGCTACCAGAACAAGCAATTTGCAAATAGAAAGTAGAGAACTTGCACACTGCTTGCCTTGTTGAGGATGTCCAGCTCTTTCTGCGAGGGCGTGACAGGAGAGGCCCCCCCGTTTGCAGCTAGCGTCATCCAATCGGCGTAAGGGGCTTTTGGACGGAAGAAGCACCTGCGTAGGCATAGGACGACATTGTACATTCAAGACATTTCAATTCAGAAGCCCGAAAAAGATTCAGGGATCGGATCAAGAGGAAAAAAGAGTACGTAAGTTTACATGTATGCAGGGATGGGTCATACGGCGTAGGCGTATTATAAGTCGTATCGTATTTCACGTTTTTAACCATATTTTTTAAATTGCTCCGTATAATACGATTTTGGGCACACAACGAATTTTGCAGCCACAAGCCCCCCAAAGCCCCCCAGAAGCACTCCCAGGCCCTCTAGAGCCCCCCAGAGGCACTTCCAAGCCCTCTA
>Ga0307963_1003663_pt1:0-7500 | contig 12251 bp, 10 predicted proteins | sample OrgLakmetagen594_FD_201829 | JGI IMG/M metagenome (GOLD analysis project Ga0307963, IMG submission 201829) | Saline water microbial communities from Organic Lake, Antarctica - #594 | ecosystem: Environmental > Aquatic > Non-marine Saline and Alkaline > Saline | place: Antarctica: Organic...
TCTCTCTCTCTCTCTCTCTCTCTCTCTCTCTCTCTCTCTCTCTCTCTCTCTCTCTCTCTCTCTCTCTCTCTCTCTCTCTCTCTCTCTCTCTCTCTCTCTCTCTCTCTCTCTTTCTCTTTCTCTCTTTCTCTCTCTCAGCTATCCCCCCTCTACCTGAGCGATTAAGATCATCAAACGAGTCGTCATACTCGTCGTCGTACTCCCATTGCATGTCGTTAGCCAGAGTGCGTGTGGCGCTGCGTGCCTCTTCATCGACGCGACTCAGGATGCGTGCAACACCACGGTGCATCTACGTTGGTGTGGGTAAGCACGAGTGTGAGTGAGGTTGCGTGTAATTTTGAGCACACCCAAAAAGAGACCGAACACCTCTTTTTGCACCCCGTCATAGTAGAAGCGATGCATATGTGCACTTACAATGAGCGTGAGTGAGGCTGCGTGAAAATTGAGCTAGTGCACACCCTGTTAAAGAAGAGACCGAACACCTCTTTATGCGCCCTGTCATAGAAGGGATGCATATGTGTACTTGCATGTGCGTCTGTGTTGCCTGTGTAAACTGAGCACTCAGATTAAAAGGTGTTTGAGATATTGAAGGTGTTTGCGCACAACAGTAGCCTGCACGCTTTCCTTGATATCAGAGGTAAGAGCAATACATGCATATGCCTCCCCCCCCAACTCAAGCTGAATTACCCACCTGGCTGCGTTTTGCAGGTGCTTGTGCTATCTCTGGCACCATCCGCGCTGCGTGTGCTGCTGCTGCTGCTGCTGCTGCACTCTCTTGGCGTGATAGATCTGCAGCTCCCGCCGCAAGTCCTGACCAGGACATGGAGCTGTCGATAGCTGCAGGGTATTTGTATGATTGGGGGTAGGTGTTTTGGAGTGCTTGTGCATGTAAGTATCGTGTAAAGTATGTGTGCATGAGCGCTTTAATGTCAGGTCGTAGTTTTATTGGGTATGTGTATATTTGTGTGTGTGTGTGTGTGCGTGCGTGTGTGCGTGTATGTGTGTGTGTGTATATTTGTGTGTGTGTGTGTGCGCGCGCGCGTGCCTGTGCACCCTTACCTGACGGGGGGTTCCATGAACACAAAGAGGAGTCCAAGGCTTGTAGCTCAGGTTTGAGGGAACCCTCCAGTATGTGATGCAACACCTGTGCATGGGTGAGAACGAGATTTGGGGCAGAGGTGGGGTGCAGCGCAACAACACCTGTGCGTGGGTGACAACGAGATTTGGGGCAGAGGTGGGGTGCAGCACAAACAGGCAGCGCTGATCATTGGATGAGAGCTGTTGCAGTGGATTAAGAGGTGCAGCACCTGCGCAATTTAAACACACACAAAATTGGCAGGGGTAGAGGGCAAGGGCCTGTGTGCAGGTGATGCAAAGTAAGGCCTGTGACCAGGTAATACAAAGGAAGGTGGCCACAGTTTAATATATACATATAATAATAATGCACCGTGTATATGACTCTATGTTACCTCTTTGCTGCATATGCATGAAAACGCACCACAAGAACGGCGCTAGGAAGTAAATTGCTTTCAAATACGCACAAAAGGCTTTTGTTGGTCTTTCATACAGAGGTTTCTGAGGAATTCTGAGTGTGAGTGCAAGCATCCTTACAGAACTCAAGATGCAGACAGTGCAATGACCTTGGAAGTTTTTGACATTAATATGAGCAAAATAGCTTTAAAATGACACGATGCGAAGTGTGCTTGAATTCACTGAATCAGAAAAGTACACAACCCAAATAACGGCAACAAGAGCCTGCAAACCTTCGCCCTAAATTTCTGTCAACATCATCACACCCACTTGCTCTGGCTCATAGTTGTAAGCGTGCAAGCAGGCATGCAGGTAGCCATTTCCAAACGCGTCTCCCATGACTTCCTTGATCTGGGCGATCTTGGAGGCAACTTCAGGGTGAGAGGACGCAGAGGAAGAAGAGGGACCTGCACCTGTGCATGTGCGTTGTTTGATAAAACATGTTGTATGTTTGTTTCATTAACATTATTTGCCTCATCTAATCAGATCCTAGAAAGTGAGAAGAGGCACCAGGGGAAGGAGAGGGGCTTGCTCTTTGCGTGTTTGAGTGTGCACAAAAAGAGTGAGCACACACAGACATGTGCAAAAAGGAAAGAGAGCGTGCATTGTGTATGAGCAAGCAAGACAGGGATTTGTAGAACGACTGCTTACAGAATACGACAGCAAAATTGTTTGCTTCCGCTGTCAATATTCCTGTTGCGGCATGTACGTGTACACAGCCTCTAGCAGATAAGAAGGCGCAAGTTCATCACGCACAGCTAGACATTTACACCACCCACAACAACTACAGCAACAACAACAGCAACAACAACAACAACAACAGCAACAACAAACAACAACAGCAACAACAACAGCTTCAACAACAGCACCAACAACAACTACAGCACCAACACCTTGTTACCCCCACTTCAGTCGTCATATCCATTACGTAGCCTATAACATGCGTCTGTGTCACACCCACCGTTTGCGTTGCTTGTGCTGGCGACATCCATGTGAGCAGAGGTACTGGTAGATGCACGAGAAACAGATGACGACAATGCTGCAGTTGCTTTGGTAGTTGCGTTGAGTGCGGCTTCTGCGCTGCTGCGGCTGCTGCCTAGGAGGGCAAGCAAGTAGTCCAGCTGGGTGTCATCCAGCACAAGCACCCCCTGCGCAAAATTTGCGTGTCTGTTGTCTGGGGCCAAGCCGTCTACAATGAGTTGATCCTGTGTGAGAAGTGATGAATGCCGCTTTAAAGGACAAATGAATGGTCCAGCTGGGTATTGTCCAGCACCCCTTGCACACAGTTGTAAAGTGTTGAATGTCAAGAGCCGAGTCGTCTGTAATGACCACGTTCTGTTTGCAAATAAATGGCATGTGCCGTGGAAAATGCCTTTGACAAGCAATACCACACCCTGTGTGAGAAAGTGTGTTGTGTGTTATGTGTAAAGTGCAGTGCGTATTGCGTGCTAGGAGTGTGTTACATCACCCATCTATCTGCTATTTTTCGCTTTTATGTCAAACAAGCAATGAGAGGTGATTTTGGCAAGGGCAGCCGAGGGCTTAAAGGAAATACCACTATAGCTATAAACATGGCAAACTTTTGTAATCATGTGCCATTACACACGTGCACGCACAAACACATACACACAAGCACAATTGCACACCTCCTATTCCCTCACCTTGCGCAACGCTCCCACAACCTCCACATCCAGCCTGGACCGCCGCTGCATATCCTGCAGCAGCTGGGGCTCAGAGGACACTGCATGGCTGGATGTCCCTCCTCCTGGGACGCTATCCTCAAACATGGGTGGGGTGGCGACGGACATGAGCACACCCATCAGCTCATTGCCGCGCTCCTCGGCTGCCTGATATGTGTTTATGTGTGTATGCATACATACTTATGTGTGCCAGACTGCCTGTATGGCTATGAAATTGCATGAATGCACGCATATGTTGAAAGGCGTGGTCCGTGTGACCTGTGCCAGTGCCTCTTTCAGATACTCACATCCAGCAATTCAAGATTCCAACAATGCACTCCCCAAACGAGCTTATTCATACACACAAGCAAACAAGCACAAACACACTCGTATATGCACACACAAACACACACGCCTAAAAAAGAAAGTTATCATTGTACACCTTTGGATCTCCAAGCGTGCTGCCCTTAGAAGACCCAGGATGATTTGAGGCTGCGGTGTCAGCCCTGTAGAATGTAATAGGGATGTATGCAATAGAATATTGATACAGGAGCGCGCCTGTACCAGCACTCGTGTACTAGGGATTTCGATAATTAAATATTGGTACAGGGGCACGCCTGTGCCAGCACTTGTGTCAGGGATCTAGGTAATTAAATATCGATACAGGAGCGCACTTGTTCCAGCACTTGGGTCTGCGGAAGCAGGCACGTGTCCTTCTTATCAGATATTGCAAACAATTAGGAAAGCGAGGTGAACAAGAGATAGAGCAGATCCACTTGCGGCTTAGATCACTTCTAATTCTTTACTGCCATTCTTTGCTGCCCTCTCCTCTTCCTTTTGTTGCCTCCAATCTCGAAACAGCTGCCTCTACAATTTAAAGATTTGGGTAAGAAACTCAATTTTTTCCCCATTCAGTCCCCTAATCCCATTTCCCATTTCATACCTGAGGTACGCATGTACTAGAAGTTGAAACGTCAGCCGCTGCAGGGCAGGTCCGAGCTGTCTCAGCCGCAAGAACAGCTGCTGTGTCTGCACCTGCAGCCAATGCCAAAAGTTTGTTGGGAGTGTGTGCTTGTGTGTATAAGGAACTGAGGTGTGTGTACAGAGGGGGGAAACGTAGCTGCCTGCCTTGAGGGGAGTCAGCAGCGTGTTGAGACTACAATGCGAATTGACCACACACACAAGGGTGTGTGGTTATTGAGCTGGTTGCATTAGATCCTGCAAAAGAGAGTGCAGCTTTCTGGTCTTGACAAGCTTGGCTATTGCGCTTTCGCAAGATCAGCAAGCTGCATTCTCTCTTGCAGGATGTAGTGCATCCAGCTCAGCCTTACGTGTGTCCAACTCGCATTGTAATCCCAACACGCTGCTGCGAGACGTATTATTATTTATTATTTTATTATTTATTACACTTGCATTGTAATTCCAACACGCTGCTGTGAAACATATAAAATATAAACACGCTCATACTGGAACAGACAGCAGAGCAGGGGATTTCCGCATTTGTTGTTGTCATTTTTTTGTCATTTTTCGCAGAATGCAAGCAAAGTGTCATTCTTGGATCCCATCAACGATCTGTCCTTTCTGCTTTGCATATTTCTGGCTGGGCTCATCAGACCGTGAGATGTGGTCGCTAACCTTTCCTCTTCACTGCTCTTCACTGCTCCTTTGTTCTTAGCAGCCAAACAAGTGGAAGCTTAAACAAAAGTTTGCTGTGAGAAGCATTGACGTTCAGTGGTGTCTGCTTGTTGCAGAATGCTGCCCCATTTATACATGATTGAACGCTGCGTGTGTTGCACTTTGCGCGTGTTGTACTAGTGCATATTTAGAAGTGCTTGTGTACTAGTGTGCGTGCAGTACTAGTACTAGTGTGTGCATACAATGCTGTGTGTCCCAGTCATCTTAATGCACATGCCTAAACGCGCAACATACACAGGTGTGCGTATGTGTATGTAAGCACACATTCCTGCGGCACAAATGAATGCATAACAATGCATAATGCATAACAAGGCAGCCACTGTACTGCACGAAAGTGAGTGTGCGTGTGGTGCATGATGTGTTACGTGCGTACACTTACTGAGGAAGAGGAAGCAGCTGCTCTGTGTCTGAGCAGCAGGGGTAGGGTTTGGTCATGCACCTCCGTCAGGGTCCCTAATAAGCTTCCAGGACCAGGACTAAGGAGAAGGCTTGCCCTGTGATTCAAGGATTTCAAGTTGTGGTAAGACATTGCGAATAGAAAATCAGTATGTCATCACCACTGATGCCGGTCACAAGTTAAGGTGCAAGTGGTAGTTTGCAAATGCAAATGTGCAAATGCAAAGGTTATGATGCTCTAAAGGTATGAAACGTGCTTTGGATGCAAAAAGAGATGCACAGAGAGGATGTCCAATGGAAATGCAAGGTCCGAGGAAGGTTGTGAAGTAAATGTGGCAGTGTTTGTATGCAATGAGAGTAGTAGATGAAAAAAGGTGGCAGGTAGGAAAATAAAATAAAGTAGGTGGCAGTGTTTGTATGCAATGAGAGTAGATGACATTAGGTGCGGAGATGGCTGCTTCACAGGCACTATTCCATGCAAAGAACGAGGGTCTCTGAGAGGTTATGAAGTGGTGGTGGCATGCAAGGCAAAGGCCGGAAATTGATAAACAAGAGCTGTGCATTAATGCATGCAAGGAGCCGAAATTGGTGTAACGCACACACAATTTTTGATCCCCATCAATCTTATTTTTTTTTGCAGTGAAGGAGATTTACAGTACTGGGTGCCAAGTGGCTCCTTTTCTTGGTCATGGGGGGGGAGATTCTCACTCCCCCATGACCAAGAAGAAGGAGCCACTTGGTACCCAGTACTACGTGTCCCCTTCTTTTTACATACAGGACCTCTTTCAATACTCTTAACTCTTTTTAAGAGGCCTTCTGCTATATTTAGGGGGGGAAAGAATTGCCAGGAAGTAGATGAGAAGAGGAGAAACTTCAGTCTATAGCATGGAGCTTGCTGCAAGGGCATGAGACAAGATCAATCGCTTTAGCTGTGACACGTTGCAATTACTTTCATGGGTTTAACACCTTTTACCGCACCGCTGTCATATCACCATGTACCGCGAACGTTTTTGACCTCTCGCGGAGTGTCGAGAGCAGTTTAAATAGGTTACAAGGGGCGCACGCGCACGCACGCACGCACGCGCACACACGCATACGCACACACACACATGTATACGCGTGCACGTGCAGCTCAGAAGGCCAAAAGGCCCTCGTGTAGGCTCGCATTGTGCTACTTAATCAAGTGTTGCCCCCCTCGCATTGCTCGCATTGGGGTTTTATTAATCGGGCTTTTCAAACCTGGTTACGCGGCAGTATGGTACAGGACAATGGTTTTCCTATACCTGTGAAATGACAACCTTACTAGCTGTCGAGGCGTTCTGAAATAAATTTGCATGCATGCACACGCACACACACTTACAAACACACACATATACACACACACTCACACACACTCACGCATACAGTACACAAAGAAAAAGACACGCCTGCCGTTGAGGAATTGACGCTTGCAATGCAAAGGGGAGGAGAGACTTGCCTCTGATCAGGAACACCAACAAGCGCAACTGTAAATTTGCAGGCCTACCAACACTGAGTTCGCAAAGGAGTTGTCAGCCTGTGGTGCAAAGGAAATCAGGCAGGCACCAAACGCAACACAGCAACGTTCCCTGCTTTTTCCACAATTTGCTTCCACACACAGACACAAACACAATCACACTTGCTCAGCACCCCCCTTCCCCTTTCCCGTTCCAACACACAAATAACTCACCCAGGGGGGTAACAGGTAATGAAGGCGCCCAGAGTCAGACACACATCCAGCACGTACGCCCCAGCATCACACAGGTTGACCATGGCAGCAGCATCACCCCTTGACGCTGCACGTGACATGCTCGATGCCTGCTGCTGCACGTTGCTCAGGTTGTTCACCAGCAGGGGTAGCATGCCCTGCATGAGTGTACGTGTGACATGCTTGATGCCTGCTGCTGCACGTTGCTTAGGTTGTTCACCAGAAGGGGTATTATGCACTGCATGGGTGCACACGCACTGCATGGGTGCACGTAGAGTGATTGCGTGAACCCTTCATTGCTTCGGCATCACTGGTTGAGTTGGTCACTAGCAGGAGCACGTTGGGTTGCAGGCACGTACACATGTGCATTTCTGTGGGTGTTTTTTTGTGTGTCGGTGTATGTGTGTCTGTGTGTGTGTGTGCCTGTGTGTGAGCATGTTTGTGGACGTGTGCACCACGCACATTCGTGTGCTA
>Ga0307963_1003664_pt1:0-5000 | contig 12250 bp, 18 predicted proteins | sample OrgLakmetagen594_FD_201829 | JGI IMG/M metagenome (GOLD analysis project Ga0307963, IMG submission 201829) | Saline water microbial communities from Organic Lake, Antarctica - #594 | ecosystem: Environmental > Aquatic > Non-marine Saline and Alkaline > Saline | place: Antarctica: Organic...
CCAATGCCTTGCTCTGTTTGATCACTGACCTAGTCTCTTTTTCTGGTGTCTTGTTCAGTCTGGCCTCTTTCTCTTCTTGAAGCTGCCTTTTTTTTTTTTTTTTTTGCTATAGCTCAACTGCCCTCGCTGGCGGATATAGCTGTGTAACCCTTACCCCTTACCCCTTACAGGTTAAGGACGTGTGTTTACAGGTTAAGGAAGAGAACATGACAGAGAGAAAGCACACCTTTGGTAAAGACTGTGGGTGGATGGAAAAAAACGCATTACTCTCCCAGTTTGCTTAACTTAGTCGGGTCATGTTTTCTTATTGTGTTTGCAGGGGATTGCAGAGGTGCTAACTGTCCAGCAGCCCCGTCTTGTTCTTGATTAAGGAGCAAAATGATCTGTTCTTGTCTGGCAATCTGCTCTTCTTGCGTGCTGACTTTACGCCGAAGTTGCCCCAGTTCCTTCCACAAATCGTTGTCGCTGATGAGGCCCACGTCACTGCGTGTTGTAAGCCAAAATGTAAAGGCCCTTTAGCTGTATACCCGCTCCAAATGTTTGCCGTTTCAAATAAACTGTACGAAAGGCAAAGAAGCTTGATTGCAGGATGTCACTGACAGCCTTCGGCAACGTTTATTTTTGTACCTGTATTTACAGCATGCAGAACTTACACACAGCAACCATAGCATTTGCAAGCACCCACCCTTTAGAGCTCCGTCGCTCTGCCGCCGTGAGGAGCTCCGTTTTGAGCGCAGAGATGAGCTTGCTGTCATTCACGGACTTGTCCAGGACGACAGTTACCTTTTCCTTCATGGAAGCCATCTCTGCCTCAAGCACTTTCCGACTGCAGAGAGAGAACAGAAATGCGTAATCTTCGTCGCTGTCAAACACGGGAACTAGGGATGAATGTTTGTGTGGAGTCTGCATGCAGCACCGCATGAGGTTAGTGCTGGCACAATGTCCATGTGCGGCAGGTACGTTTTAAGAGCACTAAGTTGAGCTAGACATAACAAACCTGTGGCAGCTCGTCCGGAGGATGAGAGATCCTGCGTGTGAGTAACTGCCGTAGCTGCATTGATGCAGGGTCACACCTAAGACAAGCCCTGCTTGGGTTCTGGAATGCTTCATCTAACGAGGTCTCGTCTTCAATACAATGGGTGTCCCAGCTCTGTATTACCTTGCATTCTTAACGCGGTAATATCTACATCCCATCCAGTTGCATGAACTTGCATGGAATCAAAGGTAACGCTTGTACATAACAGAGGCTTGCATGAACTTGCATGGAATCAAAGGTAATCATTTGCTTTTTAAGCTCTCATTCAATTCAACCTGCCGCAGATGCACAATTCTGAAATGGCACAAAGCCAATGGTGCTTGTAGTGTTTAATTAAGCACCACAAGTGTGACACACCCACAACAGATTGTATGCAGTCGTCTGTTCATAAAGCATTGCATGTTAGCTAGTACACTATTGAGGAAACAGAGGGCTCACCGTGCTATAGCTGCCTCATACTTGGTTCTCAGTGCTTCCAGCTCTTGCCGTGCAGAGGTAGCCTCTCCAGCTAGCCTGTCCATCTCCGCACTCCTCTGCCCGCTGATCTTGCTGATGTTCTTCTTTGTGGCCGCCTCATGACGGCCATCTGTTGCAAGGCCCTGTGAGTTTGTGAAGCGGTAACAGGGCTGCATGAGGAAGGGGGTGCCAGGTCATACTTTTTCCCCGTCTTTTACCCCATCCGCTTTATGGTGCCAAATACCTTGGGGAGCAAGGATTATTGTACCTAACTCGTGCCGGTTGGTCGTGAATACTTTCTTTTGTAACTTAAATGCGATCATACAGCCTGCGTTTAATTCTGAAGTCTCCCTGAAGAGGCATCAATATGGTGCCACGTCAAAGTACGCCTCAAGACGCTGAGTCTTTTTGACACCATACAAGTACCATCAATGCCACAATGGCATATAGAAAGGGTGAGCTGGACTTGTATGGTTTAAATCTTTTACCAGGAGTACTGTATGTACCATGCAAGCATGCAAATCCCACACATGCGACTTTTCAAGCAAGGTAGCAACTGACGTGCTCGCAAGCTTTCACCCTGGATATCTGCATTGCTCTTTGGCCTGGTTCTCAGCTTGCTGCAATAAGCCATGTCCTTTGAATAAGAGACAAGACATGTAAAGCAAGGCTGCCAATTTACTGAAAACTCTCAGGGCTGGTAAGACGGGTTTTGAAAAGACCTCACCACACTTTGAGGCTTTTTTTGGTCCCACAACTCAATGAGGCAGCAAGCCAAAGCACCTTTGGGCGGTTCCAAGGCTGAAGGGGACAACACACCACACCTGTGATGCTTTGAGGGCTTTGATCTGGTCCCGCAGTGCAATGAGCTGCTCCCGCCGGCCCTTCCAATCGGAGCTATCATCCAGGATTTGGGACAAGGGCACGTCCTCGCCCACCTCACGCACAAGCGCACGCACCAACTTTTTGTGCTCAATCTCTAAAGTGAAGGCCTGTGGCAGTGATAACGTGGGGCAATGCAATGAGGCAAGTGTGCTAGAACTATATCTTGCACAAAACATCAAATGAGACATATAATAACATGATCAATTTCCCATGTCGTTCCCGGAATCTTACACTCTATTTTCCCTTTGCCATCCCTCGCAGTCGTCACCTTCTGCTCTAGCTGTGACATTTTGTTGGTCTGCTGCTGGTGCTTCTCCTTCCACAAACTGGCATCTCTTGAGGCTGCTTCTGCAGCTTCCACAGCCTTCTCCACAAAGGCACGCGCCCTTTCCTCTACAGCCTGCATTGAAGTAATGACTATCCCGTTTCTTGTGACTGTTTACAAACCTGTGGCGTGTTACAATGTGCAAATGTAAAATATTTGACGTCCTCTTCTTTACATCTTGCACGGCAAAGAAACCAAAACACTTCTTCCACTGAACAAATAACGCAGGACCCACTCTTGTGGCAGCAACAACTTCCAATAATAACACAGTAGTTTACTCCCCTGAAACCCAGTGCCCTTCAGCTTCATAAGCTGTGGTAAGTAGCGTTTGTTTAAAGCAGCGTGATCTGTTAGGATATAGTGTTAATGGTTAGGCTTTAGGTTTAGGTTAGGGGGTTAGGTTGTAGGGTTTAGTGCTATTTTTAAGGGTTAGGGTTAGGGTTTAGTGCTATTTAAACTTCCACATTTTCCCAAATGCAGCTTTTGTCAAACACGCATGGTACTCAATAGGATTTGAACAAAGAAAAATTTTGCAGCTAATTCTTCATTACAGAGCTGTACTCAAAGAATACATTGTGGCAGCGTGGCACAACATTGTATATCTTAGCAATCGACGAGTTTTGTCTATCTTGTAGGGCGAGCAGATACAACGTGTTACTAAAGTAGCCTTCAAAGAGGAGCACTCCCACACCTTAGCACATCACTCACGATTTGTACGAGCGTGGCAGCTCAAGCAGTATGCAACATCACACCCTCATATACACTCACTTGCTCACTAACACACATGCAAATGCAACTCACATCTGGGTCCTGCGGTGCCTGTGGCTGCTGTGGTGCAGAGGGTGACGACTTTAAAAGGGAATGCAGCTCAGCAGATCTTTGTTTCTCCTTCTCAAGGCTAAGCAGCAGCGCACGATTCTGAATAAAAAGATGGATGTGAGTTGAATTCAATGCAAAATCCAGCACCGTGGATCTAAAATTCTTGTGCAAAGTAGCAAGCAGCTTAAAGTCAGAATTAATGCAGCGCTTTGTTGCCTAGGTAACACCACATTGAATGCCTACAGCTTCTTTCACAGCAAAAAACGTTTAGCAGTGGTCTTAGATGCGTGCGAAGACGAAATTTGGCTGGGAATAAGCACAGAGGAAGTTACATTAAGTCCAGCACCATTACGTCTGTATCTTGCTATCCTTACATCTACCACCCATCTGCCCCAAAACGTTGGCACGGAGATGTTGCAAGCTTTCTTTGCGGCCTTGCCTCAAGCATCACATGTCGATCACACCAAGCAGGGGATCATGTTATTGCTGTAATTATAACAAAACGCTTGTCACTTCCATATTCCAGACGAGCTCTCACCTACCTTTTTTGAGAGGTCAATGATTTTGGCTGCTTGAGCATCCCCTGAATGCATATCCTGTAAACAGAGCACAGTAACTGGGGCAATCAACGTATTGAACTGAATGACAGCAAGCAAATGCTTTGCAAAAGGACCAAAAGCACAGCCTTCCAATGTGCCCAGGCATACCTCAGGCAACATCGCCAAATCGCACAACTGACCTGAGTCGCGTCTGCAAGCTCTTGCAGCTTTTGTATGTCTGCATCCTTAGCTCTGCAAGACGCTTGCAGCTCAGCAACAGTGGAACGCAAGCCCTCAACCTTGAAAAGAGCAATAATAGTGTTGATGTGTGGGAGGGCGTGTAATTATGTATGTGTGTGCTTGTGTGAGTGTGCTTGCATGAGTTGTATATATGTGTGTGAGTGTGTATGTGTGTGTGTTTGAGTGTATGTGTGTATTTGTGTGTGTGTGTGTGTGTGTGTGTGTGTGTGTGTGTGTGTGTGTGTGTGTGTGTGTGTGTGTGTGTGTGTGTATGTGTGCGTGTGTGTGTGTGTGTGTGTGTGTGTGAGTGTGCGCGTGCGTGCATTTGTGTGTATGTTGCGTGTTTGAGTGCATAGAGTTGACAAACCTGGTACTCTAAGCTTGCAGACATCGTTTGACTTTTATGACATATGTAATAAAATATAAATTAATATATAACTCCTGAATACGCATGTCAATTGTGGGCCTTAATTGGGATTGAGCACAATTTGACAATCGCCCACGAGAAGGCACCATGATCCTACATCCTTCAAAATCAAATGTTTTAGCCATGGGCACAGCGTTGCAGACTATAGCGAAAAACCCCTCGCGTAGATTAAAAAAAGACAAAAGAAGATAAAGATGAAAGAAATAGAGGCATTCCATACCGTATGAACCCGATATGATAAATAGGAACATGTGATAAAAACGCAAGTACAAG
>Ga0307963_1003664_pt1:10000-12250 | contig 12250 bp, 18 predicted proteins | sample OrgLakmetagen594_FD_201829 | JGI IMG/M metagenome (GOLD analysis project Ga0307963, IMG submission 201829) | Saline water microbial communities from Organic Lake, Antarctica - #594 | ecosystem: Environmental > Aquatic > Non-marine Saline and Alkaline > Saline | place: Antarctica...
CAGATCCAGCATGTGAGTGCTTAAGAAGTGGGGTGCACACCGCAGCTAATTCGACAAGTGCCCCCAAATTGCCACTTTTCAAGTTTAGCTGCTTTGAGCCGCGGGGCACATACCTTGGAACAATTGAGAAGCATGCCCATTTGGGGCCTAAATGTCCCCTTCTGAATTCCCCTGCTAGGTTCATATTTTACATTTACGTTGTGTGTATGTATATTTCTGGCCACAATTTACAGCGATGGGGTGAGCATATGCAATGAGTTTTTGCCCTATCCAGGGTAAAGTGACGAAAAGGAGGGTATAGCAAAGTCTGCAGAGTACACAACGAGAGAGGTAAAAAGCAGCTACAATGTGCAAACACAGTGCATCTGACTTGATAGCCTACCTGATGCCACAACTTCTGCCTCCACATCTGTGTCAATGATGCTGACCGCTGGCTCTGGTTCTAAGCGATTCACCTGGAATATACGTAGGGTTGGCCATAACCATGTATATACAATGCATATACGGTATTTTTGGCAGGGAAATCACAAGATATACGGTCATACACGGTGTATATATACGGTTCTGGCCAACCCTAAATATACGCCAAAGACGACGTGCCTGAGATTAACTAATGTTTAGTTGTATTGGACCATAACTGAACTAAATCAAATTTAGTTGCTTGAAGACGAAGGTATGTGAGTAAAGACATCACGAATTGTGCCTACTTTTTGACAGGCAGTTGGGCGTAAGCCTCTACTTCAATGCCAACGAACACACGTTTTAGGCAAAGCACAAAAGGCAAGGTTCAGTACTTCACCAGCTAAAATGTGCAGTGTGTCCCGTTCCTAGGATGGAGTGTTTCCTTTTTCTTACTATGAAGTGTGGCTAAGCTCTTGAATAAATCACATCACCAATGAAAGGTACAAGGAACGGATTTCTGGCCTACAACGCACAAAAAAAAAACGCCAAAGAATTGAGCAATTAAAGAATACATACATGTTGTTATTTACCGAGCACTCTTTCCTCGCCAAGGTCATACCCACCCGTAAAGGTCATACCCACCCGTAACACGTACTGAAAGCCTGCATGCTCAACACTCAACGTGTCTCCAACGGAAAGGGTACAGTGCTTCATCAGGGCTTGCTCCAGAACCTGCAAGCACCAGGATGAAGGTTTAATGCGCACGATAATGCTGATACAATGCACACACCAAACGTATGCACCATACGGTATTGCACACACCATACGATAATGCTGATACAATGCGTACACCAAACGTATGCACCATACGGTATTGCACACACCATACGATAATGCTGATACAATGCATACACCATGGATGTCGGCACAAAGGTCCCTATCACTTTGCTATAGTTATCCTAGTACCAAGCTCGTTTTCTGTTGTACACATTGAGGCGGTGTGATTCGCTACAGTGCAGGAAAGACCACTTCAGGACAACATAGACGTGATGAGCAAGGCCCTCCTTGTGTTTTTGGTCTTGCTCACTTTCTTACATAAACTGAATATAGCAACAAAGCAATTATAACACGCAAGTCTCCCCAGGCTTTGCTACAACGTTTACCTGCTTTATATCCTCTCCCACAGCCTCATGGAAGCCTCGAGACAGCGGTTGAAACTCCACAAACGTTCCCTTTTCTAATCGTTTGTATCTAACCTGCATTATTAAAATGTGTGTGTGTGCATTTGTAGTGCATTTGTGAGTGTTTGTGTCAAATTTCATGTCAACTTTATGCACACATTTGCAACTGTCTGACTCCTCAAGCCTGGAAAAAATTCCAAATTTCGTTAGGTGAGGAACACACACACACACACACACATACACACACGCACCCTCACACATCATAGTTATGTCCACATCCACCATTCTAACCATCCAGAAATTAGAAGTCATGCTTTCCCTTGCACCAGAGCAGTCATTGTTTGTGAACTACATACAAGCACACAGCAGCACAGGCACTATGCACACCCACACCCACACCCACCGCAAGCCCACACGCACCTCGACAGACCCGTGTGCACTCTGCCCTGGGCCCCACAGGCACTCCCTCACTTTATGAGGCAGAGGTACAGTCTCACAAACACACGCACAGCTGCACAAGCATTATACACACTCACACCTACACCCACACCCACCGCAAGCCCACACGCACCTCGACAGACCCGTGTGCACTCTGCCCTGGGCCCCACAGGCACTCCCTCACTTTATGAGGCAGAGGTACAGTCTCACAAACACACGCACAGCTGCA
>Ga0307963_1003672_pt1 | contig 12239 bp, 23 predicted proteins | sample OrgLakmetagen594_FD_201829 | JGI IMG/M metagenome (GOLD analysis project Ga0307963, IMG submission 201829) | Saline water microbial communities from Organic Lake, Antarctica - #594 | ecosystem: Environmental > Aquatic > Non-marine Saline and Alkaline > Saline | place: Antarctica: Organic Lake...
CTCATCAAGACCTAAAACTGAAGTGTTGCAGAGTTATGGGGCAAAAACTGAGATACGGACGCCCATGAACACGTGACCTACCAGGCACCCATAACTGGCTTGCACAGTCCCACAATAATTCCATTCCTTCAGAATTCCACTGACTATCTCATGCTGGCACAATCCTGTAAGTTTGGGGTAAGTTGCTGCTTCATTGGCTTGACTCACCCCGCGGCCTGCACCCGAGCGCGTGTGCCTCTGACTGTTGGACATGACCACAGACCCCCCCCCTTAACCCAATTTGCTCAAAAAGGGTGCCAATCGAATAGATTTGAGCTGAGGATTCTGATGATATATTAAAATTTCGCAGGAGTGACCCAGTAATATTTTGGAGGGGGGGGCCAAAAAACTCTGCACCCCCCCGGACCCCCCCTCCGATTCGACTCATATATATACCAATCGATAGCTCTCAACATCAGGATTCCGAATTTAAAATATTTTATTGATTTTTAATTGAATTTTAATTGATTTTTAATTGATTTTTAATTGATTTGACAGGTGCCGTCCAAAAGTTATGCTTCCTACACCCTCCTGGCTCCTAATTAACATTTTTTGGGGGTGGCGGCGGTCAAATTCTTCTTGCAAAAAAAACGATTTTTGGGGTGGTGGTGGTGGTGTAGGTGGTGGTGACTTGGTTATAATGGTGGTGACTTGGTGGTGGTGGTGGTGGTGGTGGTGGTGGTGGTGGTGAGTACATATACGTACGGTATTATTGTTGGTGTGAGTTGCTTTGCGTGTCTGTGTGGTATGTGTGATCGATGCACGTACAGGGTTGCAGAGCTGACGAGCCCTCTTCTAGTGACGCCTTGAACACCTCAATGACCATTAACTCAGCACTTATACTACTCTTTATTTCCAACCAAAATCCATGCATGTGTATAACAAGACAATCATACACTGCAGTTGCAGCAATCTCCTGCTTGTCGCTACACCTGTATAATGAGACTATTATACTCAGCAGTTGCAGCATCCTCCTGCCTTTGTGTAACAAGACGATTATACACTGCAGTTGCAGCATCCTCCTGCTTTTGTAAAAAAAGACGATCATACACTGCAGCTGCAGCATCCTCCTGCTTGTGTATAACAAGACGATCATACACCGCAGTTGCAGCATCCTCCTGCTTGTGTATAACAAGACGATCATACACCGCAGTTGCAGTAACCTCCTGCTCGTCACTGTAGTACCTGTCAGCCCTTGTTTGGTTTTTTCTGTCCTGGCAGCTGCAAACAGAACAACTCCCTGCAATTAAAACCATTCTTTCCATCAGATCAACGGTCAGGTAAGACACCTTTCTTTCCATCGGATCAACGGTTAGATAAAACTAACGCACCCTTTCAGACCTAAGACTTTCAAGGCAGTCTGGGCTTTCCACTTTGGGCGTGTTCTGGTCCATGTGCAGATTTTTGATGTTTGTCTGCGTGTTCTGGTCCATGTGCAGCTTTTTGATGTTTGTCTGCGTGTTCTGGTCCATGCAAGCTGAGCACTGCGTGTTCTGGTCCATGCAAGCTATTCTGCATGTTCTGGTCCATGCAAGCTACGCACTGCCACCGCCAACTTCTTGATGTTTGTCTGCGAGTTCTGGTCCATATTCTGGTCCATTCTGATCCATGTTCTGGTCCATGATGATGAACATGAACATGGTTTATGATAAAGAACATGAACATGGTCCATGATGATGAACATGAACATGGTTCATGATAAAGAACATGAACATGGTCCATGATGATGAACATGAACATGGTTTATGATAAAGAACATGAACATGGTCCATGATGATGAACATGAACATGGTTTATGATGATGAACATGAACATGGTCCATGATGATGAACATGAACATGGTTCATGATAAAGAACATGAACATGGTCCATGATGATGAACATGAACATGGTTCATGATAAAGAACATGAACATGGTCCATGATGATGAACATGAACATGGTTTATGATAAAGAACATGAACATGGTCCATGATGATGAACACGAACATGGTTTATGATAAAGAACGTGAACACGGTCCATGATGATGAACATGAACATGGTCCATGATGATGAACATGAACATGGTTCATGATAAAGAACATGAACATGGTCCATGATGATGAACATGAACATGGTTATGATAAAAAACATGAACATGGTCCATGATGATGAACAAGAACATGGTGTATGATGATGAACATGTTCTAGTCCATGTTCTGGTCCATTCTGATGTTTGTCTGCGTGTTCTGATGTTTGTCTGCGCGTTCTTGTCCATGTGCAGCTTTTTGCCCTAGCTCTCAATCACCCTCTGCTTCAAATCCTGAATGTTGTGTGCATGTCTGTGCATTTTTCTTCTTCCTAGACCTCTTGCCACTCTCTGCTTCCAAATCCTATATGTTGTGTGCATGCCTTTCAATTCCAGTTCACATGCAGGGCTTCTTCCTAGCTCTCTATCACCCACCGCTTCCAACTCCTTAGTATAGCGTGTCCACTCTCGGTTCACGTCTTCAGTCATTTGTGAGTTGGCTTCAGCCACCCTTTTGGCCACCAAATTCTCTCCGACCTGTGTGTGTGCGTGTGTGTGTGTATGTGTGTGCGTGTGTGTGTGTGTGTGAGTGTGTGTGTGTAAGCATTGTGGGAGCATATGCATGTGTGTGTGTGCCTGTGTGTGTTTAAAACGTTGGTTGTGTGAACAAAATAAAGAGTGAGTGAACGTGCCAAACAAACGCGTCTGCCTGTCATCACAAGCACGCCTCAACAAAAGGGTTGGCCAGAAAGAAATGTATATATACGCCACATACGACCGTATCTTTAATGACATCCCTGCAAAAATACCGTATATACACCATATATATATATGGTTTTGGCCAAACCTACTCTTCAATCAGTGAAGCAAACACCCAAAATGGTCACTATGGTTACAATAGGGGGCATAGAATTCCTTCAGCCAAGTTGTCTGGCCTTTCCACCCAAAACCTCACCTCTTTCTCTAAGTCCTTCTTGATTTTGATCAGTTTGGCATCAAATTCTGAAAGTATCTGCAGAGCACAAGAAAAATGCATCAGGGTGAACAACACGTCTTTTTTCTGTGACGAAGAGCGTAGCGGACAAAGCAGCTCAGGCTTGCTTTCATGCTGGTTTTTATACAATGAATTAGCCCAACGCTTTGTGCACCTCCTTTCGTTGCAAACATTTGAATACACACCCACTTGCACAAGAACCACAGCTACTGAAATAAAAACTTACAAACGTGCTGAGTTGGGCCAGCACACAACTACCTTGACACACAGACGTATGAGTACACACCCACTTGCACAAGAACCACAGCTATTTAAATATTGCTTACAAACGTGCTGAGTTGAGCCAGCACACAATTACCTTGACACACAGACGCATGAATAGACACCCACTCGCACAAGAACCACAGCTACTGAAATAAAAATTTAAAAACATGCTGAGTTGGGCCAGCACACAATTACCTTGACACACAGACGCATGAATAGACACCCACTTGCACAAGAACCACAGCTACTGAAATAAAAATTTACAAACGTGCTGAGTTGGGCCAGCACACAATTACCTTGACACACAGACGCATGAATAGACACCCACTCGCACAAGAACCACAGCTACTGAAATAAAAATTTACAAACATGCTGAGTTGGGCCAGCACACAATTACCTAGACACACAGACGCATGAATGGACACCCACTCGCACAAGAACCACAGCTACTGAAATAAAAACTTACAAACGTGCTGATTTGGGCCAGCACACAACTACCTTGACACACAGACGCATGAATGGACACCCACTTGCACAAGAACCACAGCTATTGAAATAAAAACTTACGATCGTGCAGACATGCCCACAAGCCATCCACACACCTTGCGTTCTGTGTCTTTGAGTTCATTTGACCCCACAGACATCTCCTCCAGCACTTGGAGCTCTGCCTTGTTTGCCTTAAGCTGCTCTTCCAACTCCTCCATGAGCTGTGAGAGCACAGCCAGTCGTGTTTGGATTTGACGGCAAAGTATGTGTGGAGAGCATATGGACATGTGCTTGCTATGTAAATGTTTTTGTGCCTTTGTATGGACATGTGCTTGCAAGGTGAATTTTTGTGTGTGCCTTGTATGTATTACGTATGAAGAGATACAGTAACAGCAAGGGAGCGAGAGCGAGAGAGTGTATATATAAAGAGAGAGAAAGTGTATATATAAAGAGAGAGAGAGAGTGTATATATGAAGAGAGAGAGAGAGAGTGTGTATATAAAGAGAGAGAGAGAGAGAGAGATAGAGAGGAGAGGGGAAATGAAGAGAGAGAGAGAGAGAGAGAGAGAGACAGCAATTGACTTTTTCTGCTGCTTGGTGTTTCTTACAACGCTTGTGTGTACCTAGTTTGAACCTGCGTGTTGTGTGCTTTGTGTGCTTGTGGTGTGTGACCTGTGTGCTTGTCTTGGTGTGTGTGTATGTGTGTGTGTGTGTATGTGTGTGTGTGTTTGTGTGTGTGTGTGTGTGTGTGTGTGTGTGTTGTGTGCCTTTGTCTGCAAGCGTTGGCACAGCCGTCATTATCCAAGAAAGGCTTAAACTTGATAAAAAACGGGCAAGTTTGCTCCTACACTCTGTCAGTCCTACACATGACTCGTCCTACAATTCCATGACCCTGAGCGGCCACGTCAAAAGACCCTGAGCGGCCATGTCAATAGACATGACTCGTCCTGTAATTTTAGTACCTGATCTGAGCAGCCACGTCAGAGACGGTTGTACCAAGCACGCTCATGCCCAATTGCATACACATTACGTGCCGCCATCATGCATGCCTGTATCACCAATCCCTATTTCATATTACATGCCTCCATCATGAATGCCTGTATCACTAATCCCTATTTCATATTACGTGCCTCCATCATGGATGCCTGTATCACTTATCCCTATTTCATAAGCGCCTGCATGATAATTCCTATTTTCTAGTTGCCTGTATTCCGTTTGCCTGCACCACGAGTCCCTTTCTTGTAAGTGCCCATATTTCATATCACAAGTCCCTGTATCATAATCATTCACCTCACCTCACCCCACTCACCTAGAAACAGCACAGCACAGCACAGCACAGCACTGTATCCACCTTGCATGATTTCACCCACGCTTATTTACCTTTGCCTCACACTGATGCTCACCAGATATCGCACACACTCGCACGCGTTGATTGCACACACACACACATCAACACACTCTATTTTCTCTCCCCCTCTCACACACACACACACACACTCGCACGCTCCGATTCCACACCCTATTTGGCCGAGCTTACTGCTACTCCAACCAGCCAATCACACTCACACTCATGCACATCACACACACACACACACCGAAGTGCACACCAGTGGCACACACACCGCTAAATTAGCCGGCAGCCACTACCAACCTGCGAATACACTCACGCAAACGCTCAATTCACACACCAAATGCACGCACCCTTGACTGAGCTTGCAGCTGCTCCAGGTGCTTTTGGTGTGCAGCTATGGTGGCATTGTGCTCAGAGTGCTCGTGCCGGCCCTTGTCAATCTGTGTGTATATGTGTTTATGTGTGTGTGTGTGTGTGTGAGAGATAAAAAGAGTGTGTTGATGTGTGTGTGCGTGTGTGTGTGTGTGTGTGTGTGTGTGTGTGTGTGTGTGTGAGAGAGAGAGAGAGAGAGAGAGAGAGAGGGAGAGAGAGGGAGAGAGAGAGAGAGAGAGTGTGCATGCACAGGTTGTCTTACATGTGCAGCCAAGTGGTCGAGGTTCGAATTTATAGATGGTCAAGTCAGGCATCTGTATGTGATTCAACGCAAGCTCTAGCTCTTGCGTTGAATCACATATAGATTGGACCACAGCTTATTGTCAAGTCAGGCATCTGTATGTGATTCAACGCAAGCTCTAATTCTAATGTACCTGATCACGGCTTATTGTCAAGTCAGGCATCTGTACGTAATTTAACGCAAGCTAGAGCTCTAAAGGACCAAATCGCAGCTTATTGACCTGACCTGAATTCCACAGCACCAAATAGCTGCCAACTGAATGCAAAATGCTTGTCGGTTGGAAATCCTTTTTAGTCTCATGCAAGCATGCTGATATTTACAGCTGTTTTGTAGTCATACTTTAGTCATAAATACTGTAGGCATATATACTTTAGGCATACTCAGCAGGTGCAGCTCTCCACGCTTGAAAGCCCAGCACACTTCCTTGCCAATTAGAGCTACATGGACACACAAACACACACACAGATATAAACATACTGACGCGCATGCGTCATATAGTCGTATACATACCTGAGCTTGCAAGTTGTCTGTTTGGATTGTGAGTGCCTCACGCAGTTCTTCCACAGCGCTCTGGGCCTCCTGGAGTTGCCCCTGCAAAGGAAACCCAATGACAGCACAATTACAGGGTTGGCCAGAACCATATATATACGGTGAATATACGATAATTTTGGCAGGGAAATCACCGAATATACAGTCATATACGGTGTATATATACGGTTCTGGCCAACCCTACACATTTAATACGATTTACAGTACTTCAAAAGGCACACACACACATGTGGCATATGTGCAATCTGCCTGTACTGAAGCACACACATACACATACACACTACTCACAGTACTTACAGTACTAAAAGACACACACATGTAGCACATGTGAAATCTACCTGTACTGAAGCGCACACATACACACACATACACACACCTGATAGGACAGCCCAAAGCACTCTACCCCACCTCACAAACTGCCACGGTCATGGACACACACATGCACACACGCACGATGAGACATGCATGCACACCCAAGCACACCTACATACATACACATACATACACACCCAAATATACCTGGATGTCGTGCAATGCCTGCTTGGCCTCATCGTTTCCAGAGAGGAGAGCAATCTGACTGCCCAGATCACTGAGCCCTGCCTCGCAGGCTGCAACCTGGCCACCCACAGTGGAGAGTTGTGCCTCAGTGCTCCCTAAACGCTGCTCGCTGCCCTTCATGCCGCCCTCCAGACCGTCAGTCCTTGTGCAGAAAAAATGCGAGTCAAAGGTTAAGCAAATTGTGCAAAGATACTGATTTGCACAAGCAGAGAGCCCACGTCTTGTTGCATCGACACCGCTCCCCATAAAAATACTTTTTGTTGGATTCAGGTACGTCACAGCATTTGCTTGACCTGCTCTGCCTGCGTGCGCGTGGGCAACCCCCTACTGAGCAATTGCGTGCGTGGGCATTTTCAAACTGAGCAGTTGTGTGCGTGGGCATTCCCAAACTGAGCAGTTGCGTGCATGGGCATTCCCCTACTGAGCAGTTGCGTGCGTGGGCACATCCCTGCTGAGCAGTTGCGTGCGTGGGCAACCCCAAACTGAGCAGTTGCGTGCGTGGGCACATCCCTGCTGAGCAGTTGCGCGCGTGGGCACATCCATGCTGAGCAGTTGCGTGCGTGGGCATTCCCCTACTGAGCAGTTGCGTGCGTGGGCATTCCCAAACTGAGCAGTTGCGTGCGTAAGCATGGGCTGTCCCCTACTGAGCAGTTGCGTGCGTGAGCATTTTCCCCTGCTCTGTTTGCGTGCGCATGAGCAGCAAAGGGTGCATCCCTTTCTTACCGTGTTTCCAAAGTGCCCACTGACTCCTGCAAGCCCTCCAGCGTGCTGGAGAACTCGTCAATCAAGCTCTCCAGCTTCTCGTCAGTTTCCTTGGTCTGCTCAGCCTGTGTGCATATGTGTGGGCAGTACAGAGTGCATACTTTGTACATTCATGTGTGTGCATGAGTGTGCATGTGCGTGTGTGTGTGCGTGTGTGTGTGCGTGTGTGTCTGTGTCTGTGTGCGTGTGTAAAGCATGTATGTGTACACATATATGGTCATCACACACACACACGCACACGCACATGCACACGCACCTGCTGTGCAATGGCGGCGTTGGCCTGCTCAATCTGAGCAGCACTTGCAGCGGCTACCGAGCCAACAAGGTCATCCACTCTGGTAGACACAGCAGCAAGGTCGGACTGCAGACGAGCACACAAAGCGCGTAAAGCAAAGCAGTGAGGTCATGTATGAGGGGTCATTGTTTGTGGGTATATAGCCAACAAGGCCATCCACACTCTGGCAGGCACAGCAGCGATGTTGGACTGCTAAAAGTCACACAAAGCGTTGAGGGCGACCCGCACGGAAAGCAGGTCTGGGTGAGGGAGAATTGAAGGTGTTTTTAGTCCTCAGAGAGTCCCTAGACCCACACCTGCCCACACCTGCCTACACTTATTTGCTCCTGCACTCCTTGCTGCACCCACCCGCCCACCGACTCACACCACACCACACTCACTTGCCCCTGCAATCCTTGCTGCACCCACCCACACCACACCACACCACACCACACCGCACCACACCACACCACACCACACCACACCACACCACACCACACCACACCACACCACACCACACCTACCTGCTCCTGCATTCCTTGCTGCAGCTCCTCCACACGCATCTGCAGCTCCCCCTCCACTTGCTGCGCCCTCCTTCCTTCAGCCGCGAGCTCCTCTCGGAGGGACTCCACTCTAGACATCTCCTGCACACACACAAAGGTGTACACTCTCTTGTACACACCCTCTTGCAAAGCTACCTACACAATCTCTTGTACACACACTCTCTCGTAAAACTGTCTACGCTTCAGCTACACGCCCATCCCCCTTTAGCAAAAAGCTCCACACGGATACACTCAACAGCATACACTCAACCAGTGTCGGTTTGCTGTGCATGCCTCATCCTCAAACTCAAACACACAACAAGTGCACGCACGCACGCACGCAATCCCGCAACCACTCACCTCATGTGCATGCTCATTCAGCCCGCTTTCCAAGGCTGCTAGCTGCTCGTGCACTGCATCTATGTGGATCTCCTGCACCACCCTTGCCAGTTCTGCGTGCACATCGTCATCCATCTTCTGCATAGACGCCTGCAATTCCTGCGAGATGTGTGTGTGTGTGTTTGTGTTTGTGTGTGTGTGTGTGTGTTTGTGTGTGTATTTGTGTGTGTGTGTATGTGAGTGTGTGTGTGTATGCGTGTATGTGAGAATGAGAGTGAGTGTGTGAGTGTGAGTGTGTGTGATGACCATATATATACACAGTGCAAGTACGGTATTTTTGGCAGCAAGTTCTTCAAATGTACGGTCATATAAGGTAAATATATACGATTCTGGCCAACCCTATTATTGTGATGTGCAGCATATCATATGCTGCAGCAACCTGGAGCTTACATGTGCATGTGGAATGTTGCATTTACCACCTTCACACGAAACACTTTAACAGTCACACACACACAAGTCGTGGAATTATGCACATGTAGGTGCACATGTTTGTGTACATGTGTGTGCGTGCATGTGTGCGTGAGCGTGCATGTGCGTATACCTGTATCTGCTGCGCCCTTTTAGCCTCCTTGGCCTCCTCCGTCTCACGCAGCCCCGCAAGAGCAGCTTCCACGCCCTCTGCACACGCACACACACATGAATGCGCACATCATCATCTGTTCACACACAAGCATGGTCGTACTGACATGCACGCACCCTCACTCAAGCGCACATGTGTGCAAATTGGTTTTTGCCTTTGCAGCCATGCTCGCACGGACACACGCGTGCACATACACACACGTACACACATACGCACACACGAACACGTGCACACACACGTGCACACACACACACATGCACACACACACGCACACACCTGCACGGGCATCCATTCTTTGTTGCAATGCTGTGTTGGCTGTCTTGACCTCCTGCAGTTGGCCCTCCATGGCTTGCCGCATCTCAGCTAGGCTGGAATCTGTGACGCACATCACAGACCAAATCAGTTGATGACGCTTGTGTACGTAGGCTGGACATTTTGATGCACATCACACATGCATTTAGTTCTTAACCAGGCTGGAATCTGTGACGCACATCACAGATCAAATCAGTTGATGACGCTTGTGTACGTAGGCTGGACATTTTGATGCACATCACACATGCATTCAATTGTCAACCAGGCTGGAATCTGAGATGCACATCACAGATCAAATCAGTTAATGACGCTTGTGTACGTAGGCTGGACATTTTGATGCACATCACACATGCATTCAATCGTTAACCAGGCTGGAATCTGAGATGCACATCACAGATCAAATCAGTTGATGACGCTTGTGTACGTAGGCTGGACATTTTGATGCACATCACACATGCATTCACTTGTTTACCAGGCTGGAATCTGAGATGCATATCACAAATCAACCGTTGGCGGCAAATGCCGTTGGCAGGAAAGGCACATATTTTGTTTTGTTGGGCTGGAATCTGTGATGCAGACAAAATTCCCTTTTTACATTTTAATTAGGCCAAGTTTGTCTGTGTTCAAATGTCCTGTGATTGCGTGTGCAGAGTGTGCATGTGCGCATGGATGGAAATACGATCACACAATTCTGACGATTCTGACGATTCTGACAATTCTGACGATTCTGACGATTCTGACGATTCTGATGATTCTGACGATTCTGACGATTCTGACGATGCACGCACACATACACACATATCAGTGCAAACTGCACGTGTGCTTTTATGTCATGCATGTAATGTTTTGAGCTTTCCAGATCTTGGTTTGACATTCTGAGTGTCCTCATGCACACACACGTGCATGTGTGACACACACAAACACCTCCATGTGTGCCCTCATACTCTTATTCAACAGCTCTTCATGACACATAGTATGCTGCAAACCAGCTTGCACATGATCCACGCACTGCTGCACTTATGTAGACACAGACAGACACACAAACAAATACAGAAACCACAAAGTCATGCATTCATCCACGCATACAACACACCCCTTCACAAACACTCCCATTACCTATACACATACCAGCTCGCGCATCCTTGCACTAATGCACATATACAACACACCCCTTCACAAATAGTCCCAATACCTATATGCCTATACACATGCCAGCTCGCACATCCTTGCACTCACTCACACACACAACACTCCCCTCGCATAAACAAGCCCGACTTACACATATCAGCTTGCGCATCCACACACAGCTACTGCACTTGTACAGCACAACCACAGCTACGGCACGTGTATAACAATACACAGATTTTGCACTTGTACAAGTAAACAGCTACGGCACTTGTACAAGAAAACACACACAGCTACGGCACGTGTTTAAAAAGACACACACAGCTTTTGCACTTGAGAAAGGAAACTCACACAGCTACGACACTTGTACAAGAAAACACACAGCTACTGCACGTGTATAAGAAGACACACACAGCTACGGCACTTGTACAAGAAGACACACACAGCTTTTGCACTTCAACAAGAAGACACACACAGCTTTTGCACTTGAACTAGAAGACACACACAGCTACGGCACTTGTATTAGTAAACACAAGCATTCAAAACCAGGCATCCACGTATTCACGCCTTCATTAAAATACAACATATACACTCACACTTACAAGCACACACACACATACCAGCTTGTGCATCCACATACTGCTGCAACTCCTCTTGCGCTGCTTTGCTTTCCAGCTTTTCGCCCTCCACAAAAATACGCAGCTCCCCAATCTGCGCCTCCGTTGCGGCTGCTTTGGATTCAATCTGCAAAGGGCATTCCAATTAAATCGTCAAGCAGGCAGAGGATTTAATATTTAGGGCTGGTCAGATTCATTTATATAAACTGTATATACGGTATTTTTGGCAGGGAAACCACCTATTATACGGTCATATACGGTCATATACGGTGCATATGTATACGGTTTTGGCCAACCCTACTAATATTACACAGCACCCGTACAATGTCTTTAGATAGCTTTTGTAACATGATCCTCTGTCCCAGCCGCCTTTGACCATACACACACACTCACACAAACAAATACACACACAAACGAACACACACAGGCATATACAAATGAATACACACACAACCTATAAATAAAGGACATTCCAGGTATCTGTAACTTGCGGACCAAGTGCAATTAAACAGCTCACCAGTGCACGTACAGACAGACAGACGTACAGACAGACTCACCAGTGCACGTACAGACAGACAGACATACAGACAGACTCACCAGTGCACGTACAGACAGACAGACGTACAGACAGACTCACCAGTGCACGTACAGACAGACAGACGTACAGAGACTCACCAGTGCACGTACAGACAGACAGACGTACAGAC
>Ga0307963_1003675_pt1 | contig 12235 bp, 13 predicted proteins | sample OrgLakmetagen594_FD_201829 | JGI IMG/M metagenome (GOLD analysis project Ga0307963, IMG submission 201829) | Saline water microbial communities from Organic Lake, Antarctica - #594 | ecosystem: Environmental > Aquatic > Non-marine Saline and Alkaline > Saline | place: Antarctica: Organic Lake...
AGGTGCGAAAATTGATGCTGGTTGCCTTTTGTATCTGCATGCCTTTGGCGGTTATGCTCAGCCGGCACAGGTGCGATAGGCTGAAGCTGGTTGCCTTTTGTGTCTGCATACCTTTGGTGGTTTTGCTTAGGCGGCAAAGGTGCAAAAATTGATGCTGTTTGCCTTTTGTGCCTGCATGCCTTTGGCGGTTTTGCTTGGCCGGCACAGGTGCGATAAATTGATGCTGGTTGCCTTTTGTGCCTGCATGCCTTTGGCGGTTTTGCTCAGCCGGCACAGGTGCGATAAATTGATGCTGGTTGCCTTTTGTATCTGCATGCCTTTGGCGGTTTTGCTCAGCCGGCACAGGTGCGATAAATTGATGCTGGTTGCCTTTTGTGTCTACATACCTTTGGTGGTTTTGCTTAGGCGGCACAGGTGCGATAGATTGATGCTGGTTGCCTTTTGTGTCTGCATACCTTTGGTGGTTTTGCTTAGGCGGCACAGGTGCGATAGATTGATGCTGGTTGCCTTTTGTGTCTGCATGCCTTTGGCGGTTTTGCTTGGCCGGCACAGGTGCGAAAATTGATGCTGGTTGCCTTTTGTGTCTGCATGCCTTTGGCAGTTTTGCTTGGCCGGCACAGGTGCGATAAATTGATGCTGGTTGCCTTTTGTGTCTGCATACCTTTGGTGGTTTTGCTTAGGCGGCAAAGGTGCGAAAATTGATGCTGTTTGCCTTTTGTGCCTGCATGCCTTTGGCGGTTTTGCTTGGCCGGCACAGGTGCGATAAATTGATGCTGGTTGCCTTTTGTGCCTGCATGCCTTTGGCGGTTTTGCTTGGCCGTCACAGGTGCGATAGACTGATGCTGGTTGCCTTTTGTGTCTGCATACCTTTGGTGGTTTTGCTTAGGCGGCAAAGGTGCGAAAATTGATGCTGGTTGCCTTTTGTGCCTGCATGCCTTTGGCGGTTTTGCTTGGCCGGCACAGGTGCGATAGATTGATGCTGGTTGCCTTTTGTGTCTGCATGCCTTTGGCGGTTTTGCTTGGCCGGCACAGGTGCGATAAATTGATGCTGGTTGCCTTTTGTGCCTGCATGCCTTTGGCGGTTTTGCTTGGCCGGCACCGGTGCGATAAATTGAAGCTGGTTGCCTTTTGTGTCTGCATGCCTTTGGCAGTTTTGCTTGGCCGGCAAAGGTGCGAAAATTGATGCTGTGCAGTTTAAGTGGTTGCTGAAAACCAGTGTGTGATCCTAAGAGAAAGTGGCAATCAATTCCTCATTGTCATCAATGGCAGCAAACAGGGAATTCGCGTGCATGTGATTTGCTTTGATCTTCAGTGCAGTTATATATAAACAGCCACCTCATATGTGTAATGCATATTTCAAGCAGCTGGGGGATATCGGGAGCCTCTGTTTGACCAAACATGCTTGCTGGTCAATCTCGTCTTTCGTCTTTGACTGTTGAGTATAACTGTTTTCTACACGCAGACATTTATACGCCGACAAAAAGGCAGGCAGCCTGGGAGTGTGGTTCGTCTTGCACATTCTGTTCCAGGTAACAACAAAGTCCCTGTGCAACTTTATGCACCATTTTATTGAAAGTACTCATAAAGCCAACCTACTTGTTTGCATTTCGTTTGACAGCAGTACAATTTTATTAACGTTCTAAAGTTTTAGGGATTTGTGGTTGAGTTTGGCTCACAAGTTGGATTATGAAGAGACACAGTAACACTCCTATTAGTAGTACCAGGTCCCTATAAGTCTTCTTTTGCTCTTGAAATGGTGCAGGAGGTTTACGGTGCATGTTTACGGTGCATGTTACGGTGCATGTTACGGTGCATGTTACGGTACATGTTACGGTGCATGTTACAGTGCATGTTACAGTGCATGTTACGGTGCATGTTACGGTGCATGTTACGGTACATGTTACGGTGCATGTTACGGTGCATGTTACAGTGCATGTTACGGTGCATGTTACGGTGCATGTTACAGTGCATGTTTTTACGGTGCATGTTACGGTGCATGTTACGGTGCATGTTACGGTGCATGTTACGGTGCATGTTACGGTGCATGTACGGTGCATGTTACTTGAGTGGTTGCTTCTCCTTAATTCTGAATGCGCTTTTGCAGCCTGCATTTATGATTATACTTATGAGTGTTTCAACCCAGGCCCTCAGGGACTCCCTAATCCTGTTCAGCTTATTCCACCCTCATCTTGTTCAACTTCATCCAAACTGCTGAATCGCTGCTCACATAAGTAAACTACTCCTGCTGCCACAGGTCATTTCTATTATCTTTTTCATTGTGTCAGTCGCCTGGGCGCTCAGTACGTTTCCACAAGACAATATACCGAGTGCACAGGGACAGCACAACGCACACAAGGGCATTGGTATCTTGTGTATTGCCCTGGTGGGAGCTCAGGTGAGAAAAAACAAAAATTGCGCATAACTAGAGGTGCTGGTTTACTGAAATACTGTGTATCCTCCAAGACTTTCATGGGGATACAAGAGGTACCAAATGCTCAAATATGAAATGGGGGGTGATTGTATAATTGGCTTATGGTGCACGCCTCCAAGACCTTCAAGGGGCCCGATAAAAAGAGAGACCAAACGCTAAGATACAAAAAGGGTGACTGATTGCATGATTGGCTTAAGCTTTATGCCGTATGCCTTCAAGGCCTTTACGGAGGCTCATAACTCATACAAGAGAGGCCAAACAACTGATTTAATTTGGAATCATTCTCAGATATGTTTTTGTTATTTCTCCGATACACAATCATTCCAAGATGGCAAAGAGATGACACACAGGGACTGGGCACAATTGCTCAAAACCAGGAATCTTCCAAACGAGAAAAGAAGAAGAAAATAGGCAAAAGAAATAGACGGGAGCTATAATGGAGAAGGTTGAGAGGACCAAGAAATAAAGAAAACAGAGGCACTCAAGAGGCATACAGATAATAAGCAGGGTTGGCCAGAACCATAAATATACGGCGGTGGAGGAGCTTTACGGTTCTCAGTACCAAAGTGGCTCCTTTTCCTTGTTTAATGTGGGGAGTGGTTTTCACTGCCTGCATAGTTTTTTCTTTTCCTTTTTTCATATACGGTGTATATAGTATATACGGCATTCATGGCAGGGAAATCACCAAATATATGGTCATATACGGTGGATGTGTACGATTCTGGCCAACCCAGATAAAAAGCAATAGTGACACCTTTGAGTGGCATCCATTTGCTTTACTGCGAGAAGTGGCATCAATTTGCTTTACGGGACGCTTCTCAGTCTTCCCAGGTTTTGGTCTACCAATTCGCTTTACTAGGTTAGCTTTACCATTCAGGGATAGAGATTTAGCTAAATCCAATTTCTGTTCCCCTGCGAGAAATGTTTTGCATACTAAACTTTACATTTTGCTAGGAATTTACCTTTGCATAAAGTTGAAAATATTCAGTATGATAAATTGGAATAGCACATGTCGCATGTACAAATGAATGACACCAAAATCAAGGGTGTTCCTGCAGGCTCGTTGGATGCTCTGACTTGAAAAGCTTGGGCGGTTTATAACAGGGTTGACCTTTAGCCATATTCAGACAAATTTTATTACTGTCACAGTTCCTTGCTGGAGCATTTGCAAGGCCCAAACCTGAAAGCTCTTGGAGGCCTGCTTGGACCGTTCTGCACAAAAGCATGGTGAGTTCTTTTTCCTCTTTCTTGGAAATATCTCGAGGCCGATGTAGAGAAGCACTTTGAGGACGATCTCTCCTGCATATGAGCTGCAGCTGCATATGATTACCTACTAGAGCGTACAGTAGGTGCAACTGCAAATGAACACCCACTCTGTACTCATCCTGTACTCACCAACTCTGTACTCATCCTGTACTCACCCACTCTGTACTCACCCACTCTGTACTCACCCACTCTGTACTCATCCTGTACTCACCCACTCTGTACTCACCCACTCTGTACTCATCCTGTACAAATCATGTGTATGAGCTGCAGCTGCACAAGACGGGTACCCACTGGAACGTAATTACTGATTTGTGAGCAGCAGCAATTGCTATTTTTTCTTGAAATGACAGCAGTGGGCAGAAATCCAAATTACTAACCTGCAGTAATTATTTTGGGTGTTGGACAAACATGAATGGCTTACTCGTTCGTTCTGCAGGGCGGCCTCACTCTTCTCTTTGCATGGATCAACGTAGCCTTGGGTGTATATCTTTTTGATGTGGGCTTTGGACACACTCCGGTGAGTCAGAGTGACACAGTTCTTGTTTTCTCGACTGCTCCCCCTGTTTTTATTCGTTAAGGGGACCACAGCGACTCAAAGCGGTTTCTCATCAAAATGTTGTCATGAGATTGGTTGTGACACCTAGTAGTCTTTGCCTCTATAGTTCCCCCATCAAACCATCATTTTGTATCTACTCGGCAGATCTGTTGCTAGTGTGATCGAAAGCAACATTCAAATTATGTATGCACCGGCATGGATCAGCATACACTAAGGAATGGCCATTAGCTAGTGCTCACACCATCTACCTGGAGCCTCACAACCAAATTTACCTGTACCGGTATATCTGTACATGTCTGTAGGATTTCACCATTGCTAAAAACACACACGCTTGCACGCGCGCTTGCACGTGCCTTAATTTCCCATTATTAAGCTGCACCAACGTTTATTTAAGCCAATGATATGAGTTCGCAGCACACTGGTACATGCAACACGAAATCCTTATACTTTTTATGCAATTGCAAATGCAGGATTTTGTTGTGCCTTTCGTGGTACTGGTAGTTCTCATTATTCTTGCAGACCTCATCCTCATCTTCCGAAGCAAGCATGTCAGATCCTCCGGACCTCCACATAAGAATGGTGACCTTGATGAAAGCCCACTGCCTCTATCTAAGAGCCAGCAGCTTCAATTACAAACCGAGAGAAAGCTCCCACTGTCTGATTCACAGCAGTATGTGTCCCAATGCGACCTTCCTCAGTACAACCGACCTATCTACCCAGACCCCGTGAGTCCCAATCAGCGTTGAGTTGCAACGTGATTAATTCAAGCAACACTTTGGTTTGTGTTGTAGCTCTCCAGCTTCTATTATTGGGAAGAGGAGGGGTTGTTACTTACGAGTGCACTTCATCATTTTTGTGTTGCAAAATGTATTTATTATGCTAGGCATTCAAAGCGTTCTTTTGTAACCAACAGACACTAGGTTTTATTTATCTATGGATGTGATTGCTGAGTATGTTTCAATCTAAATTAAATCAAAACTTGCCAGCTTGCAGTTTTTTCACTAAGTGTGTTGTGCTTGTGATGGAGGCTCTGATGTATGGAGATACAGGATGTTTCTTTGTGAGCGAGACAAACTGACTTTGTTTACTCTTTGCTCCTGTCGTCACGACATGCGTGTTCGACTCCAGCGCTAGTTTAATTATTGCACACACACAAAGCGGGGAGAATATGTACTGGATATGGAGTGAGATTTGCTGCGCCTCCTACAACGCTGCTCTCCTGAAGCTCTGCTGCTTTGTAGTGTTACAGAAGTCATCCTAGTGGCCTCTTTTTGCGCACTCTGCACACTTGCAACTCTACAACGTTGCATGCCTCGTGCTGCCGAGATTGTCGAGTGCGATTGTGTGTTTGGTGCTTGGTGTTTGAGGCTGACAGGAGCCTGATGTGTATACTTGCTTCTTATCTTCTCTATTGCTTTGCAGTTGCTTACCCTTTTCTCTTGCTTACCGCCACTGACCTGTGTGTCCGGATTGACGGGCTCTGATGTAACTTTATCTCAGCAAAGATTACAGAAGAGAAATTCACTCGAAAATAGACATTTCTATACCTAATTAACACCCTGAAAAGTTCCTCATACAACTTTTATAAAGAGTAAGGACAACATAATTATTTACAAAAGAAAGACAGGCTGGAACACTGTTGATCCAGTCATAGATCTCACACGATTCCAAACACAGAGTCTTCCAACACTGGGCTTCATAGAACAGGTCCATCCTAATTTTGTAGATGTTCAATCAATGACCTGCCGCACTCGAAGCTGCGGCAGGAAACAGTGTGCTGCAGCTAGGGCAAGTGACACCCTGTGTAAAACAACAACTGTCCCCGTGCTTGTATGAAAACAGTATTTTTTGGAAGAAGGAATACAGAGAATATCTGAGCATACCAGTGGTAATGGACAAGTAATAACCAAGTCAAGGAGTAGGATCCACCCCTCCTGTACTGGATGAATAGAGCTAGAAAAAATTTCCTTCCTAGCGAGATAATTACCTGTGCTTGCTCGGATTTCCCGAGGTTGAGGTGTGTGTCGTCCTCAAAGATGAGCAGCCACCCAGATTGGAAAGCTCCTCCTTTGTTACTATTACAAGTTCTACAAAGGGGGTAACCGGCAGCTAAATATTAGGCTGTGGGCTTTTTTTGCTGGTTACACGTTTTAAGTAAAGCGGGGGATACTATGCACAGCCGTGCAAATTCATGAATAAGAGTTGAACAAAAACTGCTGTTAACTCTGAACAAAAACTGGTCACAGCCAGTGCTTCCATTTACCTCTAACGGAGGCGAAAGCCAGAAGCGAGGTGACTTTTGAAGTTAGGAGGGCCAAGCACAAGCACAATCTGCATTGCTACTGTAAGAGTAAAATATACCACCATTCTAGCTAACACTGCCACATTGTAATCTAAACTAACTCCAGCTGCGTGATGCTGTAAGAAGTGATGTCATACACATTACTACCGACTGTCAACAAAGGGGGACATATCAACGCCACGAGCTTCTTGTTTCTATGTTGCTGCTGCTCCTGCTCATGCTGTTTTTGCTGTCTGCTTGAACTAATGGTCCATGCTCGTTCTATGTGGTGCTACTGACGGTGCTGCCGTCCACTTGAGTACACGGCTTGGCTGCAAGGAGACCTGAAGATCGCAGAGGAGTTGTACACGAGCGATGACTGATGGAAGTGAAGTGTACGCAAGTGATGGCATGCAGATTTAAAACAAAGCGTGTCCCCAATCGGTCTGACCTGAACCACAGACCAGACCAGGAGGCATTTCCCCCAACAGACCATGGCCCATCAGGCTCTCTGGCCAGTTAACAAACAAATAATGCGCAAGATAGGAGGGGTGTTGTGTTACACCCAGCACCTTCACTCTTGCCTCACCGTGTCACTCTTGACTCACCGTGACACTCTTGACTCACCGTGACACGTTGCTACAATGCACACACTCACCGTGACACGTTGCTGCAATGCACACACTCACCATGACACGTTGCTACAATGCACACACTCACCGTGACACGTTGCTACAATGCACACACTCACTGTGACACTCTTGACTCTCCGTGACACGTTGCTACAATGCACACACTCACCGTGACACTCTTGACTCACCGTGACACATTGCTACAATGCACACACTCACCGTGACACGTTGCTACAATGCACACACACTTACCGTGACACTCTTGACTCACCTTGACGCGTTGCTACAATGCACACACTCACCGTGACACGTTGCTACAATGCACACACTTACCGTGACACGTTGCTACAATGCACACACACTCACCGTGACACTCTTGACTCACCTTAACGCGTTGCTACAATGCACACACTCACCGTGACACGTTGCTACAATGCACACACTTACCGTGACACGTTGCTACAATGCACACACACACACTCACCGTGACACTCTTGACTCACCTTGACGCGTTGCTACAATGCACACACTCACCGTGACACTTTGCTACAATGCACACACTTACCGTGACACGTTGCTGCAATGCACACACTCACCGTGACACTCTTGACTCACCGTGACCCGTTGCTACAATGCACACACTTACCGTGACACATTGCTACATTGCAGGGATGCGCCATACAGTCATTTGAGATGTGCAATACGTAAAATACTGATTAAATACGACACGGCGCATTATACGAATACGCCGTATGACACATCCCTGCTAAAAAGTGTAGTCTTCCAGAAGCCATATCTGCTAATAAAATACATATATCTCGGTAAAACGTTGCTTAAGGGATGATCCTTCTCTGTCCGTTTTGTGATACATATATCCATGTAGTACACGACAAATATAAAACCAAATGCGTGTAACCCAATGGATGTGAAGTGCCGCAACCCAGAAGATTTACCAAATCAGGGTAGCTGCCCTCAAAAATCAACCTTGACGAGCCTACCTTTCCATCCCATGATGAGCCTAACCTTGACAAGCCTACCTTTCCGTCCCTTGACAAGCCTATTCTTGACGAGCCTACCCTAATGAGCCTACCCTAATGAGCCTACCCTTGACGAGCCTCCTACTTTGCGGCTGTGCATAGAATACATAGAAAGTGTGCAATCTTGATTCATGATACACACGTAGTGAAGATTATTTCGGCACGATGCGTCAAAAATAAAAACGTGCACGCTGCCTGTGTGTAATTGCACACGCGCATGACGAGCTCGGTACACACTCACCTGAACAGCACGCTCAAACTCTGGAAGCTTTGCGTCCAATGCCCCTAGGAGGCCAGAAAGTGTGGCAACAATGGAGGTGTCTCCTTCCTCCACATTCCCACCCTCCAACACAGCAGAGATGTGTTGCAGTGCAGCAGTGGCATCCTGTGTGTGTGTGTATGTGTGTGTGTGTGCGTGTGCGTGTGCGTGTGTGTGTGTGTGTGCGTGTGTGTGTGTGTGTGTGTGTGTGCATGAGGCCTTATTGCCACCCTCCAACACAGTAGAGATGTGTTGCAGTGCAGCAGTGGCATCCTGCGTGAGGATGTGCGTGCGCGTGTGAGTGTATGCGCGTGTATTTGTATGTGTGTATGTGTGTATGTGTGTGTGTATGTGTGTGTGTGTGTGCGTGTGTGGACGAGGCACTCACAGCTCAGAGTGCAGCCAGGGAGCACGAGCACGTAGAAGTAGGTTTTAAAAACTCCATCAAGAAACGTGCATGCTGCATCTTGCACCTTGCAAGCTGGCAGCAATGCTTATAGCGCCCAATCCACCTTGCATGCAACGCCCAATCCACCTTGCATGCTGCATCTTGCACCTTGCAAGCTGGCAGCAATATATATAGCGCCCAATCCACCTTGCATGCAACGCCCAATCCACCTTGCATGCTGCACCTTGCACCTTGCAAGCTGGCAGCAATGTTTATAGCGCCCAATCCAAGTTGCTGAGCAGGTTAAAAGTACAGACAAATTGATTAGGAGTGTCGTACGAGTGTGTTATACAACACAGTCCAGCCTGCAATTCTCTCCGTTCCTCCTGGGATCTTTTGCTTGTTCTAAAAACATTTGTGCGTCGGGAATGGTGTACTACCTTACTCTTGGGCCATTCCTACGAGTATCACCTCCCAAACCGCTACCAAAGCAGCTGGCCACCCTTCCTCAATAGCAATGGAAGCAGCTCTTCAATAATAATAACAATGGAAGTAGCTCTTCAATAAAAATAACAATGGAAGTAGCTCTTCAATATTAATAACAATGGAAGCAGCTCTTGCTGGCCGTGTCCTTGTTCTATTCTAATGCTGGCCGTGTCCTTGTTCTATTCGTCCCTTTTGTTGCTGGCCGTGTCCTTGTTCTATTGTGTTGCTGGCTGTGTCCTTGTTCTATTGTGTTGCTGGCCGTGTCCTTGTTCTATTTGTCCCTTTTGGTGCTGGCCGTGTCCTTTGTTGCTGGCCATGTCCTTTGTTGCTGGCCGTGTCCTTTTGTTCCATTTGTCCCTTTTGTTGCGGGCCGTGTCCTTGTTCTATTCTGTTGCTGGCCGTGTCCTTGTTCTATTTGTCCCTTTTGGTGCTGGCCGTGTACTTTGTTGCTGGCCGTGTCCTTGTTCTATTTGTCCCTTTTGTTGCTGGCCGTATCCTTGTTCTATTTGTCCCTTTTGGTGCTGGCCCTGTCCTTGTTGCTGGCCGTGTCCTTTGTTGCTGGCTGTGTCCTTTTGTTCCATTTGTCCCTTTTGTTGCTGGCCGTGTCCTTTGTTGCTGGCCGTGTCCTTGTTCTATTTGTCCCTTTTAGTGCTGGCCGTGTCCTTTGTTGCTGGCCGTGTCCTTTGTTGCTGGCTGTGTCCTTTTGTTCCATTTGTCCCTTCCCAAACCCTGCTTAGTTACCTGAGGCTCCTTGCATCCACTAACTGAAGATCGAATGCTGTCCAGGGCTGAAAGTGCTCCAAGCAGGCCTCCTCGGCACGCATGAAGGGCAGCAACACTGCGTGGAGATGCAATTAAGTATTAACGGCTAAAGATCAAATGCTGTGCAGGTCTGAAAGTGCTTTAAGCAGGCCTGCTCGCCACGCATGAAGGGCAGCAACACTGCGTGGAATACAAATAAGTATTAACGGCTAAAGATCAAATGCTGTGCAGGTCTGAAAGTGCTTTAAGCAGGCCTGCTCGGCACGCATGAAGGGCAGCAACACTGCGTGGAATACAATTAAGTATTAGTGGCTGAAGATCAAATGCTGTGTAGGGATTATATATCATGCTGCCTAATAGCCCAATCACCCCTTCTTTATATAATAGCCACTCTTTCCTTGTATAATAGCCACGATTATATTCCATGCTGCCCAATAGCCCGATCACCCCTTCTTTATATTATAGCCACCCCTTCATTATATAATATAGCCGCGATTATATTTCATGCTACGCAATACCCTTGATTGCCTCTTCCGTAGCCAAAGCTTGACATGTCAGCTGCCTGGATGTCAGCTCATCCCATACTCTCGTTACTTGGGTTCATCTACTTTTTAGAAACCGACTGCATCAGGCTTGTATTGATCACACTCGTTCATTGCATTGATCACACTCGTTCATTGTATTGGTCACACTTGTTCATTGTATTGATCACACCTTGTTCATTGTATTGATCACAATCGTTCATTGCATTTGATCACACTTGTTCATTGCATTGATCACACTCGTTCATTGTATTTGATCACACTTGTTCATTGTATTAATCACACTCGTTCATTGTATTGATCACACTCGTTCATTGTATTTGATCACACTTGCTCATTGCATTGATCACGCTTGTTCATTGTATTGATCACACTTGTTTATTGTATTTGAGCACACTCACTCATTCATTGCAGGCAAAGGCCTAAGCATCTAGCCTGCATTCTTTTCTTCAGGTCTCTGTCCCTTGATTGTGCAACCCAACATTTATTTCTGTGCATGTACCCTGTGCGGTCAAAGGCTAACACATTGGGTTGGCTAGAACCGTAATTTTGCACCGTATATGACTGTACATTCGGTGATATCCATGCCAAAAATGCTGTACATATATACACCGTATATATATGGGGCCAGCTGGCCGACCCTAATCGTACCCCAGCTGGCCGACCTTATTCACACCCCACCTGGCCGACCCTATGTATACCCCAGCTGGCTGACCCTATGCATACATCCTGTGAGATCAAAGGCTCACACACTCACTCACCTGCCATCAAAGTGTGACTGCAAGCTGGTGCCCCACACACTCACCTGCCATCAAAGTGTGACTGCAAGCTTTGCATCACACGCACTCACCTGCCATCAAAGTGTGATTGCAAGCTGGTGCCTGCGGTGCTGCCCAGACCTGTCACCGCCCACGGGCCCATAGCCTCCCGCAGCAGGCTGGCACTCACGTGCACACTCTCCTTCGTACCCTGAAGCCAGTGCAAGGCAAAGTGTAGCTGAATTGGAAAACTTAGCTTGTCACAGCCCACGGGCCCATAGCCTCCCGCAGCAGGCTGGCACTCACGTGCACACTTTCCTTCATACCCTGAAGCCAGTGCAAGACAAAGTGAAGCGTGAATTGGAAGCTTAGCTTGTCACAGCACACAGGCCCATAGCCTTTTGCAGCAGGCTAGCACTCACGTGCACACTCTCCTTCATACCCTGTAGCCAGTTTTATAATTAGCTGAGATGTATATAGGGTCTGGGGTTCATTTATATACATTATACATGTATTACACGATTGTTATAGGCAGCCCCTCCTGAATTAGTAAAGGGCTGCCACGCACAAAGCCATGCCCCACACCAGCATCCATATCCACATTGACACAAGTACACACAAACTAAAAAATGCACACACGCACGCATGCACGCAAACATCCACATCCACATCCACATCTACCCCCCCCCCGTGCCCCCCCACCACATACAATCATACCTTCTCTCAAGCACATACACAACTGCACCTTAAGCTGCGCACCCAAACCCACACCCACACCCACACCCACACCCACACCCACACCCACACCCACACCCACACCCACACCCCCACCCACAC
>Ga0307963_1003676_pt1 | contig 12233 bp, 13 predicted proteins | sample OrgLakmetagen594_FD_201829 | JGI IMG/M metagenome (GOLD analysis project Ga0307963, IMG submission 201829) | Saline water microbial communities from Organic Lake, Antarctica - #594 | ecosystem: Environmental > Aquatic > Non-marine Saline and Alkaline > Saline | place: Antarctica: Organic Lake...
CACACACACACACACACACACACACACACGCACGCACGCACGCACGCACGCACGCACGCACGCACGCACACACACACACACACACACAAACACACACACACACATTGCAATGATAAGGGAGCCATCAGCTTTGAATTCACTGAGCTCAAGATAAATGGCAGGTACCCTAACCCATCCTTTCGATAGGATTGTTTGCAGGTAAATCTTACCCCACCTATTACCATATTGCAGGTGCAACCTAGCAATACAAATGTTTTTTTTGCCCTCAAACAATGCTTTTGAATCAGAATTATGCGCTTACACCAAATAGAAACACACCAGCTTGCACACTCACACGCAGCCACGTACTGATTGTTTTGGGATGATGCCGCACATAAACTTTGTGCACGCACATCAAGCAAGTTAAATATGACTGCATAAAGGCGCTGGCTTGTAGGCAGTGCACGAGTTTCTTGCCGTATAATGAGGGCAAGATGCAGCAGCTTCTAGCTAAAGATATGCGCGCTAGCTTGCACACTCACATGCGGCCACAAAACGTCCGCAGGGGGATGCTGCCACAGAGTAGGGACTGTCCTCGAGAGTTTTCTCGCACACGACCTAAAGGAATGTGTACGTGTGTATGTTTTGCTGTGTGTTTATGTGCGTTTGCAGGTAAGTGTGTGTGTGCACGCAAGTGTGCGTGTGCACGCAAGTGTGCATACAAGCATGTGCATAAAATGGCAATGTGTGTTTACCAATCAGCAGCAACTATTCCTAAGAAACGACAGCAGGCACCAGTGACGGATAGCAGCTTACCCAAGGCAGCCAGCCATGAGCAAGATGCAGCGACTCTGCGATCCTTTGAGACCTTCATGCACGAGTTTTTGGTTCGAGTAGATAACAAATTTGACCCTCTGCGAGCGCTGAAATAGAGCCTGCCTGGTCGTCTCATGCTGCCTGTTTATGATGCCCAACTCAAAATGCTTCTTGTTAGGACCTGCCGGCTGCCTTGCTTCTGGTTTCTAGAGCTGGCTTGACTTTCTGTGTGTCTTCTGTGGAGCACTAGCACAGCTTCCTTCAGAACTCTTGGTGCTCAGACAAAACCTTTTTCCTAGTTCTTAAGCCATACTTGACTGTCCTTTTCTTCTCCAAACTAGATATTAATTTTCCGTCTCTTTCTCTTGCTTATCATAGACACTTCCCCTTTTGTTTAGCTAAGTGTGGTTTACAGGCTACTTTCCAAGCGTCTGCTCAAATGCCCCTGAGGCATATGTAGCAATGTAACCTTACCTTGCCAATTCACACGCAATTCTCGTATGCACATGCACTCACACACACTCGCACACACACATGCACACAAACATAAACACTCACATGTACACAAATACAAACACACACATGCACACCTCAAAGCCCAGATCATTTTCCTTCCGGTTCCCACGGATGGTAGCCGAGGCAGGAGCATCATCAGCGGACGCTTCGTCAGAGCTGCACACATGTTGCTCCTCTTTTACGGGACCATCTCTGAGTATAACCTACATAACATGCAATGAATTATAGGTGATAACGCAAAGCAGTATACCCAACACATCAAGGAGCTGTGGGTAGGATGTGGTCTCCTGTGTAAGTGTGCCTGTAAAACGGTGTAGGTGTCCATTCTGTGTGTGGGTGTCCATTCTGTGTATAGGTGGCCATTCCGTGTGTGTAGATGGCCATTCCGTGTGTGAGTGTCCATTCCGTGTGTGGGTGTCCATTCTGTGTATAGATGGCCATTCTGTGTGTAGGTGTCCATTCTGTGTGTGAGTGTCCATTCTGTGTGCTCATTGCATGACTGCATGCATCCTTCCGTGTTCCAACAACACCCTGTGTTCCAACAACACCCTGTGTTCCAACACCACCCTGTGTTCCAACACCCTGTGTTCCAACACCCTGTGTTCCAACACCCTGTGTTCCAACACCACCCTGTGGTCCAACATCCTGTGTTCCAACACCCTGTGCATGTGCTCCGACGCACAAAAAAAGGGGGCCAGCTGGAGGGAGGGTACTGCTTATGCAATGACATGAGTCGAAACATATCAAGTAAGCAGCTAGCATGTACGTTTTGCTAAGGCCTCCGTGAAAGAAAGTGCTCCACTGGCCGTTCGTCTGCAACCTCTCCTGCCAACAATATTAGGTCAATTAAATGTTAAGCATGCATACATTGGCCCGCTGTGTACTGAGCAGCGTCATCAGCAGCACCACAGACGCCCAGGCGGCTAATTTCCCAGAGGGGGTCAACTGAGCAAATGTCCTGCAATGTGACTTTTTTGATGCATGTTTGAATGATATAACTAGATGGTTCATGAAGTTTGGGGCCAAAAGGACCACCCCAGTGTTCTGGAAAGAGATACGGTTCAAATTTTGGCACTGGGTTTCCACATTACAGGCCACCACGTCCCAAGCAGGGCCTCTTTTCATCCCAAAATAAGACAGGAGGACTTCCTTTATAATACCAAATCTTCATGGAGTTTGAAAAGCATATTTGGTGAAGGTTAATTTTCCACCTTTTGGGCACCCTTTTTGCTTATTTTCTCTAAGGGAATTGGGCCAAAATGGGGTATCTGGCCAAGTACTGCTCCGTTTTGCCCCGTTTTGTTGCAATGATTTTCTTTGGAATGTAGACGATTCGTATTAAAATGACACAAATCAGGTCAGTGGGGGTGAGGTATGAGAGAATGGTGGTGAAAACCAGGGTTCACACCGCAGGCGATTAGACGTGTGCCCCGAGACTTGCTCTTTTCAAGCGCAGGTGTTATCAGCAGCTCAGAGCAAGGGCTACCTCTGGGTTAAAAACTGCCCGGTCCAAGGCCCACGTTCAATTCACATTATAAAAACACCCCAATTTGGGGCCTCAGTTAACCTCCTCTGCTAATTTCCTCAACTTTAATGCCTGTTAAACCATGTGTACAACATACGTAAAAACAGGTCTTTTCAACTGTGTTGTTGCCTCTGGACATGATAAAGGTTTTTATTTCAAGCGCTCCACTTTACCAGATGCTTGTCTGCATCCTCTCCCATCTTCATTCGAAGAAGGAATCACCACAACAGAGGCCCTCACCTTCCAGCGCTCCACATTCTTTACCAGATGCTCGTCTGCATCCTCTCCCATCTTCATTCGAAGAAGAAATCACCACACCAGAGGCCCTCACCTCCCAGCGCTCCACGTTCTTTACCAGATGCTCGTCTGCATCCTCTCCCATCTTCTTTAAAAAAGAAATCACCACACCAGAGGCCCTCACCTTCAAGCGCTCCACATGGTCCTGCAGCTGCTTGTCTATGGCCCCAGACTTTATGCGCACCACCACAAGCTTGCGCTCATCCCCTACCACCATCTCTGCGCGTGCACAAGGGGGGAGGTGAGCATGGGCAAGCATGCTGATATGCTGATCCTCCCTTTGGCTCTGACGGCGGTCTTCAATCCCCAAGGTCATTCCTCAAAGAGTGCCTTAAAAGTAGTTTTCAAGTGGAGCACGTTTGCATACACAACTACTACTACTGCCTTTTTATAAAGCCGGGCGCAGATTTCACAATCTGCACGATTTCGCAATGCAATGCAATATTCGGCTGCCACCTCCACAGTGGGATTGCATACAGAAAGCCTACGTAGAAGCACATGTAACACAGCATATGTGCTAATTTTTCAGGACCGTAGGCACATACAGAAGACTGCCTGCTAGCAACACCCATGTACCTACGCCACATAGTTCATACCAGCCATGTGCGTGTGTTGTGATGATGATGTGTGTGTGTGTTTGTGTGTGTGTGTGTGTGTGTGTGTGTCTGTGTGTGTGTGTGTGTGTGTGTGTGTGTGAGTGAATATGTGTGTGTGTGTGTGTGTGTGAATGCTATGAACGCCTTCCAACAATCTGCACAAAACATGCACAAAATATACACCAGCATGAGGGTACAGTATATGGGACCCACACAAATGCGCGATGCTCTTGCTCACTCAAAGACTCGCAATCACCCCTGAATTCTGTCCTTGATCCTGCTCATAATATGCACCACAGACACCATAGACATGCACTCACCCCAAAACTACACACAGCAACAGACACGCACTCACCGCAAATTTGCATGCAACACTTCTGACAGTAAGTTGGCTGCCCTTGCCGATGCTCCTACTAAACACTGAATGACACCACAGACGTGCACCCACCCTACAAACGCACGCAACCGTTCTTTTTCACAATTTTCCGGGTGCCCCTGCCCTTGCTCCCGCTGGGCGCTTAAAAGATACCATAGCCGCGCACCCACCCTACAAGTACACGCAACTGTTCCTTTTAACAATTTCCCGGGTGCCCCTGCCCTTGCTCCCGCTGGGCGCTTAAAGATACCATAGCCGCGCACCCACCCTACAAGTACACGCAACTGTTCCTTTTACAATTTGCTGGCAGCCCCTGCCCCTGCTCCTGCTGGGCTCTTAAAGACTCCACGGACACAAACGCACATTCCATGCAAACGACTGCCCACTTACAACACATTCCATGCAAACGACTGCCCACTTACCACACATTCCATGCAAACGACTGCCCACTTACCAACTGCAGGCTGCCCTTGCCCTGGCCTCCTGTTGTTCTCACGTGAAGGACCCGCAGCAGCAGCAGCAGCAGCAGCAGCACTAGAGCTTGCAAGTGCAGCTGTGGCAGCGGCAGAGGAGGAATCTGGAGCGGGAATGATGGTCAGGGCATCTGCAGTTTGGTAGTGCTCGCACCTGCACGACCACCACACAAATTTGACTTTAGTGCGTCGGCATACGTGCTTTGTATTAAATATCATACAATCACAACATACATACATGCTGGAATATGTGTGTTGTGACGCACCGGTGCTAGTTACACGTGTGCTGGATCATGAGCGTTGTGAGGCACCAGTGCTAAATACGTGTGTGCTGGATCATGTGTATTGTGACGCACCGGTGCGAGATACGCGTGTGCTGAATCATGTGTGTTGTGACGCACCGGTGCTAGATACACGTGTGGTGAATCATGTGTGTTGTGACGCACCGGTGCTAGATACACATGTGCTGGATCATGTGCGTTGTGACGCACCAGTGCTAGATACACGTGTGCTGGATCATGTGCGTTGTGACGCACCGGTGCTAGGTACACGTGTGCTGGATCATGTGCGTTGTGACGCACCAGTGCTAGATACACGTGTGCTGGCTCATGTGCGTTGTGATGCACCAGTGCTAGGTACACGTGTGCTGGATCATGTGCGTTGTGACGCACCGGTGCTAGATACACGTGTGCTGGATCATGTGCGTTGTGACGCACCGGTGCTAGATACACGTGTGCTGGCTCATGTGCGTTGTGATGCACCGGTGCTAGGTACACGTGTGCTGGATCATGTGCGTTGTGACGCACCGGTGCTAGATACACGTGTGCTGGCTCATGTGCGTTGTGATGCACCGGTGCTAGGTACACGTGTGCTGGATCATGTGCGTTGTGACGCACCGGTGCTAGATACACGTGTGCTGGATCATGTGCGTTGTGACGCACCGGTGCTAGATACACGTGTGCTGGCTCATGTGCGTTGTGATGCACCGGTGCTAGGTACACGTGTGCTGGATCATGTGCAGTGTGACTCATTCTGGTGTGTATTTGCACGTGTGTTGCGTGCACTAAAACAATACTAGATCATGTACGACGCGACACACGAGAGCTACTGCATATATATGTATAAAACAGTACTAGATCATGTACGACACGACATACCAGTGCTACTGCATATAATTACAAGCAACCGTTATACCAGAATCCCTTTTACGTCTTAACAGGGGCTCCCCCTGAGCTTTGATCACTTACATAAACGTTTGCGTTAATGAACACTACAACAGGGCCGGTTCACATGCAGCAAAATTGTGGTCCTTACCACTCCGCACCAGATGTGACGTGTTTAGAGTGTGTTGCGTCGTGTTGCTTCGCGTCAAAATAACAGGACACGGTCAGACTTCACTGTTAGCAATGCTTGAACTCACAACACACACATATAGACACATACACGCACACACACACACACACACACACACATATATATCATCCAACAAACGCACGCACTCACATGCTTGCAATAGGGAAAGAAGCCAGGCCCGGTCGCAGATCTGATGACGCCCCAAGAGTGCTGAAATGAGGAACGGGTTGACCAGGGAACGCCTGAAAACGCGAACGCACAGATCCAGCAATAAGGAACTTGTGAGAAAATCTGTGAACGAAACAGATTATTCGGCATCAGGGAGCTGAAAGGAAGACGTGTTGCCCAGAAAACGCCTGCAAATGCAACCGCATGTGCAGCACAGAGCAAGCTTGCAAGAGAAGAACTGTAAATTGAAAAGTAAGGAAACAGGCCCCAGGAAAAGAGTGGTGGAATGGGGGATGGGCTGCCCAGGGAACGCCTATGAACACGAGCGTTTCACGAATAGCCTTCAACCTAGCACCATCACCTTACGCTAAACACACACACACACACACGCACGCACGCACGCACGCACGCACGCACGCACGCACGCACACACACACACACACACACACACACACACACACACACACACACACACACAAAAGGACTGCAACCTAGTGCATACACCAGACCCCCCATACAAGGCAGGACGGACAACTACACGCAACAGAGCCAAAGCAAACAAACCAAATTCTGATCAAATTCAAGGCAGAACTGATCCACCAGAAAACAAGTACCACACACCACAGAGTGAATTTGATCCGACACAGAACTGATCAAAACAGAATTGATTTCAAACTGAGCTGATCCATCACACAGAGGAGATCCAGCCCACGATAGAGCCAATCTGCCACACAAGGCAGGACTGACACACACACACACACACACACACACAGAAGGCGCACACAAAACTGGTCAACCACTCAAGGCAGAGGTGGTCCACCATGGAGTTATTCCAGCCAAGCAGTCCATGTCTGCAACGCACACAGACACACAGACCAAGACAAGGCCCACCTGCCTCTCCATAGGGTTGACGAAGGAGTTATTTCTATGGTAGTCGTCCGACTCCAGAGCATCCTTGATGGAGTCAACTGCACATGGGAGCCATCGCAGCATGTGATCTCCCTCAAGATCATGTTTGCGTGACTCTGTTTGGGTCTGTCAACCACCTGCGTCCTCTGTCTCCAAAATGGTCTTTCATGAGATGTTTGTTTTAGATTTGTCAATCACCTGCGTGCTCCACCACCTTGATATATCAGGAGGACGTTGGTTTGGCCTTTGTGACCTCTGCGCGAGGGAAGGGGGGCACATCGTACCGTGCTGTAATAGTCTGGACCATGTCATCACCTTGCTCTGTCAGTTTAACAAATCCAGTTTAACAGCGAAGTGTCCAAGGCGCAGGCAGATCCAAATTCACAAACCCACAGAGCCTGGCCTGAGCACATATCACTAGCCGCATTTAGGGATGCTCCCATGGGCAGTAACCGCATTATCCGTGTTGATTGTTTTTCCTCACTAAGGCAGTAAGTGGCTTCTGACAGCATTTTGGAGGTGAGGGGCTGCTAGGTGGTGCTAGGTGGTGCTAGGTGGTGCTAGGTGGTGCTAGGTGCTGGCAACTGGATGCTCCTGCCCTTCATCATGCTGAACGTGTTGACACTACCAGCGTAGCTTTCTTATTTATTTCCTCTCCTTTACTACACAGGCGATCTTGAGAGGCCACCACGGATCTAAAAGCCTGCTGTATCCCTGACCATACTCGTCACACACTCCTGACAAACAACCCACACTCATACGTTTCCTTCTGCATTTTCTGAGCTGGTTCTTGCATCGTGTTGTATAGAATTGCATGTGTACAAATGATGAAAGAATGTTAGAATGAAGAATGAATTATCTTCCACCAAGATGAAAGACCAGGGACTTGAACTCGTGCCTGTGCGACGTGTATGTGCATTGACTGGCCAACATATTCCAAACACACACACACACACACACACACACACACACACACACACACACACACACACACACACACACACACACACAAACAAACACACACACCAAGCAGGATATCTCTAGCTATCACCCCAAAGCCCCAAAGGTGGGCCAGCCGAACTCATAGCCAACGCACTTGGAAGATTAAATAGACCCTCCTCGGATGATGTGTAATCTGACATTAGATCATGGTACTGACTCCAGTGCAGCTCATCCTGCAAGCACGTGCAGTCAGCCAAACGCTTACAAGCACAGCCAGTCAACAATCGTGGAGGGTGCTTTGCTACGCGCACTGTGTGGCACAGGCGCCTTTGTCTTGGAGGGTGCTTTGCCTTGCTTTGCATATTGACCAGCACAAGACAGGCTCCTAAATCTTACTTGCCCAGTTGGTAAGCGCACAAGCAAGTGTGCACACACACACACACACACACACACACACACACACACACATGCACACACATATAGCCACCACCTACCACAGTCACCATATCTTCATCTTCATTTAGCTCATCTGTGTGCATGTGCGTAATTATGTGTGTATTTGTACGTATGTGGGTGTGTGTGCGCGTGTGCGTATGTGTGTGTGTGTGTGTGTGTGTGTGCGTGCGTGTGTGTGTGTGTGTGTGTGTGCGTGTGTGCACATAAGAGTGTGTGTGTGTGAGTGTGTGAGTGTGTGAGAGAAAGGGGGGGGGATTAGGGATGCTCGCGCGCATGCGTGCGCTTGTGATGACGTGTTCAGAAAGGAATCCCACCGCCAGAGAAGTCTTCGTCTTCAGAGACCTGCAGAAAGGCAAAAAAAGAGGCAAGACATCATGCTTACAGTCTCCAACAAGAAGGGTACACATGCTATTATACTTACCTCTAAATCACTGCCCATGTCAGACATGCTTCAAATGAAGTGGATAGATTTTTTTTAATTTCCCAGATTTAAATTTGCAGACATGTCGGCACTGGAAGAATACAACCTTCTGCTGAGGGACTTGTCACAGGGCAAAGGCACACCATCAGGAGAGAAGGTGGTCAAGTTCCTGAGACTGGTGAGTGTGTGCACGTGTGCTCATGATTTCGTGTGTATGTGGGAAAGACCCTCTTTTTTGTGCTCAGGTCCGGGAACTGAAGATCAGCAACTACGCCCTAGTGGCGCACTATGGAGAACATGCAATCAAGCATAATCGGAGCTACATGTCGGAGGAGGAATGTGAGGCACGCACCAGTACATACATAGTGACTATACGAATGCACGCTCTCCTAAACACATATACACACACACTCACACACACACACTCACACATACACACACTCACACATACACACACACACACAAACACACACACACACACACATACACACACACACACACATGTACACATGCACACACACATACATATGTACACGCAGGCATGAACACACAATGCACACACACACATACACACACACGCGCGTGCGTGCGTGCGAACACACACACACACATACACACACACACAATCACACACACATGTACACATGCACACACACATACATATGTACACGCAGACATGAACACACAATGCACACACACATACACATACACGCGCGTGCGTGCGTGCGAACACACACACACACACACAGGGTGGCTCTTGCATGAGCAGGTCACTGTGGCGGCACTCAGTTGTAACCGACTGCCGCAAGCTGCTGCGCTCATTCTTGCCATAGAAAAGAAGTTCCCAGGCAGCATGAGGATGAGACGTTTAAAGGTGTGCTTGTGTGTGTTGTGGGTGTGGGTGTGGGTGTGTGAAGTTGTGTGGGTGAGGGTGGGGTGTGACTGTGTGTGTGAAGGTGTGCTCATGTGCACAAGCTTGCAGGTGTGTACGCATCTGTTAATACCAGAAAAAGCGAGAAGCAGTGGATGCGTGTTCAGATGAACAGCACTGGTTGTTGTGGCGATCAGAATGTGCCTTTTTGAGTTTGTATCCAGCCAGCAGTCGCCATTTCCTTATTTTAGCTGTACATGTTCTTCGAAACAAGTACACACGGAGTTGCACACAACCTCCTTATAAGCACTTGCCCGTATTCATGCATGCATGCATACATACCCCTAACAAATGTACACACACAGATGTACACACACACACACACTGGCATGCCTACACCCATACACACAGGCACGTGTAGGCGTACCTTCACACACGTCCTCCAGAATGCTCGCAAGTGAAAGTGTTGTTGCATGCACAATGAACACACAGACACATTGTTGCATGCACAATGAACACATTGAACACATTGTTGCATGCACAATGAACACATTGAACACATTGTTGCATGCACAATGAACACATTGAACACATTGTTGCATGCACAATGAACATATTGAACACATTGTTGCATGCACAATGAACACACAGACACAGACACGCAGGCACACACTCCCATTCACCACCCTTTTGCATCGCAGGGCATGTATTGGGAAGCTAAAGGTGACTTCAGTCAAGCAGAGGCAGCGTATAAGGCCATCCTGCTTGAGCAGCCAAACAACGAAATGGCACTCAAACGACAGGTGAGGCTGAGGTGGTCATACACATATCCGGGCTCATTTAAAAGTTACTTTAGACATATATTTATGTAGACACACACACGCGCACACACACATGCACACACACATGCCTACACGCGCACACACACATGCCTACACGCGCACACACACGCGCACACACATACACAAACGCACACGTGCATACACACACAACACACACACACATACATGCACACACATACACACACGTACGCACACACACACATACGCACATGTGCACTCACACACACACACACACAAACACACACACACACAGACACACACACACACACACGCACACACACACAAACACACATGCACACACACATACACACACATACGCATACGCGCACACACACATACACACACGCATACATACAAATAAACGCAGGCGGCTCTAGAGTTATCCCGCAACAACACGCCAGGCGCCATCGACGCCATACGCACATGTGCACTCACACACACACACATACACACACACACGCACACACACATACACACACATGCATACATACAAATAAACGCAGGCGGCTCTAGAGTTATCCCGCAACAACACGCCAGGCGCCATCGACGCCATACGCAAGTATTTGGACGTGTACGGGAATGACAAGGATGCCTGGGAACAGCTGGGGGACCTGTACTTAGAGGTGAATGTCAGAAACATCCTTCTGAATTCCTGACCAGTCACGACCTTCATTAAGGCAGTAATACATTTGTACTGATTCGTCAAGCGTATCGCTCGTCAAGTGTCATTTGTCATTTGTATCCAGTGTTGTGCACATACGGCGTCAATCAGAATTGGCACCTTAAATTACGGTGCTTAAATGACGTCTACGTCACATAACCGTAATTAACGGTGAAATTCATACTGACGGTGGGAAATCGTAAGTAACGGTGCGGCGTCAGGAACTCAGTGGCTCAGAGTGCCAACTCAAGCTTTGATTTCCCCACAAACAACATTTGCGATTTGCGATTTGCGATATAAATATAAAATGTCCTCCGGTAATCAGGCCAAGAGGGCTCGTGTGGCCCTGAGTCAGTCGAGCCTGGCCCGGCCTGGCCAGCTGCTGACGGTTTCCCACCGTAAATAACTAATTCCTGACGGTTTCCCACCGTAAATAACTAATTTGTGACGGTTTCCCATTGTAAATAACTGTAAAGCCGACCGTCAGAGTCAAAATTTAAAATCACCGTAAATTACGCCTGAGGATTAGTTTCTGACGGTCAAAACCGTAAACTACGCCTGACCGTCAAATGACGGTTGACGGCGTCAACCGTAAAGTGCACAACACTGTTTGTATCGCTGTGTGCTTGGAGGTGATAGGTGGCTTGCTTCGATTTCCCGTACACCCACCAAGGCACCTGTCACCAGCAGGCGAGGCCGACGTTAGCAAGGGCCACTGAATAGGGGAACTGCCTTCCTGTTGATTGATCTTGACTGGCTTTGATACTCTTATAGTGCCAGCAGGGTGCATCACCCACATTACGGGGTATGAGGAGGTAGTAGTGATCGGCTCCCAAACCAGCTGGGCATTACGTACGGGATTTTGTTTGTTTTTATGTTGCTCAGGTCGTATTTTACACATCACTGTGTGTTTTGGCGTGGTGGGAGGCTCCCTTGCCTTAATCTCAGGTGGTGACATGGGTGATGGTTATGGGGGGATTTAGGATCAGCACTTGCATTCACCACATTCACTACATTCACCACTCACCAGGG
>Ga0307963_1003681_pt1:0-7500 | contig 12228 bp, 8 predicted proteins | sample OrgLakmetagen594_FD_201829 | JGI IMG/M metagenome (GOLD analysis project Ga0307963, IMG submission 201829) | Saline water microbial communities from Organic Lake, Antarctica - #594 | ecosystem: Environmental > Aquatic > Non-marine Saline and Alkaline > Saline | place: Antarctica: Organic...
CTGGGCGACGCGTGTTTAGTAGCTGTTCTTAATGTATGAAAAATGTACTTTCGAACAAAAAAAGAATTAAAGTGTGGGGTGCAGAAACCAAAAGGGGTACCTTAGCTGTGAGGTTGGTCATCGCCCTTAGAACATACACCACTACCGGGGCCGAAAGCTCGGCTGGTTCAATAAGTATCTACTCTATACATACACGTATAATTAATGCTTGAAGGGACGACAAGGGTGTTCACATTGGAAATCACATTTTTATTAGGTATGTATGATCAGGGAATATTATCAGGTGTCCGGTCACAGTCCCCACGCTTGGTAAACCCCCCGGCCAAGAAGTGAGAGGCAAACTTTCTCATCCTCTTTCACCGACTTGCTTGGAAGGCACCGTTTCGAACAACGAGCACACCGTTGGACGCGTATCAAAGCCAGCTTTCTAACGCGTCCAAAGACGTGCTCATTGCCTGAAAAGAAACTGCGAGCGCAACCTGGACCTGCCACCCCTTCCACTCAAACACGTCTAGCTGCCCCATTTCTCAATAGGAGAGTCTAGAATTCAGTGCGTTAGAAAGCTGGCTTCAATACGCGTCCAACGGTGTGCTCATTGCCCGAAAAGAAGCTGCCCATTTGGGTGAAATGTTGGCTGGAAGATGAGGGGTGCGAGCACCTGGACCTGCCAGTTCGCGTATCAGGGGACCCCGGAATTAAGCATCCTGTGTTTTAGACTATTCTGAGTAATTATATGAATCTAAATAAGGGTAAGGCGTCCTCAAACGGTCTGGCTAATCTCTCGTATGCTGGTAATTGCTATTGCTATAATTAGCCTAGAACTTGGCAGATTCATCACTCAAACGGTCTGGCTCTCGCATGCTGGTAATTGCTACTGCTGTAATTAGCCTAGAACTTGGCAGATTCATTGCTCAAAAGGCAAGGATGAATAGGACACTCTGTAATTCCAAACCCGCACGTTGCAGCAGCACATGGATCTTGCACAAATCTGTCCAATAGGCACATTTGCACATTTGGCATTTGGAATAGCAGAGTTACGTATTCTATATTGGACGCCTTGCAGATAACGTTTTCCTCAGCAGTTTTCTTGCAGGTTCATAGCATCATGCATAAGAAAACACCTGTAAACCCTTTCTGTGCTTTCTAGCAGTTCAAACATAACTAAGTCATAGACTAAATCAGACAAAGTGCGGTGAAATATGCAAGGTGTAACTCTTTGAAAAATAAAAGCAGGAAGTGCAAACACTACAAGCAATTAGAACTACCATGGGTAGCAAGTAGCCTGAACTACATCTCGTCCATCCATTGGTGAATTCGGTGAACTTGCAACTGCACTTTTTGCCTGTGTGTCCTTGCATATTTTTGATACAGGAGGCAAGTGCTTTGGCAAAACCACTGTCTTGGGCCATTGAGGGCACGTTGGTGCTTTCATTGACTCTAATTCATTGACTGTAAGGAGGACTGAAGGCTGACAGGAGGAAGTCCCTTGCCCTTCACAGCGGCCAAGGCTGCGTGATATGATTTGGCGGCCCTTTGCGGTCTTACACAAGGGGAAAGAAAGAAAATAACTCACAAGTTCAAGCAATTCTGGCATGGATCAGAATTAGTAAGCAAAGATCAATGTTGTGGGTTTAACCACACAGCATCCCAACGCACTAGACAAAGTAGAGAAGAAACAAAGAAAGTATCAAACTAAATTTTCAGCAAAATGCAAAGAGACGAGGCCGCTACGCACACTGCTGCAAACACTACTGTGTGACAGTCCAACAACAAAACAAAAACCCAGCCACATATTCAACCCTCTAGAATGAACAACCTACACACAGGGGAGGAAAGGCAATCAACATACTGTCAGATCAAGGTACCGTCACTGCAAAGTATAAGACTTAGCACATCTACTAATACGTTCAAATATTAAGACAAACCAGGAACATTGCCCAAGGCAGTGCATCTGCACTTGTAAAAACAAGGTATGCACTGCAATATATTATAAGCGACAATAGTCAATGTTTGGGTCTGGGTGCTACGGCACCCAACCCCCGGGGACCAACTAAAATTTCTTTCTAACTGTTTGCGCGGTGGGGGGTTGCCTGGTGCGGGCACCTATGTAGCCCCCTCCCTCAATCATGCTGGCTGTGTCATCACTACCAGCGGTCTTTTCTTTTTCTTTTCTTAATGAAGACATCCCAGGAACTTTGCCCAAGGCAATGCATCTGACGTCACTCTACTTACGTTGTGAAGGCTGATCTGTGCCTTGGCTGTCTGCTCCTGTTGCTCCTGTTCCTGTCCTGTTTGAACTGTTAGAATGGCAGTAAGTTGAAGTGTGGATACATTAAGGAGGTAAAAAAAGAAAATGAGCAACAATGCCACCTGCCCTTCCTCCCCTTGCGCAATGGCGTGCGTTTGCCTGCTTCACTCTTTATGCAGCAAATAACACCACCATTAATCAACTAGAACCGCTTGCATGGCCGTACCCTGAGCACCTCCATTATTGCCGCTGCCGTTGCCGCTGTCGCTCTTTGTCCCTGAGGTCAAAATTTCAAGTCATTTAAAAGTGCGAATTCAGTCGTTATAACATGTCTGCTATTGATGACGTTTAGCTACAAAGACATTTAAGCTACAAAAATAACTTAGTTTTCCAAAACACGCTGCTGATAGGTCGGCGCCACCGCCAGAGTGTTGAGCAGGCTTTGCCGCTGTGTAAAGCAAAAGGTGAAGATTATTTTTTTATGGACGCACATGTGTCATGTGCATGACAGCAGTTACATAATACAAGGTGTGCACTGTGCTGTCAAGACGATAAACTACAGCACAGTACTCCTCTTATTGCCTTTGAGACATGGAGTTATGGGAGCATCATGAGACTTGTTGCAACAAGTCCTGCACAAACACCGAATGCCCGCGGGCCATTCCTTTTCAGGAAATACACGCAAATAAAAACATATTAAAAATCAATACTGAAATGAACCGCTACAGGCACGCCTCGTCCTGCAAAGCTATTTAATCACTGAAATCGTTTTCTTATCCAAAATCTAGCCGGTGTATACCACGGGCAATGCAGTAGCAAAGGGATTGATACAAATTGGGTTTAGTTAATTATTCATTCATACCGATTCCGTGATCTACACATTTTCCCCGGGTGGATTTGCAGTGCTTCAGACCCGCCACCTGGATAAGCGAATTGCGGACGGGGGGCGCACCCGGAAAAGGGAGCAGGATATCCGGAGGAGAGGGCGGGGTCCTCAGGTCCAGAAGGGGATGGAATACCAGCAGATCATGTCTGCAACACATGGTCCCAGAACTGACCTTGAGCCATAAAGGTATCCCTGTGATAAATCAGTGCATTAGTTGTAAATCCAGACCCAGCTAAGTCACGAGTACAAACTTTCCTGTTGTTTATGTGAGAGCAGAGGACCATCCTATGGATTTTATCTGGATATATCTGGAAGTTTTGAAATTCCTTGGATAGCTTGAATCTACACGTCTCGTGTTTCAAGGCGCGTTCGGGGCTGCTAATGTATAAATTAGACAATCTTATCTTCAAAAGGTCATTAAAATATTTTATTATATTATATTAATTAATTTACAGCAAACGTTGTACCTGGGGCTTGCATGCTTGGAGTGCTGCCTTTGGGCTCTGACACCCCTCTGTGCCAGCAGCTAGGACACAAGCAATTCCTTTGCAGCAGCCCTGAAGTCAGCCGGAGACGCATGCAAGTATGATCAAGGCGTGAATGCCTGCCCTTCTGCAATGAGAGAAGCCAGCGAGTGTTCAGCCAAAAGAGCACGTACTGAGCAGGTCTGGTATGCACATGTAACTACTGGACTGATTACGATGAGCGATGTGCTCTCTGCTTGCTGCAGCCCTGCAAACACAGCATTGTAGTGGAAACACAAAAGAGAGCTCAAAATGGTTGCCAGCAGCTTTGAACACGCCAGCTAGGTAACTAACAGTTTGGCACTTAAGACCATTGTTTATATGCTTTTTCATGCTCTGCTGCAGCAGTGTGGCGAATTGGTTTAGTGTTTCCATTTGACAACAAGCCACCCCTTCTCCCTCTCTGCGTCCTTTGTTGTGTTCCTGTGCAACTCATGTTCTTTGCTTTGTAGCCTGTGGCTGTTTGTGGTGTGTAAAAAGCCAGGGGCGTAAAGGGGTAGGGAGTATTTGGATATGGGATACTTTTTCAGTTTCGTGTTGATCACGCTGCGTTGACTTGCAGCACTAACGTAGGGTTGGCCAGAACCATATATATATGTATGTGCACCGTATATAGGGTTGGCCAGAACCATATATATATATACGGTGCACATACGCTATTTTTTGCAGAGATTTCATCAAACATACGGTCATATTCGTTGTATATGAACGGTGTATATGACGGTCATATTCGTATATGACGGTCATATTCGTTGTATATGAATGGTGTAAATGAACGGTCATATTGGTTGTATATGAACGGTGGCCAACCCTATACTACGCCCTGCCTACTTATCACATGCAGACCCAAACTTCAGCCCATGCAGTGCCTTTCCTCCTTCTGCCCTCCAACCACGTGCAACCCCCCACTAACGCGCAGCCACCAGCGCTGCTCACACAGGACCTGCCACAGCAGCCAGCAGCATCTGAGCCTCCTCCTTTTGCGGCCTTGCACTCATCAACGCCACACCACCAAGGGCCATCATCTGCACTGCAGCAACCCTCAGCAGCAGCCCAAACGGCACCCTTGCACACCAATACACAGTGGCCATCATCTGCACTGCCGCTACCCTCAGCAGCAGCAGCAGCCCAAACGGCACCCTTGCAAACCATTACACAGTGGCCATCATCTGCACTGCCGCTACCCTCAGCAGCAGCAGCAGCCCAAACGGCACCATTACACACTATAACACAGTGGCCATCATCTGCACTGCCGCAACCCTCAGCAGCAGCAGCAGCCCAAACGGCACCATTACACACCATTGTACAGTGGCCATCATCTGCACTGCCGCTACCCTCAGCAGCAGCAGCAGCCCAAACGGCACCCTTGCAAACCATTGTACAGTGGCCATCATCTGCACTGCCGCTACCCTCAGCAGCAGCAGCAGCCCAAACGGCACCATTACACACCATTGTACAGTGGCCATCATCTGCACTGCAGCAACCCTCAGCAGCAGCCCAAACGGCACCCTTGCAGTGCTCTGCTTCAGCACCACAGGCAGCGCCAGCAGCACCATCATTCCCAGCAGCATCACCCCTGACAGCGCCATCTCATCCCACACCGACCGCCTTGCCACCAGCACTACCAGCAACAACTCTACCAGACTCTACAGCTCTGATGTCAGCAGCTCCACCACCAGCAGCGCCTGCAGCACCTGCAGCACCATCCTTCTCAGCACCACCAGCGGCAGGTGCACCACCGGTGCCACTTCCTACCGCACCATCAAATCCCGCACCAATAGCCTTGCCACCACCACCACCATTAACCACAGCTCCATCAGCCACTACAGCTCCGATACCAGCAGCTCCACCACCAGCAGCGCCTGCAGCACCATCCTTCTCAGCACTGCCCACAGCTGCTCCACCACCGACGGCTCCTGCAAGGCGCTTACTACCTGGCTCTCTCACCAAGCCCAGCAATACTTCACACCCACCCCCACAAAGGAAAATGCACGCAAGGCCAGCAGCAGCGGGAGACGCAGCGCGGCAGCAGCAGCAGCAGCAGCAGCAGCAGGGTTTTCCAGGGAGTTGTACAAGTAAAGATGGTGGTGGTGGTGGTGGTGGTGGTTCTGAAGCTTGTGGCGCTGGAACTTGTGGCAGTGGTAGTGACGCTGCCACACTTGCAACCAAAAGGGCTGGGCCTGAAGTGACCCTGCCAGACCTGCGTTTCTGTGGCGAGGTGGGTTTGGGGACAGTGTTTGGTGTTTGTGGGTTTGGGGACTGTAAAAAGTGGGGACAGTTTATTGAAAGTGGGTGTGGGGACGTGATGGAATTGGGGACGGTGTTTGTTGAGAGTGGGTGTGGGGACAGTGTTCGTTGAGAGTGGGTGTGGGACGTGATGGAAGTGGGGAAAGTGCATTGAAAGTGAATGTGGGGACGTGATGGAAGTGGGGACGGTGTTTGTTGAGAGTGGGTTTGGGGACAGCGCTCGTTGAGTTTGGGTATGGGGACATGATGGAAGTGGGGACTGTGTTTCGAAATTGGGTTTGGGGACGTGATGGAAGTGGGGACGGTGTTTGTTGAGTTTGGGTTTGGGGACAGTGCTCGTTGAGAGTGGGTATGGGGACATGATGGAAGTGGGGACTGTTTATCAGAATTGGGTTTGGGGACGTGATGGAAGTGGGGACGGTTTATCAAAAGTGGGTTTGGGGACGTGATGGAAGTGGGGACAGTTTATTGAAAGTGGGTTTGGGGACGTGATGGAAGTGGGGACAGTGTTCGTTGAGAGTGGGTGTGGGGACGTGATGGAAGTGGGGACAGTTTATTGAAAGTGGGTGTGGGGATGTGATGGAAGTGGGTTTTGACCAGAATCAAGGATAAGAATTGTAGACGACTAGGGTTGGCCAGAACCGTTTAACTAGGTACATGCACTGTATACGCACGTGTGTTTGGTGATTTACCTGACAAAACTACCGTATATACACCGTATGTATGTTCATATATATTCACCGTACATACACCGGACATATACATATAGACCGTATATATACACACACCGTGTGTATGGTTTTGGCCAACCCAATAGATGACCGCATGTTTGGAGAGTTCCCAGCCGGAAAGATGGACACACACAGCAGCTGCACACAGTGCATGTTTTTTTGCCAGCCCAGTTACACAAAAAGCTTACACGTGACATTGATTTTCCGAAGTTCCACATGCAATCACATACAATCGTTCATATGTGATTCAATCCTGCGCACGCTCTTCTTCCCAACGCCCTTCGGCAATGCATGCTGCGCATCTTGTGGCATTAAAATTGTCGTATGTACCAAAGGCTTTTAAAGTTTTGCTGGGCCTGGGTATTCTTGATCAATTGTATAGTATAATGATCCTGCGCACGCTCTTCTTCTTGACACCCTTCGGCAATGCATGCTGCGCATCTTGTGGCATTAAAATTGTCGTATGTACCAAAGGCTTCTAAAGTTTTGCCGGGCCTGGGTATTCTTGATCAATTGTATAGTATAATGATTTATATTAATTCATTGCGAGGCACCCGAATGATTAATCAACCACTCGCAATGCCACCAGGGGCCTTACAAGATGGTATGTTTCAGGTATAGCATGTGTATGTTGAATTTGAGTTCAGCATGTAAATTTTTAATTCAGGTCTAGCATGTATATGTGTATATATGTAGGGTTGGTCAAAAGCATATATATACGGTATATTTAGCAGGGAAATCACAAAATGTACGGTCATCTACGGTGTATATGTACGGTATACTTAGCAGGAAAATCACCAAATGTACGGTCATTTACGGTGTATATGTACGGTATACTTAGCAGGTAAATCACCAAATGTACGG
>Ga0307963_1003684_pt1 | contig 12224 bp, 8 predicted proteins | sample OrgLakmetagen594_FD_201829 | JGI IMG/M metagenome (GOLD analysis project Ga0307963, IMG submission 201829) | Saline water microbial communities from Organic Lake, Antarctica - #594 | ecosystem: Environmental > Aquatic > Non-marine Saline and Alkaline > Saline | place: Antarctica: Organic Lake...
CTCTCTCTTGCTCTCTTGCTCTCTTGCTCTCTCTCTCTATCTCTCTCTCTCTCTCTCTCTCTCTCTCTCTCTTGCTCTCTCTCTCTCTCTCTTGCTCTCTCTCTCACTTTCCTTTTCTCTGCGTCCATCAATTTCAACGCCTGCTTCCTTCTTGTGTTGGATCACGCAACCTTACAAAGCTGACATTACATCAAATACTGCCGTGACCGAGCGGAATGGCCTGTGAGAAACCTCCATGTCTCCGTAACCGGATGTTTGCGTCTGTCTTATATGCACAACTAAGAGCTTTGTGTCTCGCCCTCTTGGCATGATTCCAAGGACGTTCCCGAAAGCATCCATGCCCCCCTCCACTCATAGTGCATGTGCGTGCCCATACCGACATCTGTAATTCACAGGTACGGCCAGTTCTCACACCTTTGGGTGGACATGCAGCAACGGATGGGCCTAGACGTGACCGTGATAGAATGCCCTTGGGGGGATGGGGCGCACGAGGACAAACTGCAGCAGATTTTGAAGCAGGACACTGGCAAAAAGATTAAGGCGGTGAGTGGAGGAGGGCAGCAGGGCCTTGGTGCTCGTGTGCATTTGTAAAAATATATGTGTGTGTATGCCCATGTGTGCATACAAGGGTGCAGGTTTTGGTTGCCTTGTCTGCACTAGGTGAGAAAGGCGTAATCTTCTTTTTTGGTCTTTGCCTGCATCCAGGGCTACGGTTGGGAGCGCCTTTTGTTGTGCCCTTTTAATATGTGGTAATGCTTAAAAACCCAGTGTACTGAGGATCCAATTTACTCCCACCTACCCACCTACCCAACTGACAGTTGTAACCCAAGTTTGACGTTTGTGGCAGCCCTAGTAGGTCGTGAAAAAGATCGGTTAGGGCACCTTGAACCAGTATGTGGCGAGCCGATTTTTAAGGTTAACAGAGTTTGTTGGGGAGGCGTAGACCGAATTCTAAGCTAGTCGTGACATCTTGCCTCTGCAGGTCTGTGTCGTGCACAACGAGACCACTACAGGGGTGACGTCCGATATCAAAGGCTGCCGCGACGCCATGACTGCGGCTGACCACCCAGCACTGCTGTTGGTGGGTTCCTTGGCTCACCCTGCAGCACTCGTCGACGCGTACATGCAGAATTACAATGAAGAGTTTCATGCAGATGCATACACTCATTCGCACTAACTCATGTTCCTGCCAATGCCAGGTGGATGGTGTGTCTTCTATCGGTGCGTTGGACTTCCGCATGGACGACTGGGGGGTAGACGTGGCAGTGACTGGCAGCCAGAAGGCCATGTCCCTCCCCACAGGCCTCGCATACGTGGCTGCTTCCAAAAAGGTCCGTGGAATGTGTGAGTTTTTGGTTGAAGACCTGCCTTGCTTGAAGCACGTGAGGCCACAGAAGCTAGGCATCATTCACACCTTGCCGTAGCAAACCAGCATTAGGTGCGCCTGAAAATGCCTCGCTTCTTTCTGCCATGCCTTCATATGTGTTTGTGATCAACGCCAAAACTCCTGACAGCTGACAGCCATGCAGGCGAAAGGCTTTGGATCTTGACACATTGACCTATAAAGCACACAGGCATCTTGGCTGACACGTGCCCCTGCCCAATCCACCGGCTCCTGCTCGGTATGCTGCTGCTCGCGCAGGCCCTCGAGGCCCACAAGACAGCGCAGCTCAAGCGCTGCTTCTTTGACTGGGCTGACTACCTTAAGTCAAATCCTGGAGGCAACACCCCCTACACCCCATCCCTGCCCCTGCTGTACGGCACCAAGTGAGTATGGTTCTGAATGAGTGTGTGATTGCGTCTGCACTAGTGTGTGTGTATGTGTGTATTTTGTACATGTAGGCATTCAGGTGGGCACGCGTCTTTTGAAGGGTTCAAACAAGAGGTTCTTTGGTCAGAGCTGAACAGCAACGTCCTGGACTCAATTAGGTCCCATTTTTGTTCACCCTGTTATGAGGTGTAAATGAAGTTTGATAGACAGACGGTAAGGAGTCTTGAGAACCACAGCTTTCAGCAAACGAACCCCCTACTTTCTAAAATTCTGTTGCAATGCATGCACTAGTAGAGAGCTAGGCAATGTCCAAAGAACCATGTGATAAATGGATGCCATAAGCGTGTCAGTCCAAAAAAGCCACAGCAGGGTGTTCATTGTGGTTGGGATGCTCAAGCACCAAGCCCTAACAATGACTCCGACCCCAACTCTTTCTGTACTCCCTAGTACATGCATCACTCTGATAGTGATACTGTTATGCTTATGCAGGGAGTCCATTGCAATGCTGAAGGAGGAGGGTTTTGATAATGTAGTAGCTCGCCACCATCGTCTAGCTGAGGGAGTGAGGCAGGCCGTGGAAGGCTGGGGCTTGAAGGTAGGGTCATGCGTGTGAACCTCATGAATTTTAGTGCTGCTGCAGCAACTACACGTAAAGCAGGGCGAAGGTCAGGAAGGTTCAGGGCTAATGCTGCAGTTTTGTGCATGTGACCAGGGGGGAGCATTGATTCTCCAATTATATTGTAGCGCAACTGCTCTTTTCTGCGAGTGCAGGGCTGGCCAGGGAGGGTATACGCAGATCTGACTGCTCAACACAAAATGACAGATCACCAAAGCTTGCAATTGCTGCGATACATACAAGCTTTGCAGAGGTGGACAACTCCCCCCAAAATGGGCATGTTTTTCAAATGTTCCCCGCGTATGGGCCCCCCAATTAGGCAGCTTCAAACTAGGCATCAAAATGTTCAGCACTTCTGCTTGAGGCTGACAAATTGGGGGGCACATGCCTGGTAAGCTGCAGCGTGCACCCCACTTTCTAACACCCAGCTGCCCATATCTCACCACCAACTGACCCGGTTTTTGTCATTTTTACATGAATGGTCTACATAGGAAAAAATATCATTGCAACAAAAATGGGGCTAAACGGAGCAGTAGTAGGCCCATTCCCTTGAAAAAATTAGCAAAAGGGGTGCCAAAAAGGGTGCCAAAAAGGGTGGAAAACCAAGTTCCACCAAATCCGATTTTCAGCATCCCAGACGATTCCTCATTATAAAAGAAGTAATCCTGTCGTGTTTTGACGTGGAAAGAAGCCCTGGGAAAAGCGTGGTAGCTCAATACAAATATTTAGTGCCAAAATATGGACTGTTATTCTGCCCAGACCACTGGGGGGGTCTGTTTGGCCTCAAACTTCATAAAACATCTAGTTATGTTATTTAAACTTGATTTGCATCAATAAAGGAACGTTTCCAGACAATTACTCAGTTGACCCCCTCTGACAAATTTGTAGGATTGGCCCAAACTGTACATACAAAAACACAGCGCACTTCAATACGCCCTATGAATGGTACCAATTTTGGAAAATTCTCAACCAAACTAGACCGTATGAGGTTTTCAATCCCTTATATGGACCATGTTCCGCCGTATATGGAACGTATTTGCAGGTGGTGCACTCCAGACTCAGGTTTAAATTCCAGCAGATGCAGTCTCTTTTGCTCTTTTTGGTTAATTTTGTTTCTCACGCCTCTTCTACTGAGCTCTTCCTTTGCTTCCTTTTTCTATAAAATTGCATATGTATCTTCATTACATATGCATATGCAATTGTACCGGTGGTAGTTAGACCTGTTTTTGCATCTGAGAAGGCCACTTTGTGTCTTTTTGGCTGAAAGCAGGCCTAGCTCCCCAACCTTTCATTCTTTAAGTATAAAGATTGATTTATGCGCGCTGAGCTCTTCAAGATCTGCAGATTGACCCCTTTTTTGCATTTATTCTGAGTGACTCTAGATTCCCCTGAACAGAAATATGGCATATAAACAGTTATATGCAGTATATAGAGAGTATATGGAAATCCCATGTACTGCTTGGGCCAACTCTACAAATTTGCAAACATTTTTCGCAAGCGCAAGCAGGCGCACGCACACACATACACACATGCACGCATTATTTATGTTTAGAACTTTACATGCACGCATCCACAAAAACATACGCAATTAAGTACACAAACATTTGTATAATCGCACCTGCAATCACATATACATTTATAATGCGTCCAGACCTTGTGCAAGGACCCTCGATGGAAGAGTGACTCCTTGACGGTGATTGAGACGCCTGGAGTGGACAGCAACAAGGTGCGGATGCTCAATGGTGAACACAATGTCACTCATCAATGTACAGATTCAGTAATGAATGCAAAGTCATGGTGGCAAGAAGAATGCGCATCTGGGGGCCCGCGTTTTGAGCGCCTGGTGTGGCAGCTTATAGAAGGGCTTCTAAAGAAATGCGATTCCTACTTATTGTGAGGTGCCCAAATTATCAACATAATTTCTTGCAAATATTTAGACTTTGCAAAGCTAGTCAAATGAATTCATAGAAACGATTTTGTTATTTTTGAGTATTTCTCTGTGCTCTGCTCTCTGTTAGCCTTCATCAATGAGGGAATTTGCAATTCCTTGGGTCGCCTAATTTGAGAAGGTAAAAAGGTCCAGGTGAAAAGCGAAAAATTGCATGCTGGTAGGGATTTGAACCCAATACCTGCAGGCTGCAGCCAAAAGCCGGCAATTTCAAGTCAAAATTTTGCATGGCCCAGATTTTCAGTTTTTTGCGTACCAAACAGTGCAAGGCACCCTAATTTTAATTACTCGCAATACTACCAGTTAACCTACGGTAGTGACTACAGCGCTCGTAGTAAAAGGGTGTCAATGCTTTTGATGCTCCTCTGACACCAATTGTTATTTACAAGGGTAGAGACGTAAGCCTTTTTTTGAAGTGTTAGCAGGGGGGCCGTCGACATATTGCCCTCCCTGCCTTATGAGGCGCCTGAATTCCTTGAAATGGATCGTGCTCACTAAAAATGGGGTCCAAAATTGTTCAAACTATGTACCGTATTTCTGGCAGGGAACCTTATGGCCTTATTTGCAACACCTACGTAAATTCTTTGGTGGTAGGCCAACCAATATATATACACGCCACCTCTGGTAGCTTGTATAACAGGATACATTTTCTTTGGTTCTAAATCACGTTGCACATTTCTTGCCGCTCGTGAATGCTTTTGACCCCCTCATGGAGTATTGCAATCAATATTTTAATGACTAAATTAAGACACCCAGGGGAAGTTCGCATTAGTGCAAAATAGCAGGTTTTCTAAAGGTCCTAGGTTTGAATTCAGTCGAAATACCGCAAAATGCTTTGTGCTCCAATAGCAACGCCAACTTTCTCAGAAAGTGTCTGTCTCTTTCCCTTTTCAGGCAGGCTTATTGTGATTTGCCTTATGTACATGTAGGGACCATACTTGATCAGAGAAGGGTCAAAAGGACCTTGCATTGAGTTTAACAAATGAGTGTTGCCTCCCTCATACAGCTTGGATTGGCATTTGTAATGCAGTTTTTACAAATTTCACGTTTATTACGTCATTGTACGGGACGCATAAGACAACCCCTCTTGTCATCCACTGCAGATTGTCAAGGCTGCATACGCAAAATACGACTTATCCCTGGGAGTTGGATTGTCACAAATTAATGGAAAGGTCTTCCGCATTGGTGAGTGCTCTCGTTATACCATTGATGCTGTTGATCTATAACTTACCTAAAAGAATGCGCATATTTAACTTCAACGGATGCCGTGCCTGGTGTTTTCCATTCCTGTCACGTCAAATTGTTAATATCAGCTCATTCACTTGCTGCAGGCGCCTTAGCCATTTATAGATTGTAAAATGATTAACAATTTTTTACATTTATGTACGTTGATTTTACCGTCAGACTTCCTCGACAACATGAATGAGCTCATGTGGCTTGCCTTCTATACTCTGTCTTCCCTTAGCGCATCAGAATTTAAACACACATATACACACATGTGCTTGCCTGCATGCATGTGCACACACCCACATAGTTAGACACGCGAAAAAATCAAACGTGCACGTGCTTGTTCATGTGTACCACTGCAGGCCACCTTGGCAACATGAACGAACTGATGCTGGCAGGCGCCTTGGCGGGTGCTGAGATGAGCATGCGTGATGCAGGTGAATAGGGGAGGGAGCGATGACCAATTTAAAGGCAGCAGCATGCATACTTGTGTATGTAAGCTTGATTTCCAGTGAGGAAGTACGTGCTCATGGATGATATTGAGGGAAGATTGATTGAGCTGTGCACATTTCCTTGGCAAAGTCACCCTTTTGAGGGGGGGTAGTATAGCCCCCGGTTTGCAAACTTCTTACGCACCACTCTCATTTAAAACTCCCTGCACGAGACTATGTTCCAGCTGCCGAGACCAAATTTAAAATGAGGGCAGCCAGGAGCTGGAGTGTCGGAGCAGTTAGGGTAGCAATTCACCAGAAAAGTCTTAGTTCTTGTGAAAAGTTCAGCCAAAATGTCCGTGCGCAGTCCTCAGCCCACCTCCTGGTCTAGAGCCTACACAGTTCCTCTTTATAGCAATTAGAGCAAATCCATGAAGTGTGGAAGGCTTGAATGTTATAAGGCGTGCTGGGGTTATTTCACGGTGGCCTACCAACAGTGAGCACAGGCCCATGCACAGGCACCCACGACAGCCCCTAACTCCAGAAATACAAGAGCATGTATTTCCAGGCTTGTGTGTCAATTGATATAGCTTGGGCTGTGCCCGTCAGTAATGTATTGAATTCAGAAACTGCTTTAGGAATATTGGGTCACATGTGAGCAAATAAATAGAGATTGCCTAATTGATGTTCAATAAGAGCCAATACCATTATGGTCTTTGTGCGTTCCTCATGTCAGCCCAGCATGCACGCACACAAATACACACATACACGCATTATAACATACACGTACAGGCACAGATGAACACGTGTGTGTCTGCTGACGCGCACAACAGCACAAAAACACAAACATGCACGTGCATACGCACTGGGCTCTGCCATTGTTTCTATCTTTGCTTGCACTGCTTGCCCCTGTCTGTCTCTAATGATTAGTATACCGACGTGACTTCCCCTCATTGTCATGTTGGTTACAGGCATGAATATTGTGCCAGGTAGCGGTGTTGCGCGGGCAGTGGAGTACTGGCATAAGACCTCAGCTGTCATCCCCACTCGTGAGAGCTTGATGGCTTAGTCTTCACGTGAAAACTGGAGATAAGGACTTTGGCGGCACCTGTCCAAGTGGCTCCTGTGAAGGCTTTGAGCCTTGCTGTGTCTGCTGATGGAGTGCCTCCCGGCTGAAGCCCACAAGCTTGTGTCTTTGAAGAATGAGTTTGCACTTGCTGTGGATCAAGATGGTCAAAGCATCTGCAGCAGAGTCAGGAAAACAAAAACTTGTAAACATAGCTAGGTGTGCTGTGTAGTTTTGCTTGTAAAGGGCGGTCGAGTCTGGCTGGCAGACTTATGTTTTTGTTTTGATGTGGTATGCCAGCAAACTATTTATATACATATATATAAAAAGAGCAGCTTTGACGCTGTTCATAATACTGCATTTCGCTCCAAGCGAATGCATTGCTTTTCTCCCTTGGAATGACTGGCCGAACCTTTTTTGTAACATTACCTGTACATCGGCTCCTGGAACGGGGAAGCAAAGGTGGAAGTTTGAATGGTCCAGTACCTGCTTGTCAGTCCCCCAAGCATCATTATCGTAAGTTTAGTTTATTTTAGTCTGGATTACAAAGGGGTTACAAGGGGTTACAAGGATGGCCTACAGCCCGAGTCTCTGGCTGATGGCAATTGGCTGGTGAAACAAAATCAACCAGTGTCGAAAATTGAAACTAAATCTGACACAAACTCGAGGAGTCTGTATGAGTCTTGATTCAGAAATGCATTGATCTCAAAATCAGTGATACTGTGATAACAAGTTAAGAAAGGAATAAATTCAGAGCTTGAAGGAGCAAACACACGCAGAGTCTTAAACATTCTTAGTTCTTATTTTAGTCTGGATTACAAAGGCCTCCAGCCTGGCATGGCTGCTCAACCTATAGGTCCCAACAAATAAATAAATCAAAAAGATCGACAGCTGCACTAATAAATTTGTAATTTTCTGAGTTATGTTGAAAAACAAAAACCTTTGATATCACCTTCAGAAATATTATCAAATAAATGGATGAACTGGTGCCGCAAATGTTCGGTACCGATACATAAAAATTGTACGTGTTTCTCACCTAAATATAATCCCCATTTTCACACAAACTGCAACACGTGCACTCCTGTCTGGACTCCAGCCATATAAACCAGTTTCGCACTTCAACCCATGTCCTCGAATCCTGAACCGAGCTACGTTCTCAATATACTTTGCTCAGAGCCATCTTCAAATACTCCGGCAAGAATGAAGAAATGGTGCACGTGCATCAGAAACCGGTCTCTCAGGCAAAGCAAACCAGTTGTGATAAGCCAGACTTTTTTAAACAAGAGCGAAGATCTTGGCCATGTGCCTCTCTCCAAGTTGCCTGATGCCGGAATTTCAAGTCTATGCGCAAATTAGAAATATTCAACTTCCTGCATTGTAATAAGTCACTTCTGTATACAGTGCCATCCTGCAAATCACCGAATGCATCCTTCATCTGTCTAGTCCAACAATTAGAAGCACCAGAACTCCCAAGGAAAATATCTGCTTTTATAACATCGCGTAAAGTATTGCTGTTTGAATTAACCATCCTGTTCCAATATTTGACAGCTGACCTGAACCAGTAAAATTGCAAGGGTTCCTGCGCGCATTCTCGAAGCACACACCAGTTTGCAGAAGTAGATTTAATTCCCAGTTTTTTTATTAAAAACGCCATGCGTGCGACCTGCAAAGGGTTGCTGAAACCATTGTCATGCTTCAAAAATTGCGTAGACCGAATCTGACTGGCATACATACCAGCTGACAACGCATATGTCTTAAAAAGCCACAACATCGCATGAGGCCTGTCAGAAATCCTCTTTTCAATACCAAACTCTTTCACTCTACGTAAAGCTGCATTAAAAGGCCTCAAAGCATGGGACGCAGCATGGTGTAAAATTCATGTGCTTATCAAATAACATTCCCAGGTAGGTAAAAGAATCTCTCTCTTCAAGCTCCTGATTGAGAGAAGAGAGAGACGAAAAACAGGAACTGCGGAATTTCAGTACACATTGAAATTAACTATGTATGATTTCTGCACATTTACTGTAAGTCCTTTCCTGGCAGCATGCGATTCCAGTCGTCTCAACATCTTTTGCAATTGGACTGGTTCATTAGCTGTCAGGGTCAGGTCGTCAGCATAGAGCATGTGAGTTACCCTGAGCCCCTCAGTGCCAGTATCAGCACCCATAAAGCCAGTCCCAAACTCATCATCCACATAATTGATAAAAAGGAAAAAGAGGAGAGGAGATGAAGGACAACGTTGTTTTACACCTCTTAAAAGCACAGTGGAATTACCGGTACTGGTAGTTTTGGCACCATCAATCATAAAATACTCGTCTCCATCGTACATATGTTTGATAACATTGACAAGGTGAGTGGGCATCCTGATATTATTTAAATGATTCCAAAGGTGTGGTCTGTCAATAGGTTCATACGCTTGTTTAAAATCAATAAGGGCCATGTGACGGTGGGAACAACCCTTTGGTTTAACCTGTTTGGCAGCGTGGACTAAGTGCCTTAAAATAGAAACATAGGCTGGATCGTGCTACGGTCTGGATAGAAGCCAAATTGCGTGTCAGGAATTTTTTGGTTCTCAACACACCACTTGGTCACTAGTTCTCTCAAAATGTTGGCGTAGAGTCTATACAAAGTCCCACTCACAGCCAACATGCGGTAGTTGTTGGGATCAAGCTTAGAGCCTTTTTTGTAAAGGGAGATTTTGGCTTTTTTCCATCAAGCGTTTCTCACTCAAAGCACGCAACGTGAAAGAGGTTGGCCAGGTAAGGGACAATTACATTTTTATCTTTCTCATCACCTGGGTAAGCGTACTTCAAAAAAGGAGCTGAGACTTCTTCAAAACCAGGTGAAGAAGAGGCAATTATCTTACCCAAAAATTTGGAGACCAGGCACGTTACATTATCGTAAGGTTGCTGTGTACAGAGCTTACAGAGTCTGCCCGTGTCCCAACTTTATCAACGATACCGGAGTGATGAGGAGAATGCGTTGTACTGTACAAGGTTTACAAAAAAAGGCCCTCAATAAAGAAGTGCAGCTGCGTTGTACTTAAATACTCGCCTTGCCATCAGTCGAAACGTGCGACTGCTAGGTTGAGGCTGCCGTGTACAAAGGACCACTGCGCATTGTAATGAAGCTGGCAGGATTTTCATGAATTACCTAAAAGGTCACGTTGCTCTTTGGAAGCGGCTGCGCATAGATATTGCTGAGGCTATGACCACGCGCAGCACCAGCGGCCTAAATCTTGGAATGACCTAAATGTCAGATGAAATCACCGTCACTGCAAAGGCTCAGCATTCACACGATTCGTCACTGCAACCAAATGGGCGTGACATATAAATGGTGTCCCCCTACCTGCTGCCAGCGGCATGCATGTTATGAACATGAATCTGCTTTACACAAAGCAAAGGCCTTCAGGCAAGAAGCGACTGCTAGCCTGCTCATAAAACGCAATTAGTTCATGAAGGAAAAAACAAAGCCTGTTGTTGTCCTGGCTTTAGAAGTAATGGACACATCGTGAGCTCTTGTTTGGGAAAACAGAGATGCATACATCCTGCGGAGAGAAATCACGTGGGGATTGACGCAGTGGTCCTAGCTGAATGCCTTTGTAAACCAACCGCCACCACATCCAGGGAGATGTCCTCCAATCCATTGCCAAAGCAATCCACCAGTCACCATCACCTATTCTTTTTCACAAAGTCTCACGCAAGTATTATAGGCAATGAATTTATTCATGCTGACGCTCTTGTTGCTATAAAATCAATCACAATGTACTCTGACGTTGCGGATACCTCCATCAAAACAGCTGGCCCTGAGGGACATCCCTTCCAAATATCTACTTGCTTGCAAAAGAATGTGAAGAACACTGAATTGTTCAAAATCACCCAAACACGGGACACGGGTCACCTACCTCAAGGCTCAGGTACCTATCCGATTACCATGACGCCTTGCAAGCACACATGCACCCCCTCCACAAACTAGGGAATTTCATTAATATAGCAAATTACCATGAGTACTATCACAGAGGGGGGACACTGAGGCCAAAAATGGTACGGTTTTTACATGCTCCTAGGGTATGGGCCCCCTAATTTGCACATTTTCAAGCTTAGCTCTGCTATGTATGATTTCAGTGCAGCTGAGCTTGAAACGGGTAAGTTAGGGCCACCTGCCTCAGCAGCCGCGGCGTGAACCCTACTTTTTGAGCAGCCATATGCTGATTTTAACCAGCCATGCTGTATCTGACCAGCCAGCGCACCAAACTGAGTGATGTTTGGTGTTTTGAAGTCCTTATAATAAATAAAAACCATTGCAAGAGAAATGGAGCAAAAAGACTAAGTGGTTGGCGAGATATGCAAATTAATGTGCCATTCTCCCTGGAAAGCACCCATCTAGGCAGGGTACAGGTGCACGACGTGTGCTTTTAGTCCTGTAATTCTGTACGCAAGGCGACTTGTCTAAATGAGAGCAAATGCTCGGGTAGTTTATAAACTCAGCATCAGTTTAAAGCTAGGTTGGGTCCAATTTGATGAAGTGATGTGTGAGTAGTTGCACCTTTCATGCAAAAAGGAGCATGTTTTGGCTTTTGCCCAGTGTTCCCCCTCTGCACCCCCCGAAGACACCAGCCATCTCTACAAGGTTAAAGCTCATACTGGCGTCCTAGGGAACAAGTGCGCTGATGCCATAGCAAAGTGCTCCACAAAAAATTGAAGTGGCCATGATGTCCAATTAATACCGACGCCCATCCTCCATCCCCATTCATCCATATTCTGGCCAGCAAGGGTGGAAAACCCTCCCCCAGCTTACCTACCAGATACTCTTAACACCTGCCAACCAGGGCCTCCAGCAGAAAGGCTCTCCATTTTCTCAGATCTCGATAAAAGCATACATGCATGTCCAACACAAATTTAAATCTAAATCAAAACAGGTTTCAAACACCATTAATGGCATTAGTCCACAAAATGCTGCACAAAATACCAGGAATCGATAAAGGAAGGCATTGTCGAGAATGACATAAGTAACTGCTGGGCAAATGATTATTCTTAAAGCGCTCCAACAAGGTGCAAAGGGTGCCTGCCTGCTAGCACAAGCAGACGCAAGCAGTCATGCAACAAGGCATTATGTGACCCGTGGATGAGACACAGGTAGGAATGATTCCATCCTGGCTCTTACCT
>Ga0307963_1003687_pt1:2500-7500 | contig 12217 bp, 15 predicted proteins | sample OrgLakmetagen594_FD_201829 | JGI IMG/M metagenome (GOLD analysis project Ga0307963, IMG submission 201829) | Saline water microbial communities from Organic Lake, Antarctica - #594 | ecosystem: Environmental > Aquatic > Non-marine Saline and Alkaline > Saline | place: Antarctica...
GGTTGCCTACAGAGGCTAACCTAGGCCTTTTCTCTGTCGACTGCCGAGCGCTTCAAGCGCGGTTGGCAGAGCGCGCAGAGGGCCTGGTGGAGACTGTGCTGTTTACACTGCAGAGTGACATGGAAGAGATCAGTGACACGATTGTTGAGAAGCTCCAGGTGTGTGTGTGTGTGCGTGCGTGTGTGTTGTGTGTGTGTGTGTGTGTGTGTGTGTGTGTGTGTGTGTGTGTGTGTGTGTGTTGTACGTGCGCTTGTGCGTCTGTGTCTGTATTTGTGCATGCACATGTGCATGTGCATGTGCATGTGTGTGCATGAGCATGTGTGTGCGTGAGCTTGTGTGTATGCGCATGCTCGGTGATCGTGTCTGGATACCGTCATATTTGTGAGAATGAAGGCATGTGCGCAATTATCAGTGTAGGGTACAAGGGACCCAAGTGTCATGTAAACACCTTTGCTGCGGCGCTTGCCTTGTGTTTACAGTCTCCTGTGCACATCTGACCCATCATGTTTTCAACTTGTGTCCCTGTTGTCTTGCCACTTAAACCGTCTGTCCGCAGCCAAGCCCAATAAACGATTGTTTTACCGTCTCTTTTCGTCTGTCATCTTGTACTTACACTGTGAGCTTTCATTTTTGTCGTGGTGCGCAGCCTTTGCTGGAGTCTTTGAACCAGCCAGTCAAAAATTTGGTGGACCTCGCCAAAATCAGGGATGTGGCCATCTCCACGCCCACGCAGCTTTTGGATCTGTATGGCGTTCAGCAGCAGCTGTGCAAAGGCGAGGGGCTGATGGTCAAGTTCAAGCGCCAGGTACGGTTGTTGGATTGCTTTTGGATTGCTTTTGGATTGCTTTCGGATTGCTTTTGGATCTGTATGGCGTTCAGCAGCAGCTGTGCAAAGGCGAGGGGCTGATGGTCAAGTTCAAGCGCCAGGTACGGTTGTTGGATTGCTACTTTGTTTTGGTGTACATGTGCATTTACGTGCATGTGTGCATGTGTGCATGAGAAGGCATGTTTGTGATGGTTTGAGTGGTCATTTGTTTGTGTGTGCATGCGTGTGAGAGGTTCATAAAAGGAGAGAGGTACATAGATGCGTGTGAGAGGTACATGCGTGAGAGAGGTATGTGTGAGAGGTACATGCGTGTGAGAGATAGATGCGTGTGAGAGGTACATAGAATAATAAATATAAAGGAGAGAGGTACATAGAAGGAGAGAAGTACATAAATGGAGAGAGGTACATAGAAGGAGAGAAGGTACATAGAAGGAGAGAAGTACATAGAAGAGAAAAAGGGAAGGAGGATTTGTGGGGTTGAGATGCCTGGTGTCACGTTTAACTCCATTGTCTTTTCTTTAGTAAGTGAACACCTTTGTACTATGAAGCTTGTGTGGGCCATACTGCACACGAGTAAGAGAGAAACAATTGAGTGTCTGTGCAAGCATTAGGTGGCCGGTTGCCTGGTATAATACAGAAGCGTTTCTCCAGGGCAAGGGAGTGTGCATATGTGAGAGTGTTCAGGGCAAGGGAGTGCATTTGTGAGAATGTTCAGTACGAAAGGTGTGTATGTGAGAGTGTTCAGTACAAAAGGTGCATATGTGAGAATGTTCAGGGCAAGGGAGTGCATATGTGAGAATGTTCAGGGCAAGGGAGTGCATATGTGAGGATGTTCAGTACAAAAGGTGTGGTTAGGAAGGACTGTTTAAACTTATACACTTACACCCTTACTCATTTTTTCACCTGGTCCTCCACACAAATATCACACACACACACGCGCGCGTGCACACCTACACACCTACACACACACGCACACACACACACACACACACACTTATACACACACGGTTGCACACAAGGACAAATGCTCAACACTTTCTTGCTCATGCCCTCATATCTCAGCTGCCCTCCGAGCTTGTCAACCAGATGTGGCTTGCCAAGCGCCTGCCTGTTCAAGTGGAGGAGGCAGTGGGACAAGTCAATGCAGATATCTCTACCTGGGAGTCTCGATTCTTGCAGCAGATGCGAAACGAGCTAGTCACCTTTGCGGCGAGCATTGAAGCGGCCACGGCACGGACATTGGTGTGTGTGTGTGCTCAAGGCTGTGTGTGTGTGTGTCCTTGTGTGTGTGCTCAAGGCTGTGTGTGTGTCCTTGTGTGTGTGTGTGTGTGTGTGTGTGTGTGTGTGTGTGTGTGTGTGTGTGTGTGTGTGTGTGTGTGTGAGAGAGTGTGTGTGTGTGTGTGTGTGTGTGTGTGTGTGTGTGTGTGGATGTGTGTGAGTTTGTATGTGTGTTTGTGCGTGTGCGTGCTGGATTTTTGATGTTACATCCTTTACGCCATGTGTGCGTGATGGTTGGGGCCTACAACGTGTGTACATGTGTGTGTACATGCGTGTGTACATGTGTATGTGTGCGTGCGGGTTGGGACCTACAACGTGTGTACATGTGTGTGTACATGCGTGTGTACATGTGTGTATGTGTGTGCGTGCGGGTTGGGGCCTACAACGGGTGTGCATGTGTGTGTACATGCGTGTGTTCATGTGTGTGTGCGTGATGGTTGGGGCCTACAACGTGTGTTTCTGCTCGTCCTTCTTCACAGGAATGGGGCCAGGTCTCCCAGGAGGAGCTAGCAATGGAGCACCTGGAGGCTTTGCAGGCACAAATGGATGAGCTCAATGAGATGGTAGAACGCGCAAAGCAAAACAACACACAGGTGCGTGACCAATAGTCTGTCCACACATGCTTGTCCACACGTGCGCGCCCATTAGTCTGTCCACACGTGCGCGCCCATTAGTCTGTTCACACGTGCGCGCCCATTAGTCTGTCCACACGTGCGCGCCCATTAGTCTGTCCACACGTGTGCGCCCATTAGTCTGTCCACACGTGTGCGCCCGTTTGTCTGTCCACACGTGCGCGCCCATTAGTCTGTTCACACGTGTGCGCCCATTAGTCTGTCCACACGTGCGCGCCCATTGGTCTGTCCACACGTGTGCGCCCATTAGTCTGTCCACACGTGCGCGCCCATTGGTCTGTCCACACGTGTGCGCCCATTAGTCTGTCCACATGTGAGCGCCCATTAGTCTGTCCACACGTGCACGCCTAATAGTCTGTCCACATGTGCGCACCCATTAGTCTGTCCACACGTGCGCGCCCATTTGTCTGTCCACACGTGCACGCCCATTAGTCTGTCCACAAGTGCGCGCCCATTAGTCTGTCCACACGTGCGCGCCCATTAGTCTGTCCACATGAGCACAGCCAGCCCTGCAGCCATAGTGTATTGGCAGAAGGTGTGCTTGTTTCCCTGCTTGCTGCAGCAAAGCATAGCTAGCAGCATAGCATAGCATGCAGCAGCATAGCTTGCTTGCAGCATAGCTTGCTGCAGCATTGCATAGCTAGCATGAGGCATCCTCTCATCTGTCTGCCCTCTGCCTTTATTTTGTTAAGCCCTCACAGTGCACATATCAGTGTTTGATTTAGGTGAAAGCTGCTCGTTCAGCAGAACCAAGCTGCACGCAAACAGACTTTCACAGTGGTGATTTTCTGGAGCTCGCCATTCCTCTCTCACAATCACACGTGCACACTGATTGGTGCACAGTGGCAACTTTCTGGAGCTCGCCATTTCTCTTTCACAATCACACATGCACATTAATTGTTACACAGGAAGCTCTGGCAGGCTGGAAGATCACCAGCTATACGCAGCTGCACCTTCTACGCAAGCAGCTGATCCCTTTCTTGGGTGAGCGCTTGTGTGTTTTTGTTTGCCTGCCTCGCTCTCTGCTTGACTGAGAATAAGCTCGACCAGATCCATACATGTTTGAAGCACATGCTTCATTGCTATGACGGAAGTTTACATATGCATAGGGTTGGCCAGAACCGTATATATACACCGTATATGACCGTATATTGGTGATTTTCCTGCCAAAAATACTGTATATACACCGTATATATATGGTTCTGGCCAACCCTACATATATGCACTGCATGACGCATCGTCCTCCAATTCATGTTGAATGCCTGTCGTAGCCTTAGGTTGAGTGCTTTGCTTGCAAGCTGCAACCGATTTTGGTGGCATACCGATATAATTTATGGTGATTCCCTGCTAAAAACACCGTACATACACTGTATATATGGCCAACCCTACATAACATACTACAAAATCTCACATGGTGCAAACAATCACAAAAGTGTCTACGGATTTTGCAGGGTTGGCTCGAATTTATTCATGTGGTATGTGCACGGTAGTTTGGCAGGGAAGTCCCCAATTACACGGCACATACATACAACTCAGGCCAGTTTTGCGTTTTATTGTATTTGTAAAGTCCTAATCAGTTGTATGGTGCATATGCAAGGTCCTGCTCAACTGTGTGGTGTTTACGTTCGGTGCATATGCAAGGTCCTGCTCAACTGTGTAGTGTTTATGTACGGTGCATATGTAAGGTCCTGCTCAACTGTGTGGTGTTTATGTCCGGTGCATATGCAAGGTCCTGCTCAACTGTGTGGTGTTTATGTACGGTGCATATGTAACGTCCTGATCAACTGGAGTATACGTAAGGTCCTGGTCAACATTTATGCTCACCCCCTATTCTTCTGCAGAGCTGTAAAACAGCACACACACACCCCTGCTGATTTCCTTTAACGAACCAGCGTCTGTGCCTCCTCTGCCTTGATCCTTGTCTCTCGCAAACCTGTGAAATCTGCGCTCACTGTCTGATTCACTGTACAACGTCTGTTCCTGTTCTGTTGCCTTAATCCTTGCCTCTTGCAAAGCTGTGGAAGCTGCACACACACATCCATGATTCACATACTGACGGCTGTGCCTCATCTTCCGACATTTCCCTCGCTTCCCGCAGAGCTGTGGAAGCTGCACGCACACACACACATCCATGATTCGCATACTGACGGTTGACGGCTGTGCCTCATCTTCCGACATTTTCCTCGCTTCCTGCAGAGCTGTGGAAGCTGCACGCACACACACACACACATATACACACACACATCCATGATTCACAAACTGGC
>Ga0307963_1003690_pt1 | contig 12213 bp, 11 predicted proteins | sample OrgLakmetagen594_FD_201829 | JGI IMG/M metagenome (GOLD analysis project Ga0307963, IMG submission 201829) | Saline water microbial communities from Organic Lake, Antarctica - #594 | ecosystem: Environmental > Aquatic > Non-marine Saline and Alkaline > Saline | place: Antarctica: Organic Lake...
TGTCTATCTGAGTCATGGGTCCCAGCTCCGGGAAGGAGCAGCAGTGTGGCGGCGACCCAAAGCTGAGTAGACACAGAGTATTAGACACACATACATGTGTGCAGAGAGCGCACAAGGGCATGGGCCAGAGAACTGGTAGAAGCATTAGGGACCAGCGATGCAAAGAACTCACTCCTCTGCTGGATGGTTTTTCCATCTTGGAGGCCTTTCTTGGTCCGAAGGCGCCCAAATGACATCTTTTTCTATTCTGTAGCACCAACACTGTTAAAAAGGATATAAGTATAATGCGGTTGAATGCAAGCGTATTTTGAGCACATAAGGTTATGTACAGTTTTTAGGTCAATTGTCACACAGGGTGGCACGTCCCCCCCAAAAATGGAGTCATCAACATAGCAAGCGCCCACACATGCCATCATGCCACAAACAAATAAACATAGAAATGGAATGACGAGCAGCAAGGAAGACCTGCCAATGCATATGCCCCACAAAAAACTTGTTTGCCATAGACTCTACGAGATGTGGCCCGAGATGTGGCCCATGGACCACCGTGCCTCTGGTAGAGATGTGCCCTGGAAATAACAGATGGCAGTACAGGCACTACCATACAGACCAAAGGCAGTTGCAGCAGCTACCAGCACCGCCTTGCGAACCAGTACACTAGAAGCCCTCACTGTGTTCAGAAGGATTACTCTAGCTCCTTTATTATTCATCCCTCTATTATTACAGCTCACTTTATACACACAGAAAAAGAGGAGAGGAAGATCAAGCCCAAATAGCCAGCAGTGACATGAGGCCAAAACCGATGGAGATGGAGAGCATCTTGTAGCCGCGCAAGTGGGGGTCTCCCAGCTCCCTAGGAATGACCTCCATCATGGCCACGTACAGAAACGTGCCACTGGCCAAAGCACTCAGAGATGCACCCCCTTTGCTATCAGACACCTACGGGCATCGACAGGAAAAACCCACGTGTTGCGTGGGTGTGAGACAGTCGGAGGGGAAATTGTACATATGTATATAGAGCACGTGCAGAGAGAACAAGCAAGTTTGCTTGATATTTGCTTGATGCTTGATAACGCTTGTAGGCCTGTTCTAGTAACTTGCAGCTCAATTGCAACTTAGGTAAGACCCTCGTTTTTGCGCAGCCTTTATCACCCTGGCTTGTTGCTACTACAATAATCCAAACGGAAATAGAACTGTGCAAAAAGCTCCCATACTATCAGTGTTTCTTTTAGGGCAACGTAACATGGCGATCAACATGAAAACATGGATTTTCGACTTTTGAAATCGACATGGGGGTGTTGACAAGCCCCTGCGTAACAATTCTTGGCCCTTGCACCACAAATTCCAAAAAAGTTCAAAAATCTGAAACGGTTATAATGTTAATGTTAATATGAGCGATAACCTCCCACCAAAAATGCCTTAAGTTGTCAGGGTAAAAGTGATGGGAAGTACTTAGGGGCCCATGGGCAGCGTCTGCCCAGCCACCTTCCAGTGCAGAAAGCAGGCCATTACAGCCCATGAGAACAGCTGCAAGGCGAGGTAGGGGGCCACAAACAGGTGTTCCAGGCTTTTCTGGAAAAGCGCACAGCAAAGGGGGGCAATGGAAAGTTTAATGCAGACGCTTCTTCACAGCCTGCCCCCCCTCCTCCACCAGAGCCTGCCCCCCCACCCCACCACCCAGCGATGAGTTTGATAAGGAGCCACAATCAACACAGCCTCCCCCTGGCCCCTCTCTTAGCCAAAGAGTTTTGGGGGGAAGCCACGTGCTTAGGGGCGCGAGATAGGTTCGGGGAGTGAGGTAGCAGAGTTGGTGATGGTGCCAGGGTCGGTGGAGGATGAGTGTGTGTTCAGCACGCTCAAGTACATTCGTAGCCCCCAGCGCAACAGGCTACATGCGCAGCACTTGACGTGCTGTGCACGAGGGTGTAAGAGCTCAGCATTCAGCCTGGAGACCTTCCCATATCCACACGCCATTTTGGATTAGCTCAGTGCTAAGAAGCGCCGTTAAATTGATGAGCAACTTAATTAGAATGGACAGTTTGCCCAACTTGCAATTTCAAGCTAACTCTCTTATGTTAATGCAAATGCTTCCTCACAATTTACAGTTAACTCACCTGACACCAGATGCCGGGAGGCCCCAGGCCTCCCGGCGGGCTGGAGCCGGGGAAAAAAAGACATTGAGAACAAAATTCCTCAAATTTCCAGATTGGGGGGTGACATGAAACCGAGGTTTCCAAAATCCTGAAAAGAAACACTGCATTCTATCACCCCTTTAAAACACAGAAGTCAGGCCAGCCATCCCTGTGAGAGTTCTTGCCCCAAAGCAGAAAAGTAGATTTAACTATGTAGGAACCTAAATTAGATACATACGGCGTAGGTTAACGATCAAAAAATTTAATTAAATTTTCGATTTTAGTTCGTGAGGGGGTCTGGGGATTTATTTTTGAGTTCGAATCCAGTTCGGGCAGCCCCTGTTGGGAATTAATTTGTGAATTCGAGAGCCCCCCACTGTTGGCTGCTGCTGCTATGCAGGCTGATGGGCAGACTGCCCATTGGCTGCATGGGGAGAATGACAGCTGTGAGTGCTTGCACGCTCAATCAGAGAAGCAACCCTCACTTCCATCTTCACTAACAATGTGTGGATGCCCCAAAGGAAGGGCCTAAAGGGGTTCACAACCAGGGCACGCTGGGAGCTCATTTTTTAAACCACCCTCGAAACCACCTAAAGTAATTAACTTATCACTTCGAATTCAGTTTGGAGAGGGCCCCGAGAATTAATAAAAATTTTCGCAAAACAATTATTAATTTCCGACGTTATCGTGAACCTACGGTATATCTAAACACTCCTGCACACTCAGTTTGTGGCGGGAGGTGCCCGGGTGGGCAGGGTGGAAATTCCTATCAGAAAGTGGATTTCCAAAAGCTCCTCCCCGGTACCATCAACTTGCCAGGGGTGTAACCAATAATATTGAGGACATTTTGGTGATGGTCCGGGGGCCTGGGGTGAAGGTCCGGTTTTGGACCCCATTTTGGCAGGGAAAAGTGTGATTTACCATCAAGGAAAGACCGTTTGGGGTTGCGTCTGTTTTGCTGAACTCTATAAAACATGTTAATCATGTCCGGCCATTAAAGTATAAGTTTGCTGGCCTTTTTTTGGAGCTGTCGAAACAGTCTGTACTCGGAGCGGCTGTCCAGAGCCTGATACTTTTTTGAAATCTCAGCTGTCGCTGCCCACCACGGCCCAACCCTAGCATTCTTAACCGTGATACTTGACAGGGCATGCCTTGGGAGCATACTGAAGGACTCCAACACTCAGGTGGTGACCAGAAAGCGTGTTTCCAGGGTTTCCAAAAATGCACCAATTTTACCCAGCAAAGAGGCTCACGCACCAAGTCCTTTAGGGGCAAATTTTCAACCCCCTTTTTTTTGCTTTGATGGGTATGGTTTGACCCTAAACCTGTCTGGGAACGATAAAATTGGTGAAATTTGGACCAAAACCCGCATTTCTACACCCATGCCACCTTTCGGGCAGGTAAACGGCACAAATCCAGCCCCCACTGACACCCTTGACCCCAAACTCATTAATTATTATGCAGAAGTGTTACATTTGTGTATAGAAACCACTGGGTGACCTCAGATGTGCAATTAAGGAAAGAGGCATTATTTCCCCTTTTGGGGTAGGGCTTGGCTGGGCTAAACAGAAGCACGTATTTGCTCATACTGTGTCCAATATCGCTCAATTGAAGTTGGTTGTTTAATAAAACATCTAATGATGGTCACCTGTGTACACACAGACAGTGTCCTCTCACCGAGCTGAGTGCACACCCCACAAGCATCTGTGTACACACAGACAGCGTCCACTCACCGAGCTGAGTGCGTACCCCACAAATATCCCTATCGGACTGGCCAACGAGAATGCCATGATGACAGACCAGAAACGCCTGCATGTGAAACAAGTGCGCCATGGATAGAACACAGTCGAGTCAGCTCATCGCGCTCCTCCTGCACATTGCTCCCATTCAAGCATTTATTTCAATCATGATGGCGTGGCACAATCCCACTGTAGTAGTTTTCCATGCTTAAGTTGCAATTTTCAATGCAAGGTTTACAGTCAGTGCAGGGCAGTAAGGGGCTGTCTAGAGCAGCCTGACATCTGTCAGCACGAACACACTCTGCAGGGATTCAGACATGTCTACTTAGCACCAAACACAATGCAACTTATGCAGAATGGTGACTAAAAAAGAGAAGACGACTCACTTTGCTGAGGCTTTGCTCTCCACTATCGATGCCCCCAATGCATAGGCTGCCAGGCCCTTGTGGGCTGCACAAGGAGGACAGCAAGACACAAGTCAGAGGAGCTTCATAAAACACAAAGTGATTAGGGCATAGCAGTCAGGCTCTTTGAGCTGCACAAAGCAGGGCAGGGTAGCAAGGCACTGGTCAAAGCCATACGACCCCCCCAAAGGAATGTTTGAATCGAGGGGGGGCAGACAGGCCCCGTCGTGGGCTGCACAGCGGAGGGCAGAGAGGTGCGACAGAAAAGAGATGAGAAAGGGCTTGTAGTCAGCACTGAAGAAGAGGCACAGGGTAAAACCGAGCAGGGCAGAGAAGTGCGATGAATAGGGGAGAGTAAGGACTTGTAGTCAGAAATTGTGCTTAACAAGGAAGTAGATTGGGTACAACAGAACATTGCACATTGATACGTATATAGGAGGGTATGCTATGCGTCTCAGCTTCTTTCCCAAAAACATGGTAGGTGAGCTGCCAGGAGTGGTGACGACATAATAAGCAGGGACACACATTGCAGTACCGTTTGCTTGAAGCACAGCATGCATAAGACATCATTATTTGAGCCTGCAAAGTATCAGCCATCCTCGACAAAGCATGACAGGGTCAGAGGCCAGGGCTTGGGAAGCATCCCAGCCTGCTATTTCGCCCAAGTTACAGACAATGTCATAAACTCACACACTTCACTATTTCACCCAATGCACGCAAACCGCAAACAAATACATACACGCGTGCACGCACACACACACACATACACACACACACACACACAAACACACATACCTGCAATGGCAATCATGATGTCCTCCGTCTCAGTCATGGTCTGCTGTGCGCCTAGGGCCATTCCCTCAAGCACTGAGTGCACACACAGCGCACCTGCTAGCAGCACCTGCGAGCCAATGGGCCATGCAGGACATATTACTAGCACGCCAGAGGTTAACAAATATATGGCAATTTGCCAAGACATAATTATTGCTACAGTGAAATTGCATAACAATGCTATGATCAGGGCAATTAGGAGTGCGGAAGATCCTCACATGTACACCATTAGACATGTTCATTTTGGTGGAATCTCACACACACACACACACACACACACACACACACACGTATATGCACCCACCGTGGTAGAAAAGGACAGCTGTTTCCCCTCGCCAAGCAAAACATCCATGTGAGGCCCACCGGTGCAGTCGTGTACTGTGGACTTGTGTTGCCCCGCAGCCCTCTGGTGCCCCCCCCCTTCTTCTGTCCCCACAGACTGCTGCTGCTGCAGCACATGTACCGAAAGGGACACGTGGGGATAGTTCTTGATTTCGAAGATTTCTTGCTCATGGCAACTAACTGAGTGCCCAACAGGTTGAGAAAGACAGTGGTCAGAATGCAAAGCAGAGGATCGTTAACGGCGGCCTCCCTTAGGTGAAGAGTGCAGCTGCAAAGGGTCTTAGGGTACAGGTAAGGGAGTCCTCACATTGTGGGAGGCCAGCAATCCGCCGCCTTTTGCTGCAATCTTGTTCTGGTGGCTATTTTGTGAGGCGTACAACAATGGGGCATCTTCTGAGGGAGCCTGAGCCAAGTTGTTGCCATTCCGGCTGTGCCGTTGCAACTGGTGGTGGTGCTGCTGCTGCTGCTGCTCTCCTGCGTTTATCACTTCCAACTGCGCGTCCAGGTGTGCAAAAGGAGCTTGGTCTCAAGCAAATTTTCGTGCAGATTGAAGAATGTTATGATCAGGGTGCAGACCGGTTACTACGCTGGGAGCCTGTCTCTGGACAATATGCACTTGGGGTAGCTCAGAGGAGTGCACTTGCGCATTTAAGCGCTTCCGATTGTACACACAAACAAAAATAAAAATTGGACCCTCACCTGTGTGTGAGCCATCCCGTTCCCATTTAAAGAGCTAAAAGCATGACCGTTGAGCTCGATGCTCCCTTCCTCAGATGGCCTGCCTGATAGCTTGTTGTCAGGCTCTGATCGGGATGCAGATTCAGTAACAAGATGCACAACCTGCAGTGTACGAACAATGAATAGCACGCTTAACTACCACGTGCCAATACCAGGCGTGAAATTGTACAAACGCATGCAAACACACACATGCACACATATACACACACAAACACAAACACACACACACACACACACACACACACACACACACACATACACACAAAACCCTGAAATGACGGCACGTTTCCCACACCTGGTCTGCCGCCAGTGTCAGCAGCAAGCCCAGTGCCGCAAGGAAGTTGGCCTGCACAGGAGGAGAAGAGAGGCGGTCTTGCGCTTGCTGCAAGTCCAGGCGTGTGTCTCGCACAGGCACCTGGGGGGGGTGCAACGGCCAAAACCCACCATGGGGAACCCATTCACGAAGCCTAGTGTGGGCAGCGAGTCAGCCAGCAGGTGGCAGAAGCCCGCAGACAGCATGACCCCGCCCGACAGGCAGTTGCCAAGGTGGTACAGTTTGCTACTGGTACTGTCCCGGTTGTTTGGGCCATTGGTGTTGGCCTGGGCAAGCCGTCTGGGCAGCCAGGCACCCAGGGCAGCCACCAGGAATAGGAGTAGGGCACTGAGGGCGTCAAACAAGAACCTGCTTATCATCGGGTTTTTGTCATGCTTTTCAGTTTTGTACCATGGTTTGGCAACATTATTAAGTCAAATATATTAAATTTGCCGCGATGTCCACGCACGGCCTAATTAACCCATGTACGAGCACGAGCACGAGCACGAGCAGAAGCAGTACGGTTGTGAGTAGCACCAGTAAATGCATCGTTCCTCCACGAGCTGTGCATCGCCCACGTACTGGAATGACTGGTCCAGGAGGGTGTGCACCCAGCTCACTCTCTAGCCCTGAAAGCAGGTAGGGTGTGGCTTTAGACATGGCATGGTACAATGTGAAACTGGACAGGTACAGGACAAAGGTTGGCTAGAGGATGCCCGTGTTTCGGGGACGGTCGGTTGTGCTGGCATGTAACACACACACACACACACACACACACACACACACACACACACACACACACACACACACACACGTACACACTCACACATACACACACACACACACACGGGTACACCTGTTTGTGGTCCTTCGCCAATGATGTGAAAGGGAAGGTGGTTTGCGTGTGCTGTATCAGAGTGAAGACCTGTGTACATGAGGGGATGCACGTGTACACACTCTGGTGCTGAAATTGGTGCAGGCGCTTGGACGTGAGCACAGCAGGTGTGAGGCGCAGCCCTGTCATTACGCCAGATGTGGTAGTGGGCAAAGGGGAGGAGGAGGTGGGTGAAGTGTGCGCATCAGCGTTTCCGACTTGCTTCCTCAATCCAGCGGAGGTACCGCCATAGACCAGTGGACCCCCTTTTCTGATCCTTTCTCCTTATTATGACCCCCTCGCAGACCTCTATTGATCTCTTTAACTACTTGCTGCGGCAACGCATCATCTTCCTGGCTGGGTATGTGAACGACAAGGTGGGCACCGTTGTGTGGATTGGTAGGCACGTACATAAACACCTGCGTACCTTATATTAAAAACAGTGATTCATGTACAGCATTATTAATGAACATTGATTGAAACAAAGCACTTTGTTCCTCATTTTACGCAACGAGGACTGCTTGCATGTGTACAAACAGCTGCGGCCCTGTTTCCTTCAACCAAAACAGGTGGCGACTCAGGTGGTTGGTAGCTTGTTAGCCTTGGAGGCCCTGGATGAAGAAGAGGACATCAGGATATACATCAACTCCCCAGGTGCGCACTCACTTAAATCCCTGAAGCAACGCATCTCCATTGTGAACTCGGGGGCTGTGTCACACACTTTTCAGGCCAGCACGCACCACCCTCGTAAATGTCGTTTTCCATGCCCTTGTGTTTGTCACAATCTCATTAAAATTGGCAGGTGGTGGTATTTAAGCATAATTGAAACGTGATCTTGGTGCTCCATCATCCAGGTGGCCAGCCTTACTCGGTGTTTGGAGTGCTTGACGCCATCAAGTCCATCAAGCCCAACGTGCAGACCTTGGGCCTGGGAGCATGCTACAGCTACGCTAGTCTCATCTTGGTGCGTGGGGTGTTGTGCTCAGTGATATGACCCTACGGTGTACGTTACGGTTGAAGGTACTACGGTATGGTACCGTCATTACGGTACACCACCGTATTTTCTACGGTTTTTGCAAACTTGGGACCGTATTACGGTCGATTACGGTACGGACTACGGTACGGTCCAGAATTTTCCTAAATTACCGTAATTTCTTTACCTTCACTGTGGGCTACTGTGGCACAGTTACTGATAGCCAACTTCCTGCTACTCTAAATGTGTTCCTCAAAAACCCCTCCCTCATCAGTGTCCCCCCCCCTGTCTGAACCACTTCGCTGCATGTCCATGCTGTTCTGCCCCTGCTGATCTGTCTCCAACTCCTGCGCTTGCTGCTGCTCAAGCTGCTCCTGCTCCTGCTCTTCCTCAGCAGAGCAAATGCCCTCCAGCCACTCAGCAAACTCCTCCTTGTCTGACTCAGGGATTTCATCGAACTCAAAACCCCTGTGTGTGTGTGCACGCGTGCGTGCGTGCGTGCATGCACATGTGTGTATGTGCGTGCGTGCGTGTGTGTGTGTGCGTGTGTTGCTAATTGCAGAGGAGATGTAAAAGCATTTGGTGCAGAATTGAACATCTTATATTCATTTCCCTACTGCTGCCCAAGCCCAAGCACGCACGCACACACACACGCATACACACACGCGCGCACACACACACACACACACACACACGCGCACACACACACATACACACACACGTGCACACACACACAAACACACATACCTGGAACACATTCAGCTGCTGCTGGGTTGAGCCTGTGCCTTGAGCCTGTGCCCCAAAGGTTGCCTGCCCATCTGCTTCCGAATAATGGTCCTTCACAAACTGCCGCACCTCCTCATTATTGGTTGCCAGTTCTGCTGCTGCTGCTGACTTCCACCACACACAGATGCTGGGATTGAGGACGTGCTCCTTGAGGCGCTGCTGGTTGGATGCTATCAGCTGCTTGTTGCATGCTTTGCACTTATACCCATCCTTCTCCACCCCGTCCCTTTTCACTTTTACCTTCTCAAACTGACCTTCTACCCACCAATTTTTTTTCTTCTTCACATGGCGCTTGCCTTGCCTGCCCTTGCCCTGCAGGCTCCCTGATGCAGGGTGCTCCCCCACACCCAGGTCTCTGAGCATGGGCAAGCCACTGCCATGCATCCCCACCCTTTGCTTCTTCTTAGAAACATTTGCACTCATTGCTGTAAACTAATAAATTCTATTGCGTGAAAGGGGGATGGAAAGCTGTAGGTTCACACCATGAACTTTGACACGCGCCTCAAAATTACTACGACTTACCCACCGTATTTTGTACGATTTGCCACCGTACATGACGGTTTGGACCGTAATCTCGGTTTTACCGTAATTTCTACGGTATGACCGTTGTACGGCGTACACCGTACCGTAATACGGTGCAAAATTCTCAATTACGGCGTAAAGTCACATCACTGGTTGTGCTGCTTCATGGCTTCATTGTGTGCCACCAAGAGGGTCCAGCACTGACCATGAACTTTTTACCATAGTCGCGCATTTTCGCTGCAGAGCTCATGTATGACGTTTTTGACCCCGAGAACGCAACGCCTGCAGCATATTCCTGCAAAAATTTAGTACCTCTCCATAGTTACGTCCCCGTGCCTCTACCCTGACTTAACATGAACCATATATATCGTGTCTGACTAGGCCGCTGGCTCGCCAGGCAAGCGCTTTGCCATGAAGAACACACGCATCATGATGACACAACCCATGGGTAAGCGACTTGGCGATGGGTGCACTATTTTTGTTGCACAGTGCGGCTGTGTACAGATTTCGTTTTGGGGTGTGTACCCGGTGTGCGTGCTGCATGCTGTGCGAAGAAGGGAGGCATACTTGAGCAGCTGTGTCTTATACGTCCCATCAAATATGGTGCAGCTGTGTTACCTTAATCGCTTCAGGTCGTGGTGCCCCTATTAACGCCTAAATTTCCAAGCTGTGCTAAGCATGGTACACGTTTGTTGATATAGGATGCTAGCGCCAACTCACCATACTCAGGCAAATACCATTGCCAATCACGTTACACATGCAGGTGGATCCCAAGGAGACATCTACCAGATTCGAAAGACGGTGGAAGAATTAAACGCCATATACCAGGTACTTGTCCACCATACTCCATTTGGGTCCTTGTGCTCTTTTGTGTGAGCTTGAAAAAGTGAAGAGAGTGCACAAAGTACCGTGGAAATCGCTGCTTGCCTCTTATCTTAAAAGAAATGGATGCATGAGGAGGTGGTAGCGGGTTTTACTTCAGCGGCCCATTTAGGACAGCGTTTGTTCAATCATGGACAGCCTTTGAACATCCTCTGCCTCCTTTTTTACCCCAAAGCGTGTACACCTACATACAAAACATATACACACAACAGCACATTAAGCTTTGGGGTAATGTGTGTGTGTGTGTGTGAGTGAGTGTGTGCGTGTGTGTGTACGCGTTTGTGTGTGTGAGTGTGTGGTTGTCAGCGCGCAGCTTGGAGTACATGGGCATGAACTGTCAAATTACCTTCATGCTCAATGCACTTATCCGTGTGCTCAATGTATGTGTGTGTGCAGTTGTCGGCGCGCTACTACATGGAGTACACAGGCATGGACCGTGACCGGGTGGAGATGAACACCAACCGTGATTACTTTATGACTCCTGAGGATGCAGTGCTAGAGGTAAGTCATGCTCGGATGGGCCCATGTGCTCATGTGCCAATGTGTAATAGTATTAGGGTGTATTTGTCCCAAATGCGCTCGTTTGTGCCAGTTTGCGATTAAGCTAAGATTAACACGCACGCACACACGTCCATTTCATGCACACACGTATTATCGTGTGATGGCGTGCTTGCTTATTTCCCTGCACATACACACACCCCTGCATGTACAATTCCAGGGCCTCATTGATGGTGTGCTGAGAGGGAAGGGTGACAATACGGTCCCTCCCTCTATGGTTCGGACCTTGAAGCAGAGTGGTCTAGTGGACGATCTGGTAAGTGAAGCTATAGCATTATAGCATGCATCACAAGGCTGAACACATAGCGAGTCAGTTCGGCACGCTCGCCACATGCTGCAATCATTTGCAGCTGAATTTGTTGCATTCTGCTTTTGCCTACTGTTGCTAAATTTGATAAACTGACCTGTTTACTTGCTTACACAACTGCACCATGCAGACTCCCGGTTTCCTACATTGGGAATAAAGCGAGGGAGCACAGCCCAGCTATGCTACTTCTGACAGCTGAGAAGTTCATGGTCCCGTCTCCATCATCAAAAAGGGCACTCCTTCCTTCAAAAGGATACAAAATAATTTGACAAATTGCAGCCTGAGTGCCGTAGCTGGCTGTGCTGTCAATATTAGCGAAGTTTCCTCTTGACCAGGCGTGGAAGCGCCTGTGAGACAAAGCTTTTTGTTTCCTGACCCCTTAGCATATTGTTGTTCCAAACACGAGGTCATGAAGGGTGGCTGTCCAAGGAGTCCTTTCTTGGCTTCATTTCATCGGAAGCATGGAAGCATGTATGTTAATCCCTTTTCCCTCCACTGCCCAATAGATTTAGTGCGAAAAGCAAAATGAAGAGGCCAACGAGAGATGCTTTCCAGTCAAATTTTCTGTGCCTCCCTCCACTTTCAAGGTTTACAAAAGAGGCCTTCAGCCAGTCAAGAAGTGAGACTGCTAGCCTGCAAGGGTTACAAGGGTTACAATGGTGGCCTGCAGCCCGAGACTCTGGCCGATAGGCAACTGGTGAAACAAGCTCAACCAGCATCAAGTTGAAACCACGTTTGAGACTAAACTAAATGTTTGAGCACAGATGGGAAACACCAAAATCAAAACTATTCTTGAGAGCGCCTGAAGCACC
>Ga0307963_1003691_pt1 | contig 12213 bp, 13 predicted proteins | sample OrgLakmetagen594_FD_201829 | JGI IMG/M metagenome (GOLD analysis project Ga0307963, IMG submission 201829) | Saline water microbial communities from Organic Lake, Antarctica - #594 | ecosystem: Environmental > Aquatic > Non-marine Saline and Alkaline > Saline | place: Antarctica: Organic Lake...
GCGTGTGCGTGTGCGTGTGCGTGTGCGTGTGCGTGTGCGTGTGCGTGTGCGTGTGCGTGTGTGTGTGCGTGTGCGTGTGCGTGTGCGTGTGCGTGTGCGTGTGCGTGTGCGTGTGTGTGTGCGTGTGTGTGTGTGTGTGTGTGTGCGTGTGTGTGTGTGTTTGTGTGTGTGTATGTGTGTATGTATGTGTATGCGTGTATGTGCGTGTGTCTTCGTGTATTTGCATGTGTATGTATGCGAGCGTGCATACATACGTGCATGAGTGTCAATGTGCGTGCTTGTGTATCCACGTATCCACAAGTTTGAGCGTTTTCTTGTGTATGTGTGATTCTGCATGTGCATGTTCAAGGGCATAAGTATCCATGCGCCCGTGTGTGTGTATGCTTGTGTGTGTGTGTGTGTGATGTGTCCAAGTGTAACTGCACACACATTATGTGTGCCAGGTGTGCGTGTTCAAGTGCATGTGCACTTACGTGTATTGTGCGAGCAATTGCATGGATTAATTTCACACGTTCTGTGGAATTGTGCACGTTTTGCTCTGTTAAGTGTACGGAATTTATTGGTGCAGAGTGTGCTCTCTATTTGCTTGCAAGTACTAGTGCAAAAGCTTTGTATCGCCATGCATTGAGTTGCCTGTTTTGAATGCATGTGCGTCAACCTCTAATTAATCCATTCCCTTGCAGGGGCTTGCGGCGCTGAAATCGTCGACAGATGAGCCATCTTCCCTCAACTCATCAGGCAGTCTCTATCAAACTGGAGTTTTCTCTGCTTCTACCCTACACGTCAGCAGCCCTGCAGGTGTCCTGCCCTTCCTGCCTGAGTTGGAATACAGTGAGGAAGAGGTGTGTGTGTGCGTTTGCAAGTATATGGGGGTTGCCCTTTACGGCTGCTGGTCATTGCTTTTTTAACAAGCAATTAATGGAACGAGGCTTTGACATACTTAGAGATGTATGTATTATCACTCGACACTCAATTCCTCCAAAAGAGCAACGTCTTGTCAGCCATTGCAGTCTGCTCATTCCTCTTTAAAACGCTTAATAAAAAGACAAAAACTTTTGGCTGAAATACTAATTTCGCTCTTGCAATGTCAAGAGCACTCTGTGGAAACATGGCTGTAAACGACAGGTGCAGCTCAGGAAGGAGATCTCCGTTGCAAAGGCCTGCAAAGACGAAATCGCTGCGGTGGACCTTGCGCATTCATTAGCTGACTTGATTTCAGGAGACAAGCGCTGCCGTGGACACGAGGCTGAGCCAATGTATAATGCGGTGCTGAAACGCAAGCGCAAACGGCTCGGGAACGATCACGCAGAAACTGTGATGGTGACGCAGAAGCTGGCTAGGTAGGCAGGGGCTCCCTTTCACATGTTTATTTTGGCTTTGAATGAGAGTGCAGTCACTTAGTTGTAGAGCTGTTGGGGTTGGTCCTGCGTGTGTGAGCAAAAAGCTTGTGATCTTGTGCCTGTACGTAGGTGCGCGTATGTATCAGATGTGGTGTTATATTTGCTGGTGCATTGCAGTGGCCCACCGATGCTTTGCCCTTAGCAACTTTTTTTGGGGGGGGGGGCAGGCCCTCCATGCGCAAGCGTGAGCTTGCTTGCTCTGCATAGTGAAATGCGAGGTGCATCAGATCAAGAGTGCCTTGATTTACCTTATAGTTTGCAAGGCATCTTCCCTGTGGAACAAGCCGACTATGTAGCTTGTTCTGATCATGACTGTTAATCACAATCTCATTGATGGCGCTGATTTTGTCCACAAATTCGCCATGCAGCCCCACGCCAACAAATTTCTGGAGTAAAATGCCAAAAACCCATGCCTCAAATTACACTTGGTTTGGTGCTAATGACAGGACTCAGATAGTCTATCATGGCTCCAACTTTCCACTAGTGCTGTGGTGCAATGTGAAGTGCCTGAGCCACACGGTTCACCTTGGAGTGTGTGTGTTTGTATGCAAATTGTGTGCTGTGTGTGTCACGGCATATATAAACATGCATGCACTGTGTATAATCATGTGCTTGTGAGTAAACCGAACAATTGAGTGCATGCTTGTGTGACGTGCAAGCGCGTCCCTGTGTGTCCTTACGTTATAGTTTACACACGCTAAAGGATCTGGTGCAGTCAAAGCAGGGTTGTTCGGTTCGTTTTTTGGGAGCAAGGGTTCAATAAAGTTCGTGAAAGTTCTAGAACCCTCAAACTGTTCAAAGGGTTCGATGCGCAATTTTGGGAAACAGGCCCTCGGGCTCCTCCCCCCACCTTCAAATTTTCCCAATTAGTTGTGTACAGAATGAAACCATGTCATCATTGTAGAGCAGAAAATGGAGAGCCATAAAGTGCAGTGCAAGTGCCGTATTGTACAAGTCCTTAGCAGTTCAGAAATGTGTGACAAGTGTGGCCTCAAGACCAAAGAAACCTCCTGGCCTGATACAGGTTGCAGATCATATCTCATTCATAAATCATTGAACATGTTACTTTTACTGCAAGGAAAGAGTGGGACTGAACTGGGGGGGGCTGCTGTCCCTTGCAATTTTGACAGACGCATGCTGTAAAGTTCGACGAACTCTCAAAAGTTCGTCGAACTTTGACCAAACTCCGAACAGCACTTTTCAAATTTGTTAAAATGCGTGAAAGTTTGTGAACCCTAACTTTTGGCCGAACCTCGACTGAGCAACCCTGAGTCAAAGCTTAATAGGCTTGCAAATGCAGCCGCTATTGTAGGAAGATTGAGCTACATCTGTCAGAGTTGAGAGACAGAGCAATCCTACTGTGTGTGAGGTCAACAATACTTAAATGTTTTGTTGGAGTCATTATCCATCATTTCAAGCAAATGTAGTATGGAAAAAGGTTTGATAGATTTGTTATGTTAAATTGAAGCAACAAGTATTATGCAAAATTGTCACCTGCTATGTGCATTTGTCTGCATATGCCTGCGCCGTGCCACGCTGTGCGTCACTCTCCATCCAACCACCAACATGTCCGTGCAACGCTTTGTCTAAACCTTCTGGTTGCAGGGTAAATATGACTTTCCAAACAACCAGCTTCTTTGTAGCGCAAATAAGATGTCACCTCCTTGCTCTGTGCAGGTGCCTCATAAGCCAAGATCGCTTTAAAGAAGCAGAACCGTATTTCAAGCAGGTAAAATACGAGATTTGTTTTGAGCAGGCAGAAAGTGAAGGGTAAAGTGCTGTGTCATCTTCTGTCAGCATGCAGGTGTGGATGAAAGGAGTCTCTGCCATGTGTTTTATTCCCCATCTGGCTCTGCTTGAAGAGCAAGCCAGCAAACCTGTGAATGTTGTCCACAATTGCAACACCCATGTCGGTCAACATTGATAAATATATACAACCAGTTGAAAGTAGTGTCTATTCCCTTGCTGTCAGCCACAAGCACAGCTGGTTCCCTTCATAGATGGCTAAAAATTGGCCGGAATTAAATGTCTACACACTGTAGGTGCTAGAAGTGTAGGGCTGGATCATTTATTTACAGTGTGAACATAGATACAGAACGATCAGCATAGAGTCTCAAAATATACTTTCATTGTATATACATCGATAACTCACAAGGCTGGGGCTAGTTTTAAGCATAGCTTTGGTGCTGAAGCAGGTTCTTGAAGCAAAAGCTAAAGCGTCAGGCACAAGTAGCCATGAGGCATTCAAGGCGCGGACAGAATTGGCCTCATGCATCTCAAATGAGGTCCGTAAGACCCTCAGCTCAAGTCTTCGCTTCCAAATGGCCGCAGGTGTGTGTGTATGTGGGGAGGGGGGGCGTGAATGTATATTTGTGTGTGTGTGTAAATATGTGTCTTGGATATGTCTGCGCGCACTCTTGCTGCCTATATGGATTGCTGAAAATTTGCAAGCTTTGAAGCAAGCACCCAAGACAGGAAGTGTGCATGACAAGATGATTAATTTTGTCGGCTTAACTAATACTGCTAGTTCAAGTGCTTTTCTCGCTTCTTATTTCAACCAGTTGGGATGAAATTGTACAGGATCCTGCTAAGTTTGGACAGGCCACAGAGATAAGTGGAGACATCCCATTAAGTGAAGTGTCCATGATAATTACATATTTGGATACTTAACTTGCAAGTATGACCTCAATGTGAGCAAAGCAGCGGTTAAATCTGGCCTTTTTTGTGTATTCAAGTGCAAGAGCATGCTGTGTATAAACCTGGCCACCTTCAAAAAAGCTTCAACGCAGTTTCATGTATCATAAGTTGCCGTACATGGAGGTTCGATGCCGAAACATGGAGGTTCGATGCCGTACATGGAGGTTCGTAAATAATAATTAGTAATCCACAATACAAGCTTATGCCAGGGGCACAAAGATCTAACCGTTTGACCCAATGCAAGCCTGTGCGAGGGCCTTTGGCCCTCGGAGCTGCACATGTATGCAAATCAGGGCTGTGCAATGACACCGTCATAGCAATTTTGCTCCGTAGTCTTGGAACGGCTGATGGTCCCTCAGAACGTCAAAACGTCAAAACGACGGTGTTCCAAAAAAGACGGTGTCTATCGTCCAGATGGTCGAGGGGACCGTACACCGTAATTACTGTGTAATCCTTTTTGCTGTGAAAAGTTGAGACCAGGGTTCGAGTCCTCGTCAAGACACAAACTTTTTGCTATTCTTTTTCCATTCCATTCCTTTCCCTTTCATTATTACACCAATCGTTTGTTTGTACAAATAACACGCATGCAACATTTAGTAATAAGGAGAAAAGAGCCTAAATGGTCATTTTGGGGTCAACATACCATTCTTTGGACTTTTTGCAATTTTTGGACCTACCGTCAACCGTATTGTCATGCGCCGTCATGACGGTCCCCAAAATTTGAAATGGCAGTCTGGCACCGTCATTTACGGCGTCAAGCGTCAGACCGTAATTTGACAGATCGTACCGTCACACCGTCATTGCACAGCCCTGATGCGTATGCACACGTGTGCCCGCGTGCGTGTATGTGATTGTTAAGAGGACTTGATGCACCCTCCTGAGGGTTGGACTTGTAATTATTGCTTCCCCATTAGTCAAAACCTTCTTCCAGCCTCCCTGCTGCTGATGCCTGGAGTCAGCCTAGGCCTGCCTCTTCTTTGCCGCTGTCCCCTGCAACAAGCTCTGCATGTGACTTTGCTGCCTCCTCCTCAGCTGCCTTCTTCTCACTTGCTGTCCGATTACTAGGATTAAAAAAGTCTGCAACCCCAAGCTATTTTACCCCTTGGGGGCCTTGGGGGGTGGCTTGGGAGGCCCACTCGGCCTGTCCCATTCACTGTTAGTAATATCTAATCTACCCCAATGTAAGTCTGCGAGGCCCTTGACTTTATTACTTAAATGCTCCTGACTCCCTGCGAGTGGGTCAAAACCGTTTGGGGTACGCAGTGATATACGGCCTGTACGGTAGTCAGCTTCAGTATTATCAAGATCAAGCAATACACCTGATCACCCTCCTCGACAATGCTCTACCTTCTTCACCTTCCCATCTCCTCAGTGCGTGCGGAGGCTGCTCGAGAAGCTGAGGCCCAAAAGAGGCAGCAGCAGCAGCAAGAACAGGCGCTGCTTGCAGCAGCGACAGCTAGCCAAGCACCTCGCCCGCTGACCATTGAAGAGGGTGCCTGCCAGGAGGCACTGATGGCTGTATTACAGCAGGCGGAGAAGGAGGAGGCAGTTGGCTTAGGAAAAGACGGTAGGGTATGCATCTTCCTTCATTTTAGCCACGTCCCATGAGCTTTTGGCTTCCTGGAGAGCACTCTTTGTCCACTTCTCTGTAGATTCTTCTTTAAGCGCTCATTTATGAGGCCATGTTGGCTAGAGCATTTGTTATGATGATGCTTTATGACGCTCATTGTGTTCCAGAACCGTACTCTTGATTTTCATACTTGAGCATCTGTTTTGCTGCGGAACTTTCGCATCTTGATGTACTGTACTTTTTTCATGTAGAATAACCTCTCTTACACCTCAGCATGATGTCATATCCCATCTCGAGCACTCTTTTCACTGCGCAGGTGACCTGGTCGATGCAATCCACTGTCTTCTCCGTTTTGCTGCAACAGAAGGGAGGCAAGGGGCGCATTCAAAGGCTGAAGCATTGAGTCGAACGGTGGGAGAGACATTTGAAATGCACTTAAGCAGTTGAACAAATACTATTTGGATCAATGAATCTTCTATGCAGTTCTGGTCGTAAGCTGCTAGCGTTCCAACTCCAAAACCAGACTGCTGCTCTTGAGATATTGGGCTAGCTGCAAGAGCAATTCAGTGCATGTGCCTTTGCGTAAGGTACACAAATGCGTCAACCTTCAACCGTACAGGTCCTTGATCACTCCTTTTCTTTGATTAATTTAGGGAGCGCTTTCCACTGCCTGTGTTTCTTTTATCTTAACTTTACCTACTTTACTTTGTCCTTTGTCACAGGCCCTTGAGGCAACTGAGCGGTTAGAACTGTGCTGGAGCATGGACCCGTCTTCAACACGCAAGGAAGTTTTGGATCCAGGAACTCGGTACAAGGCCAAGTATAGGCTTGCTCAGAGGTACTTCACGGCACTTGATTGCAAATCTTTGAATTAAATAGGGGAATGATCCCCACTCACGCACAGGGGTGTCCAGCAGCTGCCGCCTCCAGAACGCTACACCAAAAAAACACTGTTGTGAGCACTTCACACATTTCCGATGCTCGGCAGCACTTGTCACTATTCGCCACCTGTGAGCCGTCCCTTTCATATCTTCTGCTGTCAAGTCAAGCAACTGCAATCGCTAAATGGCCGAGGCATCTTTTTGTTGGTGCTGCAGTGTCCAGTGTCAGCCTGGGAGAGGTGGTGAGGGAGCCTTAATGCACCAAAACAATTTTACAGAAATGGCGGCCATATCAGGAGAGCCTGCTACAATGGTAGGTTGACCCTTTTCAGTCATGGATTGACAAAGCTATCAAACAACAGCCACCTGCTCAGGGTCAGAAGCAAGGTGGCCTGGGGCCTTGTTTGCATTTGGCATGCAGCTGCAGACGAGCCCATTCACAAACGGGACATATCACACGTGTCGCTAATATTGCACACACCACATTCTGGGAGATTGGATGGGACAATGTGTCAGTGTTGTTCCAATGCTACTTCCGCCCCAACCAAATAACTTGTATCTGTGCGCAAATGAAAAAAGAGATGCATCTTTACCCTTAAGGATTCCTACATACCATGCCACCCTGCGCAGTTGAGCACCTTGCCTCCTGGCGAGGCTGCCGCACAATTGCAGCATCAAGCTTTCTCACAACTGCAGCAAGAAGCAGCAGCGGCTTGTGCAAAGCTGGCAGCTGCTGAGACCCAGGTGAGGTCACAGACAGATGTGAGAAGTGCACACACGCACACAGCTACAATCACACAAACGTGGACAGCTTGTACTCAAACACATGCACGTGCGTACACAAAGTACACACGCCTAAGGGGAGGAAGTGCCTCTAGAAGTCTCATTGTGCAAAATCATAGTCAGCTACAGATATATCATCAAGTGTATACAGACCACTGGCGGGATCACAACTACCAAGCAAAAAAAAGTGGAGGCTGACCTTACTACTGTAATATCCCTGTACCATGGCATACCAAAAGACCTGAGCAAAAAAGGGTCAGCCTCCACCCTTGCCTGTCTTTCTCTAAAGGCCTCACAGCTTTGCACAATGCAGGGACTTAGTCAGTTGGAAGCAGTGCATGTGTGCCTAGGCAGAACCACGCTCCATGCCTGCTTCACACGTGCTTTTGCCGAGCAGGTGTTCACTCTCATGCAACAATTGGCAGACAGCAAGGCAGCTGCTCAAGAAGCGAGTGATACCCATCAGCAGGTCGCCAATGCGGAGGCTAAGTGCATGGAGCAACAGCGTACAGCAGAGGCCCTGTTTGGACAAGTAGGTGGTTCATTTGCATGTGCATGTGTGGTACTTATTACACATGCTGGCTGCACATTCCTCGACTCAAAAAGTGGGGTTGCATCATGATATGTGTAACAGAGGCTCCTTGCAAGCACATTGTAAAGTGTTGGCCACCTATTGTGCAGTTTGTTGTAGCTGTTGCTGCAGAGTGGCGTGGATTGATTGCGTGATCACAGGTGGGGAGCTTACAGCAGCAGGCAGTTGAGGCAAATTTGGAAATCGATGGCCTACATTCTGAATTGAACAGTTTGAGGGAGCACTTGGCAAGCAAGGAGGAGCACTTGCAAGCAGAGTTAGAAAGCGAGGCACTACGAGCCGAGAACTTCCTGCTACAGCTGGCAAACAAGGAAGAGCTCTTGCAAGCAGCCCTGCAGCATGAGCGTGATTACGACACGACACAGGTGGGACGCCCCACCCTTTGTGCCCTTTTTCTCCCAACGTAGTAAGGTCATCCCACACTTTGCCGCGTATTGTCTAGCTGCTCTTCCTCACCTCGTTAGCCAGATGGATCTCCATGTGTTTTTTTCCTGAGAATTTGCCAGAGGAGCCTCTTTCAAGAGGGAAAGCTGAAGTACTTCAAATGTAGAATTTGACGTATGGCGACTGGCTCCCACTCTTGAATCTAGTGTCTGACCTTATATTAGGATACAGTTATTGCTGTCACACACACTAACTCAGGCTGCTGAGACATGTGCCAAACTATTGGTGGCAGAGGAGCACGCAGCAGAGGCAGAGGCTGCAGCACAGCTTTTGCACGAAGAAGTTGAGCGCCTGAAGCTGCAGAACATGTCTTTGGTTCCCGAGGTGAGGAAGCGGTATCTGTGTGACACGCACAGGGTTGGCCAGGCTCGTAAATGTGCACCATATGTGACCGTATTCATAATAAATTCCCTGATTAAGATGCCGTACATGCACCTTGTATACGTATCTATGTATGCTTCTAGCCGATCCTAGACACGCATCATGCATCTTTTAGAGGATTAAGTGCGGCTGTGTCACACTGGTGAACATTTTTTATTAAAGGATGGTCAGGAGGTAGCACGATCTGTTGGGTACTGTGGGGCCAGACGTACCTTGAAACGTGCTCACAGGCTTCCGCTGCCTCCTCACAGCTGAGGAGCATGATGCAAAGGGTGGCTGAGGTAGAAATGTCAAACTCCGACCTGGCCGCTAGATTGCAAACTTCTAAAGCACATGTGAGTTGCTTCATCACAGGGTAGTGTCTCAAGGTTGGCTGTAGGGGTGGCTTCATGAAGGAAATGTCCCTGCAGCCCTGCACTTGGTATCTTGTTGTGTGGAAATCTGTCTGTTTGCGTGCGTGTTATAGGGCAACAGGAAGGCACACAATCAAGCAGAGAAGATGATCGGCAAATCACGCATGATGATGTAACGGATTTTTCGCGACAGGTTTCAGAGCTGGAACGGCTACAAGCAGAAAACCAAATGCTAATGGGCAGGCAGGGGCAACTGGAATGCGACATAAGGTATGTTGCAAGCAGAAAGAGCTGTGTTTGACCACATTCACATCTCGTCTTTTTTATGCCGCTGCCACGCACTTTTTTTCCTTAGCACTTAATTTCACGGAGTTTGCATGTTTGCCATTACAGGGACTTGCTTGAGGGTACTGCGGGACAGATAGGTCATAGCAACTCAAAGCAAAAGATTCAGTATCACCTTCGCTTGAAGCAGGTATGCACCTTAGGTGTCACTTGATCAGATCTAGTGTGTTGACCAATCAATGTACAGCATTGTACAGCTGTTCAAAGCTGTACAATGATTTAGGTCCTGGCTAACTACAAATGTAAGGTAAGGTAAGGCTACTCTGCCGCATGTGTAACTTGCCTGAGGTTCTAGACTTTGTCGTGGATCCTCGTCTTTCAAATGGAGCTCCTTAGAGTGTTTTCCATGCCCAATTCTCCAGACACTTTCTTTCATTTCCTTCAAGTAAGTCGTGTGCCCCTTTTGCAGTGTGCCCCTTTTGCAGTTTGGCCCTGATTTCCGTGCAATAGATCCCCATCATTGCATGTTAAGTTGCAAGCAGAAAAGAAACTTTGACAGTGGCGTTGACTGACAAATGGTGCTCTTTGTGTACCTTGTCTTGTTCCCAAATTTTATTTGCACGTGTCGCATGCTTCAGCATGACCTCTTTTTGTGCTGCAGGAGTTGGAAGAGCTGCGCCACCAATGCACATTGCTGCTGCGTGAAAAATTCCACCTAGAACAGTGTGTCAGGTGCGAGCTCTAGCTGAAAAGTTTTGCGTGTAACCGCCCCCTTGTTGGTCGTGGGACCTGATTGAAAGTAATATACTGTACTTACATCCCACGCAGTTTGTCACTAATAAGTTTCATGTTTGATACATAAGGGCATCGCACAGCTTGCACTGATGCAAAATAACAGGCTTTCTCAGGGTCTTAGGCTCAGTTCCTGATGGAAACATTTTTTTATACTTAGGGTTGGCCAGGACCGTATATATACACCGTATATGACCGTATATTTGGTGAATTTCCTGCCAAAAATACCGTATATACACCGTATATATATGGTTTTGGCCAACCCTGTTCATACTCTCAAAACGCCACTTTCCCAAGTTTGCTTGATAAGGTGTGCTCGTTTTTGCGCTTGCCTCTAATTTTGTACTGATTATGCCGTTAATCAAGATAGGGACCCTGCTTTGGCTCGTATTGAGTTAGGCAACAAGGCGTTGGGATTTATTGACCGGGTAGCCGCAAACGTTGCACTGTGTACAAGAGGTGTCACGGATTATCAAAGGTGTCACAGATAGTCAGCATTCACACCTAGAACAGTCGGCAGAACAATGTTGCTGTTTGAGAATCCTGGTACCGAGCTCCCCTCTACTTTACACCCTTGTAACAGAACAATGTTGCTGTTGGAGAATCCTGGTACCGAGCTCCCCTCTCCTTTACACCCTTGTAACAGGACATTGTTGCTGTTGGAGAATCCTGGTACCGAGCTCCCCTCTACTTTACACCCATGTAACAGGTGTTTCGTGAATAACCAGCAACAGCCTGTTTGCCTCTGTTTCAACTCATGCATGCACCATCTAAAAGATGTTTTCTGACATATGCAGGTATCTTTCTGCACGCGCACGCCTAAACAGGCTTCCCCACCTGCGCAATGAGCAGAATGCTTATGGTGGCAAACGTAATGCCGCCCAATTTGTCCTTCCATCCTCTTTGGCCCCGGCAAGTATTGCCTCAGTGTGTTTATATTTGACTAGTTGCATACCTGTATACTGTGTCCCTCCAGGCTCAGCTGTTATCTTTCACAGAGTTTAGAAATGCTATCCATGAAGGCAGAGAAAGGCACTCCTCTCATAAAATTGTAACTAAGAGCCACTGGATAAACGTGCAAATTACATATTTCATACTTAAGGGTGGGTCCTCACCTCGCCAAGACTCACCAAGTGCGAGGCTTGCCGAGCCTCGGCGAGCATCTTCCCCGGTGTGGAAGACACTCGTCGTCCAGCGAGGGTGTCCACTTTCAGGGGGGAATCAGCCCCATCTCCCCAAAAAATCCCAAAAAATCCCAAACCAAAAATAATATATCATTAAATGATTGAGCATATATCAGACTGAGGAAGAGGATTTTGAGTGTATGGACTTGGATGGGGAAGGGGCTGTCATCTATGGCACTCAGTCCTACAATAGAGAGTCTCTAACATCTATTGATGTCTTCCAGCACGTCAAGGGCTGCAAAGAGAAGGGTAAAACCTGGTGGTGGTAGGGTGTGCAATGCGCGTGGTGCTGTGTTTTTGAAGGGGGACTCTGAAGTCATCTGCCAGTTACAGTGCAAATGCTGTGACACGTTTCTCAGCCCCTCCAACCCCTCCAATGCCTGCAAGACACCATTAAAGAGCAGGAACTGCAGCGGGTATAGGGAGGGTGTGAAAAATGGGCTCATTCCTGTAGAGGAGCAGCCAGCAGCAGCAGAAGCAGGCCCTAGCAGCAGCACCATGTAGCCCAGCAGCAGCAACAAAAGGCAAGCCCTGGGCCTCAGTCAGCAGCGGTTGGACGACTTGCAGGCAGGCAATCAAGGAGAAGTCCATTGAGCACTTGGGCCTTTTTTCTTCAACAGCAGTGCCACTCCACATCTTCGAGGAAGCAGTAGCGTAGTTTATGGGGCAGTAATTGGCAGTGTGCAGCTGTGTGGGGGCGGAGGGGCAACCAAATTTTTTGATAACTGAAGTTTCCTGGCTGACACCAGGAGGGTATTTTTTATGGCACGTATACTTTTTGGGGTTGGCACCCCTGAGGGGGGGGGGGGGGGGGGGGGGGGGCCGGGCCGGGCGGGGGGGGGGGCGCGCGC
>Ga0307963_1003694_pt1 | contig 12210 bp, 18 predicted proteins | sample OrgLakmetagen594_FD_201829 | JGI IMG/M metagenome (GOLD analysis project Ga0307963, IMG submission 201829) | Saline water microbial communities from Organic Lake, Antarctica - #594 | ecosystem: Environmental > Aquatic > Non-marine Saline and Alkaline > Saline | place: Antarctica: Organic Lake...
CCCCGCCCCCCGGACCCCCCTCATAATGCTCCAAATATTATGTCCAACCATCGTTGTGGGTGAGGCAAGCCGCGGGGCCACTTTCTGAGGACCCCATTTAGGCAGGGGAATCCTGGCCCCGCACCCTGGGCGCCCCCCGGCACAAACTGAGTGTGCAGAGTTGCTCAGTTAGGTCCAGCTTGAGGTCCTGCATACTCAGAAGTGGGTGGGAGCTTTGGGGCAAGAACTCTCGCAGGGATGTGGCCTGACTTATAGGTAGGGTTGGCCAGAACCGTATATGACCGTATATTTGGTGATTTCCCTGCCAAAAATACCGTATATACACTGTTTATATATGGTTCTGGCCAACCCGTACTTATAGGCTGTATTCTTGAGAGTGGGGGTGCAGGTCAGTGCTGTGGTCACGCACTATATGGGGGACCCACATGGCTCGGCAGATTGTATGGCTTCTGTTTCCAAAAACGCTTACATAAGTTTTTCCATGGTGTGATCTGATTTCTGTATGGACAGTGATAGTGTGCCATGTAGATCGCCTTAGATAGTGTTGTGATATGCCCCAGATGGTGGTGGAGTGCAACGTAATATGCCCCAGTTGGTGGTGGTGTGCTGTGTAATATGCCCCAGTTTGTGATGGTGTGTTATGTAGAACGCCCCAGATGGTGGTGGTGTGCAACGTAATATGCCCCAGTTGGTGGTGGTGTGCCATGTAGAACGCCCCAGATGGTGGTGGTGTGCAAAGTAATATGCCCCAGTTGTTGGTGGTGTGCAACGTAATATGACCCAGTTGGTGGTGTGCAACGTAATATGCCCCAGATGGTGGTGGTGTGCAACGTAATATGCCCCAGATGGTGGTGGTGTGCCATGTGATATGCCCCAGATGGTAAAATGGTAAGCACTGCGAGTTGTGCAACTAATTTCTATGACTTTACACAGTACCTTCTTCTGCTCAATTATATTTTATGATAGAACACCCAGGAGGCTGTTTTTTATTTGGACGACACGTATACTTTTTGGGGTGGACACCCCTGAGGGACCCCCCCCCCCAAACCCCCCTTCCAGTGCCCCCACCAAAACAAAAAGGGTACCAATCCGCTCCTTTTTAAAGCAGGCATCCATCTGCATACTCATCAAGACCTGAAACTGAAGTGTTGCAGAGTTATGGGGCAGAAACTGAGGTACGGACGCCCATGCACACGTGACCTACCAGGCATCCATAACTGGCTTGCACAGTCCCACATTGCTTCTATTTCTTCAGAATTCCACTGACTATCTCATGCTGGCAAAATCCTGTAAGTTTGGGGTTATTTGCTGCTTCATTGGCTTGACTCACCCCGCGGCCTGCACCCGAGTCCGTGGTGCCTCTGACTTTTGGACATGTCCACAGACCCCCCCTTTTACCCAATTTACTCAAAAAGGGTGCCAACCAACTGGGCTTGAGCTGAGAATTCCGATGATATATTTTAAATTTCGTAGGAGTGGCCCTAAAGTTTTGGAGGGGGGGTCCGAAAAACTCTGACCCCCCCCGGCCCCCCCCCTCCGATCAGACCCATACATATATCAATCGAAAGGTCTCGACGTCAGGATTTCGAATATATAATTTTCAATCGTTTGACACGTGTCGGCCAAAAGTTATGCTTTCTGCAGCCTCCTGGCACACCCCAACAAAACAGCCCCCGCCGTCTTGCAAACAAACGAACAAACAAACAAACAAACAAACAAACAAACAGACAGACAGACAGACAGACAAACAAACAAACAACCAAACAGACAGACAGACACAAACAAACAAACAAACAGACAGACAGACAGACAAACAAACAAACAAACAAACAAATGAACAAACAGACAAACAAACAAACAGACAAACAAACAGGCAAACAAACAGACAGACAGACAGACAGACAGACAGACAGACAGACAGACAAACAAACAAACAAACAAACAAACAAACAAACAAACAAACAAACAAACAAACAGCACTCCCTGTGTGCTGCATCTCACCTTGCCTGTTGTTGCTCTTCTGTGCCCTGTAGTCGATATGCACGCTATGCCCTATTCGATATGCACGCTACGCCCTATTCAATATGCACGCTATGCCCTGCAGCCAATGTGCACGCTATGCCCCTTTTCTGTGTCCTGCAGTCGATATGCACGCTATGCCCTATTCAATGTGCACGCTACGCTCTACCAATATGCACGCTATGCCCTGCTTCTGTGCCCTGCAGTCGATATGCACGCTACGCTCTTCCAATATGCACGCAATGCCCTGCCTCTGTGCCCTGCAGTCGATATGCACGCTGAAGCTGTCAGCACCTGGGTGTGCGAAATCTCTCCATTGGGCGCCCTACCTTGGGAGACCACAGGTGTGAGTAATGAGTTATGAGTAGGGTTGGCCAGAACCGTATATGTACTCACGTGCACACCGTATATGACCGTATGCATTGTGATTGTGATTTCCCTGCCAAGTATACAGTATATACATCTTCTATACATATGGTTCTGGCCAACCCTAGTTATGAGCAATGAGTGGGAGCTAGCTATAAGCTATGGGGTTGCAAGAAATGTGTCAATGGGTTAGGTAGGAAGTTTAAAGAGGTCTAGGTATATTAATTATGGAATTAAGGCGACGTACTTTGATGGCCAAATACAGCTTCAGCTCAAAAGGCCTTCAAGAAGAGATTTTGTTTGCATTTACCTTCATGACTGCAGCGCATGACTGCTTAGTCAATGTACTCTATACTTGTTAGAAGAGCACCTGATGGCTGCTGCGCACGACAGCATCGTCAATGTATTTGCACTTTGTAATTGGAGAATGGGCATCTGATGGCTGCTGCGCTTGAAAGCATAGTCAATGTATTTGCACTCCGTAATTGGAAAAAGGGCATCAGATGGCTGCTGCGCATGACAGCAGTAACACCGGTCACTGTTGGGCTAACCTCCAGTTAGGTATACACCTTTTCTCAAGGGACGTGTACACACGTAACACTGCGCATGACAGCAGTAGCACGTGTGATATCCCACAGCAACACAAATCTGGACAGTGATTTCTTAGGCGCGTCTTTTCTTGTCTCAGATGCGCTGCAAAAGACACATCGGCTGTAGTACTCGCCTGTACAGGCGACACACTTGAGACGCGTTTATCTGAGAGGCATACCGAGTAACTCATCTTTTCGTACGCGTGTGCGCTCCAGGATTTGGTGGACGCAACCCAGGCAACCATACTTTATAGCCATTGTACTGAAAGACGTAACGAGTGCCTTATGTGTATAACGCTCGTGCGCTCCAGGATTTGGTGGCCGCAGCACACGGCAGCACGGTCGACATTTTCAGCCTTCAAGGAGGGAGTGCTGCTGGATCTTTGCAAGCTGAGCTGCATTCCAGCTTAGCTCACGATGCGGACGTTTGGAAGGTACAGGGGAGGAGCCACATTGTGGCAGTCATGACGTGGGCACCCACAGATACTAGGGCATGTAATAGTCACACACAAATACTAGGGCACACACAGATACTAGGGCACACACAGATACTAGGGCACACACAGATACTAGGGCACACACAGATACTACGGCACACACAGATAGTAGGGCACACACAGATACTAGGGCATGTAATAATCACACACAGATAGTAGGGCACACACAGATAGTAGGGCACACATAGATACTAGGGCATGTAATAGCCAGCGTCCGTCAAAACCCCTCTGCCTCAACACACCCTTTCCCCCCTGCTGGTCAAACATGACATTTTTAATTTGAGGCTTTAGGATGGGATTTGATAATTTTGAGGTTTGAAGTTTTTGATGGGGTCAGAAAAACGAGCCTTTTATAAACTCCACGCCGAGCTGCATTGTTTTTGGGCGGGTTGTTATTCTGCAGCATTCATATCTGAGTAATTCAAACACAAGTTGTTAAGGCAAGAAGAAGAGGGAGCTTGGTCACATCTGGTTCAGTCTGATTTGTTATATATGCACCTATGTGCACGGGCCAACACACGCGCACACACACACACACGCACACACACACACACACACACACACACACACGCACACACACACACACATATACGCACGTGTACACACAAAAACACAGGTATGCACACACGTTAAATTAATACTCAACTACGCTCAGGTTGAGTGGAACATGCTGGGCACGTGCCTTGGCACCGCCACTACAAAGAACTGTGTCAACGTGTGGCGTGCCAACTTTGTGGGGGAGTTCAGCATTGTGTCATCTATCCAGGGGTGCAGTGAAGTTGCCAGTACGGGGGAAGAAGAGGCAGAGGAGCAGGAGGAGAGGATGGTGAGCGATGTGGACTAAGAAGAAAAGGAAAGAAAAGGGACAGTGACGAACCACTCCCCACATTACTTAGGAGAAGGATTCGCTTGGTGACAAGTACCGTAAAACTCCAACACGCAATGTGGACTAATAGGAGAAGGAAAGAAGGGGTGCAAGCAGAGAAACTCGTCATAAGCAGTTGTTTGCACCTTGGCGTTAGTTAAGTTTATTCAGTTTGTGTGTCAGCTTTTTCTCCTTATGGCAATCCAGACGGAGGTCTGCCCAGAGGTTTGTCTGCACGGCCTTTGTAAATAGTCCCCATTGCTCCAAGGAAAGGGAGATATAAGGGTTACAAGGATGGCCTACAGCCGAGACTCTGGCTGATGGCAATGGCAAAGGGAGATATAGCTCTTGTAAAAACAAGCCTAGCAAGCATTGCACATGAAGGTAAAACAGAAGCAAAAGAGATTATTGAGTGTGCTTGGATGCTGTGCCCGCAGCCAAGGGGGAAAAATGAAGCAAGAAGGAGGGCTGGGTAGCAAACAACGATGCTAGCAACAACTACTTGTCCCTTTTTCAGAAGCTGAGAGCAGGAGAGCCAGCAGATTGTATTTAACAAAGTTGGACGCGTAGTTTTTAATTGATGGGAAAACGTTTTGAGCTGCCACTGGGTGATACAGGACACGAAGCGAGCACGTTCTTTTTTAATCTATGCCGAATGCCGATGCATATGCATAACATTCTCGAAGGAGCCTCCGTTACTCTCCACATCATTCTTTTGGGTGTGGGCGGCACCATCTACAACACCCACACTCTGAAGCCTTTCAAAGAACTGGGTCTCGATTCTCAAAGAGTTAAGAAGCTTGCCTCCAAGCTCCATGTGCACTCTGTGAACTTTGCTGCTAATCTTGTCCATACTAGACGTGCCCTTTCCAGTACTGTTACCAACTCTCATCAGGAGCCAATTTCAGGCCAAGCCTGTAACCCTCCTGATCGCTGTCATATCAAATTACCGTCACTGCAAAGTATAAGACTCAGCACAAAGACCAATACCAAGAAAGGCCTCCAAGGTGGAAAAACCATCCAGCAGAGGAGTGAATTCTTTGCATCGCTGGTCCCTAATGCTTCTACCAGTTCTCTGGCTCATGCCCTTGTGCGCTCTCTGCACACATGTATGTGGTGTCTACTACTCTGAGTCTACTCAGCTTAGCGTGGTTGCCACACTCCTGCTCCTTCTCTGGAGCTGGGACCCATGACTCAGACGGACCTCTCGGCCTCAATGTGGTTACATAATAACATCGCTAAACAAACGAACAAATAGAATCGGAGACCTTACACGGCACAGGGTCTCTTGAGGATCCCCTCTAATGGTACCTCTTAGAGTTCACATGTTGTCAATTGATAACCAAAACTATCAAATCCAGAAGATAAAGGTTACCAATAAGACTGGCCATCCAGCTTATTGAACAAGACAAAGAAACTCTCAACTGCCAACCAACTTAACTGCTCTGTCACACGATTCGTCGCTGCCACCGATTGGGCGTGACAGCGTAGTTTTTCCTTTTTTCTTTCATAAAACCATGCATAATGTTCACAGTAACTGCATTTCCCCCCTTTATTTGGGCATACCACTGACTCGCCCTGAAATTCAGCCAGCCTAATCATGTGGTAGGGGCAATGATAACCATAGCTTGCTTAAATAGCACAGAAAGCACAGCCTCTAAATTACTGGTCCACACATTCTATAAATAATAAGCCTACATGCAATTAGGTCCGCAACAAAAGTCATAGAGCTGAGACGAGACCCTGCTCACCCAAAAATTTCTGAGCAATACTTCTGGTGGTGTGCAGGCCCCTGCCTCCCAAGCACCTGATCCCCACTGAAAAGCCTTCCCTCTTTTTATCTCCAGGTGTGGATTCGTGTGGCTTTGCATCCATTGGGTGTAGAACACAAAACAATTTTTCCTAATCCATGCCGGTAGTGTTTACACTATATGCGTTCTACAGTTAGTTTAGTCACAAGAATTGAAGGGAGGGCGGAAGGTATAGAAGAAACACAACTTTACAATTCGAAGCCTGTTAGACCCAAACTCTCGCTTTGCTATGTACACTAATCACGGGCCACGTTGTGCTAACCCCCTTTGACTCAAAAATAATGGTCCTGCTTGCTGCTGTTCTACACTAAAGAGTTGGGGCTAGCTCAAATCAAAGTTGGGCGCACTTCGGACGGCATACAGCAGCTTGTCCTTCATGGCTTGCAGATTTCTGTAGGGTGGCAGCTTGAGCAGGTTCATGCACGTAGCCGCGGTGGGCAGGCGCTCTGTTCAATTGCAGTGCAGGCATAAGCATTGTCAGTACAGTAAAAGGATCAGATTTTCGTAGGATGGCAGCTTGAGCAGGTTCATGCACGCGATTTTGGTGGCATGCGCTCAGTTCGCTCGGTTTCTCTCAATTGCGGTGCTGACATTGTTGTCATCTCAGAACAATATCTTGTTACCGTAAATTATTTCAATTTCCTGTGGTGGACTCTCAGAACAATATCTTGCTACCGTTAATTGTATTTCAATTTCCTGTGGTGGAAAAGTCTTACGGTGCTCGGTAACAATGTGGCTCCTTTGCTAATTTCACATGGTGAGTGGTTTTCACTGCCTGTGTAGTCTCTTTTTTATCAATATCTATGTCACCACAGGATAAAAGGAGAGTGGCTGTCCTTGGATTGAGGGGATTGGTCACCAGTGTAATTCTCTTCTTTACAGGCAAGGTAACTGTATTTCTCAGTAGTGGGGCTCTAGCTGGTTTGGACAGTGTATCTTGATTTCTGTTTCCTTTCCTACACAATTATTTGTGCTGAATTTTGATGTAGCGCTAGGTGAAGGTATGGGCGAATGGGCGAATGCATAGGGCTGGCCAGACCCATATATTTATATTTATATAAAGGGTGTACATACGGTGTTATTAGCATTAGGGAAATCACCAAATATACGGTCATATACGGTGTGTATACACGGTTCTGGCCAACCCTACATATGCATGAGCGCTTATTACCTGGAGAAGAATCCAGCATGGAGCCTGCCATCTGGATACAGAACTGGGGCTCCAAGTACCTACAGCGGTGCGATAAAGGGTTCAAGCTTGAGTCTAATAATACGTGAAATCTCAGGTTGTGGCTGACGCAGCTAACAACTAAATTTTGTTTGCGTCGTGAGATGGCGGTGAATTATGCACAAATATCACACAGATTGAGCAATTTTTGCCCTCCACTTTTAAATGTTTTTTGCGTCGCGAGATGGCAGGGAACTATTCCAGAGGTGGTCGACGAAGGCCTGAAAAAGGGGTACTTTTGAAATATTCCCACAGTATGTGCGCCGGAGCTTGCAGTTTCTAAGCTTAGCACCCAGATGTACTGCTGAGATTCCCTGAGCTTAAAAACTGTAAGTAGCAACGCACAAATCTAATTGCCCGCGGCGTGAACCCCACTTTTCACCTCCAATCTGTCATCTCACCACCAACTGACCCGATTTGTGATTTAATATGAATAGTCTACACTATAATAAAGAATATTGTTGCAACAAAAATGGGACAAAACGGAGCAGTAGTTGGCCAGGTACCCCATTTTGGCCATTTCCCTTATAAAAAATCAGCAAAAGAGGTGCCAAAAAGGGTGGAAAACCAAGTTCTATTTCGCTTGCATCGTGAGATGCATAGGGCTCTGTCATTATTGCCAAGGAGGAACACAACAACTCAGAGAAACCGGAGAAACGGGAGAAAACTAAATACTAAAATATAGAAAATAGGTGAGGGAGGGGGGGAAGTAAGCTAAAGAGAGAGTTGTGTTCTCCAAGGAATAAAAAGGATGGAGAAGGGAAGTAGAAACCGGAGAAAACCAGAAAGTGAGAACATCTCACATTATGCTACACTTCAAGAACCTGAGTTCAGGTGTTTCACACTGAACTCATAAGTTCCATCAAATCCGGTTTTCAGCATGTCAAACGATTCCTGATTATAAAAGAAGTACTCCTGTCGTGTTTTGAGGTGAAAAGAGGCCCTGGGTAAAGTATGGTGGCTCAATATGTAAACATTCAGTGCCAAAATTTGAACTGGATTTCTGCCCAGACCACTGGGGTAGTCCATTTGGCCTTTAACTTCATGAAACATCTAGTGTTATTTAAACACGATTTGCATTGAAAAAGGAACATTTCAGGACTTATGCTCCGTCGACCATCTCTGGAAAAGTTCACGGGTGTTACACACTGGACTCAGATGTCTTTGCTTACAAACTAGGTATGCTTACAGACCACGTAACAAGTTGCAAGTTGCATGCTAACAGAACATGCATGCTTGCAGTTTCATGCTTGCAAACTAGACGTGCTTACAAATGGTAAGCGGTGCCTGTTCTACGCTTACAGTCGACGCAAGAAGTCACCAGTGTTACTAGAAGGTATCAAACAGTCACCAATATTCTACTAGAAGGTATCATGAATGACAGTGTAACTAGAAGGTTTCATGACTGTGACACTTTTGCCTCTTGGATTCCCTTTCTGAGATATCAGAGAAAATAAGAGTATTCCTTGATCCAACTCACTTGAAACCCAGCAAGGGCACCCTCAATTTTGCTAGCCAAAATTCCTTGATTCGATTCACTTGAAACCCAGCAAGGGCGCCCTCAATTTTGCTAGCCAGAACTCCTTGACTTGACTCACTTGAAACCCAGCAAGGGCGCCCTTAAATCTGCCTGCAGAATTCCTTGACTTGACTCACTTAAAACCCAGCAAGGGCGGCCTCAATTTTGCTAGCCAGAATTCTTGACTTGACTAACTTGATACCCAGCAAGGGCAACCTCAATTTTGCTAGCCAAAATACCTTGATCCGACTCACTTGAAACCCAGCAAGGGCGCCCTCAATTTTGCTAGCCAAAATTCCTTGATCCGATTCACTTCAAACCCAGCAAGGGCGCCCTTAAATATGCCTGCAGAATTCCTTGGCTTGACTCACTTGAGACCCAGCAAGGGCACCCTCAAATTTGCTTGCCAGAATTCCTTGATCTGACTCACTTGAAACCCAGCAAGGGCGCCCGGCTGCAAGCGGTGACGAACCTCAGGAACTCCCGCTGATCCTCCGGAGCAAAGCTAGACAGCACCGTCCAAAAGTCCATAATCACTGGGTGCTCCTCGTGGTAGCCGCCTGTAAGTGAAAAGTGTGTGTGAAAAGTGTGGTAGCCGCCTGTGTGTGATCACTGGGTGCTCCTCGTGGTAGCCGCCTGTGTGTAAAAATTAAAATCCAAGGTGCTGACGATGAGCTCAGTAGCTGCCTGTGTGAACAAGCCAGTGGAAGTGCTGAAAATGGCCATATTAGCCGCCTGTGTGCGAAAGAAAAATTAAGGGCGCTGACGATGAGCTCAGTAGCTTCCTGTGAACAAGCCAGCAAAAGTGCCAAAAATGGCCTTAATAGCCGCCTGTGTGACCAAGTAAGATTGAAAGGCGCTGATGATGATCGCAGTAGCCGCCTGTGTGAGGTTGAACTCAAAAGATTAGTGTGCCCTTGAAATTCAGGTCGATTAAAAAGGTCTGCCCTTGGAAATCAGGTCGATAAAAAAGGGAAATTGCTGTACTTTTTGAAAGGTTTAAAGTTGCAAAGTTGACGGATTGCCTTTGCCTCAGAGCTCCTTGTGGTGTAGGTTTCAAGGTCCACAAGGTCGGTGTATGTTAAGTGTGTTCAGGGTTGATGTGTTCAATGCTGGTGTACGTTTCAATCGCTACCGTTGGTGTGCTCAAGATTGGTGTGTTCAAGGCTGGTGTACGTTTCAATGGCGACCGCAATAATGGTGGCCAATATATGCACCAGGGAACCCGGTGTGTGCTTTCAAATGTTCCAGGTCAGACTTTCCCTCCAATACAAACTCTCGTGACACATTTTAACGGCATAAGCGGTATTAATAGATCTCGTGATACATTTTAACAGTGTCAATCATCAAATGATATATTTCAACTTGTGATAAATTTCAACGGTATCAATCATCTTGATGGCAAACACACACCAGCGTAACCAGTGTGTGCTTGCAGATCCTGCAGGCCAGACCTTTCTCTAGGTGCAAATACTTTGACAGTGTTAGTGATTTGAATAGCAACAACAGTGTTAAGGATCTGAATAGCACCAGCGTATCCGGTGTATGCTTGCAGATCCTGCAGGTCAGACCTTTCTCTTGCTGGGAAACTTTTGGCAGTGTTAATGATCTGAATTGCAAGCACACACCAGCATATCCAGTGTGCAAATACTTCAACAGTGTCAATAATTTAAAAGCAAGCACACACCAGCATATCCTGTGTGCGCTTGCATATCCTGCAGGTCGAGCCCTTCTTCCATACGCCCACTGATCAGAGTCTGAAGCTCCTCCTCGTTGAACATAGCTATCCACTCTGGTTGAACCTGTACAATGGTGTATGTGTGTGTGCGCGTGTGTGTGTGTGTGCTGGGCGTGCGTGTGAGGATCGTGAGAAAACTTCTTGCTCAGTATGTGGGAACCTTAACACACAAACACGCGTAAAAGCAGCAGTGCCTGGTTCACACAGCTCCTTGATCTAAAAACAGAGATATAGGACATACACATCCTCTTTCCCCCCCACACATACCATAGAGGCAAGAAAGCAGTGCGTAGCACGTACTTCCCTGACCTGCACAGATATAAGCACAAACAAATCCTCCTTCCATCCCCTTCCACATACCATTGAAAAAAAGCCTGACAAGAAGGCAGTGCAAGGCGCACGCAATTCCTTGTTCAGCCGGAAGTCTGCTATCCGATGAATGTACTCCACAATGTTTTCCGAAGTGACAGGGATGTGGCGGCCGTTGGGCTTGAGGTCCACGTCTTCGTGCTTGCCGTACACCTGTTTTGGGTGTGTGTGTGAGCGGAGAGAGGATGTGAGTTCCAATACTTAAGTAGGTGGGTACGTGAAGTACTGTGGTTTGATATCCACGTGTTTAAACTTGCTGTATACCTGTTTTTGGTTTGTGCGAACGGAAAAATGGGGGGTGCGTTCCAGTACGAAGTAGGCGGGTACGTAAAGTACTGTGATTTGAGATCCAAGTCGTTGTGCTTGCTGTGCACCTATTTTGGTTTTGTGCAAACAAAAAAGGGGGGATGAGTTCCAGTCCAGAAGAAAGTGGGTACATGAAGTACTGTGGTTTGAGATTCACATCTTTGTGCTTGCTCTACACCTTTTCTGAGCTTGTGCAAACAAAAAAGGGGGGGTGAGTTCCAATTTAGGAGTAGGTGGGTACGTAAAGTACTGTGGTTTGAGTTCCACGTCTTTGTGCTTGCTCACCTTTTCTGAGTTTGTGCAAACAAAAAAGGGGGGGTGAGCTCCAGGTTAGAATTAGGCAGGCACGGAAAGTACTGTGATTTGAGATCCATGTGTTTAAACTTGCTGTACACCTGTTCTGGGTTTGTGCAAACGGAAAAAGGGGGATGAGTTCCAGTACGAAAAATGATCTGGCCACCGCCCCACCCATATCCCGTAACCCCCTGCACGATTTGGAAGATCAGGAAAGTACTAAAAAGATCACGAGCCCTTTCAAAAAACATTGATTAGGGGGCCGTACTGATCTTTTAAGGGTTACGTATTGTATAAGCCAAGCGTGGCTTAATTACTGGTTCGCTTCCCCCATACCTGATGAGTAGCTGTGAAGACCAGGCTCAACTCTGACACATCACTCTGCACGCAGCAAGGTAAATTAAGATTTCCTGTCATGTAAGATTAAAAGCAGGAGTGTAAATAAAATAAAGGCCAGACTCAGCTCTGACACATCACTCTGCACGCAGCAAGGTAGAGAGAGAGAGAGAGAGAGAGAGAGAGAGAGAGAGAGAGAGAGAGAGAGAGAGAGAGAGAGAGAGAGAGAGAGAGAGAGAGAGAGAGAGAGAGAGAGAGGGAGAGATAGAGAG
>Ga0307963_1003695_pt1 | contig 12209 bp, 16 predicted proteins | sample OrgLakmetagen594_FD_201829 | JGI IMG/M metagenome (GOLD analysis project Ga0307963, IMG submission 201829) | Saline water microbial communities from Organic Lake, Antarctica - #594 | ecosystem: Environmental > Aquatic > Non-marine Saline and Alkaline > Saline | place: Antarctica: Organic Lake...
TGGCTGGTCAGTGTTGTGAGAGCTTGAGGCATTGGGTTCGGCGACCTGCACACGGGCAGGAACAGTTCCATTCCGAGGAAATGGGGAGGCAGAATCGGCGCATAAACTATAAAGAGCAGTACAACTCCAGCAAGTGATAACAACGAGAAGCAGCTGCAAGTTTGTGCTTGAAGGCTTACTGGCTTTGGCAAATGCAAGCACACGTTTTGCGCCCCATCTCTGACCTGACAGTCTAGAAGCCTGAAGCTCGTCCTTTTGGGAACAAGTGCTTCCCAATGGTGGCCTTGAATGTCACACGTGCTCATGTAGGAGGCGTGGCGTATGATGTGGATTTCTTGACAACGGTTTCTGCTGCTTCGTAGCAAAACAAAGTCCTTTATTGTTATTATTATTATTACTGCTTTAATATTTACTGCTAATTCAGAGCGTTTACTACTCTAAGGGCTTCTTTCCTTTCCTCCAAGGTAAGCTGTTTTTACGGTGTCACAGTGTCAGTTGGGTAACGTGTTTGACAGCAGGGTGTAGTTCCCTGCTGCAGGAAGCTGCATGCCAAAAGGCACGAGGGCAACGGACTGGAGAGCAGTGGCAGCAGATGAAGAGGCGAGAGAGAGGGCCAAAGCTGCATTTGAAAAGCACAACAGTGACAGCGGCAACCTGGATGTTTTGGAGAGGTGCAGGCGCCTGAATGAATTCCTGTCCAAGGCAAGTGGGGTTTAGAAACAGGACAGCCTCAGCTGAAGCAAGAGCGTCACACACCCGCTATACGCACACACACACACACACACACATACACACACAGACATATACACACATACACACAAACACACACACGTGCACACACACATAGACACACACACGCATACACACACATACACACGCATACACAAAGACACACACACATGCATACACACATGCACACACAAACACACACAAACACACACAAACACACACATACACACATGCGCGCACAGGATTTCATGAAGCCTGGGCAGGGGGCCAACAAAGCTGAGCTGCAGGAGATCCTGGCACTTCTAAGTGCTGGGAACACCAAACGCCCTGCCTTCTTGGACAAGCCTTCCATTTTTCAATCAACCCCCTCTAACATTAAAGCTGCAAAACGTTCTCCAGCACCAGCAGCTGTGCCAAATATTCCTGGCTTTGGAGGCTTAGCCGCTCTGGGAGATTTTGACGCGGACCGGTTGCTGGATTTAGTTGATATGGATGATGAGGGGAGCCAAGGGTGAGATTTTTGGGAGAGGGCATTGGAAATTTGGTGTTAAGTGTCAACTTTTGCGCTGTTACTTATGCACACGAGATGTGAGCTTCAGCGTGTATTGCTTCAGAGGATTATGTTGACAGGCAGGCCCAAAAACGTGTGAGGTCATTTTGATGTTTTGATAAAAGAGATCGCGCGCACACACACACACACACACACACACACACACACACACACACACACACACGCACACACACACACATACACACACACATACACACACACACACGCACACACACACACGCACACACACACACACACACACACACACATACACACATACACATACACACACGCAAACACACACAACACTCACGAGTTGTTTGCTTCAAGATTAAGCATCAAATTTTACATTACACTTAATCGTTCCGTTTATGTTGCAATACCTCAGTTATTCTGCCCCTCTTTGACCTGCTTCGGGATTCCCCCCTGTGCAGCGTCTGTGTCATTTAGCTACTTTCTCTAATATCTCAGCTTGCATTCAATATGTGAGCAAATGTTTGGCCATCATGGCAGTTGCCCTCCCAGGATGATTGTGTTTTTGCAATGGGTCATCACTAATGACTCATTAGCGTCTTACCAATTATAGAACATGCACGACTTTATACTTAATCAATTTCTGTCTGCTGCAACATTCATCTAATTAAGGAACAAATGTGCGCAGATTTTGTGTGTGCCATGATTAGAACATGCCACCCGACAGACGTATATGAGCCCTCCAGCTCTGACCGCACATCCTCTGTCTTAAGCGTCCCCATTTCGCATTTGCTTCCCGTTTAGATCAGCTCAAGTCGTACAATCTCCACAGCCTTTCAGCTCTGACTGCATGCCCTCTGTCTGAACCTCTCCAATCCATGCTTGATTGCTTACCACATTTCATTTAAGTTTGACTTGTGCAAAAGAGCAAACTTTTTCATTTAAGTATGACTTGTGCAAATGTATGGCGGTATGATATAATTTGATTATGACATGTGCAAAAGTATGACAGTATGATTTGAGCAAAAGAGCAAACTTTTTCATTTAAGTATGACTAATGCAAACTGCAGGCCATCTGCCCGACCCTCCAGCTCTGACCGCACATCTTCCGTTGGGAGTCGTCCCAGCAGCACCAGTGCCAGCGCAGCTCCTCCTATTGCTCCTGAAGAAGTGGATGACCTCATTGGTGAGATCCATCATTCTTTTCATGAGCTCCTGTACTCTGCAAAGCGTTCATGGTTCTTGCTTCAGAGTTTGATAAAGGTAGCAATGGACCTCCCTTTCCCACATGCTTACGCAGGAGACCTGTAATGGTTCAATGGCTCTGGGGAAATGTGCTAATGATTGCATGCTGGTGGTTACAATGGCACATTGATATAATTAGAGGCAAGGAAGGAATGCGATAGCCTTGCTTACTAGCACTCAAAGCTTGATGTCACCATTCAAGTATTTGTGCGCTTGTTTACCAATCGTCCACAGGGTTGGCCAGAATGGTGCATGTTAGCTTGCATGACTCTGAACTCTAACATGCCCTGCCAAAGTATATCACACAGACCGTGCATGCTGAGCACTAGCCATGTAACAGAACGCATGAAGTCGTCCTTGACTTCACAATCGTTTGCAGGGCTGCTCAACGTCGACGCTCAGCTGACAGATCAGCAGCAGCGGCAGTACCGACACCGACAACAGCAGAGAGATAAAAAGGAGCAGAACAGTGACTGCAGGGAGCAGCAGGAGGAAGAGCAGCGGCAGCAAAAGCAGCGGCAGCAAGAGCTGCAGGAGCAGCAAAAGGCTGCTGAAGAACAGCAGCAGCAGCAGCAGCAAAAGCAAAAGGCTGCTGAAGAACAGCAGCGGCAGCAGCAGCAGCAGCAAAAGCAGCGGCAAGAAGAGGAGCAGCGGCAGCGTTTACTAAAGCAGCAGCAACAGGAGGAGCAGCACCGACAATTGCTGAAGCAGCAAGAGGAAGAGCAACGGCAGCTTGAGGTGAAGCAGCAGCAGGAGGAAGAGCAGCGGCAGCGGTTGCTTAAGCAGCAGCAGGAAGAAAAGCAGCGGCAACTTAGGAAGCAGCAAGAGGAAGAACAGCAGCGGCAGCAGCAGCTGAAAAAGCAGCAAGAGGAAGAACAGCATCGGTTGTTAAAGCAGCAGCAAGAAGAAGAGCAGCGGCAGCGACGGCTGCTTGAGGCAGTGTGTTTAATTCAGTCTGCTGTGCGAGCATTGCACGGTCGGCGTGCACACACTCGTTTGCGCACTCTGTATGCCCTCCGTCGTGCCCAGGCTGCACGTGCGATCCAAGCTGCATGGCGGGCCTGGTCCTCCGTACCCGAAAACGTGTGGAAGCTGCGCCCCCTCCGTGCCACAACCAGTGCTCATAATCAGCACCGACCCCGCCCTGCCAGTGCTGCTCCTGCCTCTCTGTCACAGCTGGTGCATGTGCGGAGTCAGGGCGACCAGCGCTTGGCCCCCCGGGAGTGTTGCAACGGCAGTGGTGGTGGGGGTGGGAAGGGAGAGGAGGATGTAAGAGGGCGGAGGGAACCTGCGCAACGAACGGTATCCGGCGTGCATGCACGCAGCTGCACTGTGCGCAGGGACGAAGTGAAGCAGCGAGGGGATGTGGCGACACGTGCGGTGATGGCTGGGAGCGAACATAGGAGCGGTGCTGCTGCTATTGAGGCAGCACGTAGAGGGTCCATAGTTTGATTATTTCCCTAACAATCCCATTGTCTACGTCCTGTGCCTGTTGTGATGGTGCGGCTCTTCTGCTGGGGGAGCTTTACTCCTTGCCTTATAGTGGGCACACGTCTCTGGAGACCAAAACTCCTCCAAGGAGCATCCACACCATCCTATTGGGATTGGGCGGCACCATCTACAACATTCACACAATAGATTTTCTCAAGGACTTGGTTCTTATTTCTCTGACAGTTAAGAAACTTGCTTCCAAGCTCTATACGCATTATTTTTATTATGCTGCTAAATTTGTCCGTACCAAGCGCAAACTTTCCAGTACTATCATTAGCTCTTATCAGGAGCCAGTTTCAGGTCAAGTCTGCAACCCTCCTGTTCCTCGTATTTTTCTTCTCTTTTTATGGTGAGGGAACTTTACGGTACCCAGTACTAAAGTGGCTGCTTTCCCTTGACTATTGTGGGGAGTGGTTTTTACTGCTCGTGCTTTCATTCCTTTAAATAAACTGACGGCCATGATGGCCAATGAAGGATTTGATCCTACAGAGGCAGGATGAAGCCAGGCAGCTGCTGGGCAAATGATTATTAAAGCGATCCAACAAGGTACACAGGGTGCCTGCATGCTAGCACAGGCAGATGTAGGGAGTCGTGCAACATTGGTACAACAAGGTGTTATACGCCCTTCTGAGGAGACACATGTAGGAATGATTCCAACCTGGCTCTTACCTTCCAATCTCAATGCGCAACAGCGGAAATTCAACAAGCCAGATGCGTTCATATTTACTCCGACCCAGCAACCAAGTTCCAAACGAAACCCAACAAACATGTATCAATAATAATGCATCAAGAGTAGCCTGTAATAACCTAGCTGATGGCCTTGCCAATCCATAACCCCTGGTCCAGGCCTGTCGGACAGGCAGTGAGGACACTAGACCGCAGAACCAGCTGACTTGGAGCGCTGCGCAGGAACACCACAAAGGCCCCTGCTCCACCCTTCAAGGAGGGGCCTCCGTTACTCTCCACACCATCCTTTTGGGAGTGGGTGGCACCATCTACAACAGTCACACGCTGGAGCTTTTTAAAGAGCTGGGTCCTGTTTCTCATAGAGTTAAGAAACTTGCCTTCAAGCTTCATGTTCATTCTGTCAATTACGCTGCCATCCCAGTCCATATTAGACATGTCCTTTACAGCACTATTATCAACTCGCATCAGGAGACGGTTTCAGGTCAAGCCTGCAACCCTCCTGATCCCCATTGATTTTTCCTTTCCTTTTCGCGGTGGAGGAGCTTTACGGTACTCGGTACCAAAGTGGCTTCTTTTCCTTAATTACTGTGATTTTCACTGCCTGCATAGTTTTTCTTTGTTTCCTTTTTACATACATCCTGGCAAAAATTCCCTGATCTATATTGATACAATAATTACCCTTGGCGTGGTGGGGGGTTGCCTGGTGCAGGTGTCAGCCCCTGCATGCTTTGTTATCATTACCGGCAGACCTTTTCTTACCCTTTCATTTTGTTTCTGTTCCTTCTTTTTCAATCCTCCGCTCCTCCTCTGAGTCTCCCTCTCACCCGCCCAGTGTGTACTTCTTTAAGGTCTCTCCTCCCTACATCCTTATTCCATTTCACTTTTGATCCGGGGGGTTGCAGAAAAGGAAAGGACACTTACATCATGATGCCATGCATAAAGGACCTTCGGCATCACTCTAGTGGGAATTGCAACGATTATAGGAAGCCTCACAACATCCCAAACAGACAATATAGCTTATTTATAATTAGCTACGATAGGGATCATAACCAGTTAGTTCCAAAAATACTTGAATACCAGTTGAAGAATGACTTCAACCACAATTCAACCGCATTTTTCAACTGTGGCCTTCTGTCTGACGAAGTGGCACCCATCATACTGATACTGGGTTCCAAAAAAGATAAGGCTACGCTGGAAATGTTAGCACGTTCAGCGTGATTGAGGGCTATTCGCCAGACTGAAAACTGGGTTTATGCGAGGATTTATGCACACCAATTCATGCACACCGCGTGCTAAAAGCATGGGTGACCATATGAATGCCAGGAATTCAGTGCAACAACATACCCGTCAGAAAACTTCACTTGAAATGTGGTGCGGCGCAGGCAGTCACGCTTGCCAATCACCCGGGATACAACAGAATAGGAACATGCTGGTAGTAGAAACACACACACATACACAACATAATGCATGTAGTATAGAATCAACGTTGACTACCACCCTTGATAGGACGCTATTCATGCTGGTACCAACTCGGCAGTCCTAAAACTTCCCTCAGTTAACCTGACCCGAAAAGTATGTTGCAACTAGCGAGCCGCCTTCTTCCCCCTTCCCCCATCTCGTAGGCTGCTCGCAGCCGGTCTTCCTTGAACCACTCTGCCTGCACCACAACCATGCTCTAGCTGCGCACATCGTTGCACCACAACCATGCTCTAGCTGCGCACATCGTTGCACCAAATGCTCTCATCGTTGCACCATGCTCTAGCTGCGCACATCGTTGCACCACAACCATGCTCTAGCTGCGCTCATTGTTGCACCACAACCATGCTCTCGCTGCGCACATCGTTGCACCACAACCATGCTCTAGCTGCGCACATCGTTGCACCACAACCATGCTCTAGCTGCGCACATCGTTGCACCAAACGTGTGTGCAAACCGCAGAGCTCGCACCAAGTGGCGACTGCCCTCCCGCCAAGCCTGCGCCAAAACGTACTGTGCTGCTTATATACAGGCCTCCGCATCTCTGCCAAAGTGGGAGGCGGCGGCAACAAGAGCAGCACTGCATTTGGAGACGGCTCACAGTGACCTGCACCAAATAACTCATCTCTGCCGGACATGCACGCGAGCTGACCCTGTCCACTGTCCATCAAGCACCCTGGGGTCTGCTGTGTCGTTTCACTTACACTACACTGACACATCTTACAGCTGCAAATCCTGACCCTAGACACACACTTTTACACACTATTACACACACTTTCACACACACACACACACACACACTCACACACACACACACAAACACACACACACACACACAAACACACACACACACACTCCGCACAAATAATGCCAGAGCACGTGCAAGAATGGACCACAACACAACACCTACACACACACACACACACATACACACACACTTTACCAGGCACTTGCACCCTTTCTTACAAGGTTAAGTGTGCCACACACACACACACACACATCCACACATACAACTTAACACACACAACACACATGGCCACGTACAAATCGGCCCCAAAAAGCTGCTGCTGCTCATGCATGTGTAGGCACGACAGCCTGGGGCCTGGGGACACAATCTGTATTGTGTATCTGTACAAGGAATGCACCATATCTGTGTCATAATTCTGTACCCTGGGCACAACGCATATGCGTTGTGCGTCCACAAACGAGACACACTGCGGCGCAATACAACTGTGTTGTGCGTCTGAGGACGAAAAAAATACTGAGGCTTAACACATCTGTGTTAAGATCAGAGGACAAGACACACTGAGGCTTAACACATCCGTGTCATGCGTCAAAGGACAATATGAATACTGAGGCTCAACACATCTGCGTCATGCGTCAGAGGACAAGACACACTGAGGCATAAGGGTGCGAGCTCAGAGTTTCCGCAAAAGACTCCGCCTGTCTTGTTCTGTTTGTGCTGCGGTCTTGAACTTCATTGTGGAGGGGCCGGCCTGAAAACGTGTGTGTGTGTGTATGTGTGTGCATGTGTGCGTGTTTGTGTGTGTTCTTGTGTGCGTCACTTTGTTGTGGTGGGCTGGCCTGAGAATGTGTGTGAGTAAGCGTATTTTTGTGTCTGTATGTTTTTGTGTGTGTACTTGTGTGCATGTGTGCGTGTTTGTGTGTGTTCCTGTGCTTCTTGTGTGTGTGTGTGTCTGAGTGTGTGTGTGTGTGAATTGGTAACATCATAGATAGCCCACACTCCACATTGAATAATGGGCATACGCCTCAGTCCGCACCCCACCATGTGCATGGCGGTTAGCTCGTGCGCAGCTTATCCACACGACAGACAGACAGCCCCGCCCCCTATGTACTTAAGGGTAGGGTTGGCCAGAACCATACAGTGTACATACGGTATTTCTGGCAGGGAAATCATCAAATATACGGTCATATACAGTGTGCATATACGGTTCTGGCCAACCCTACTTAAGGGGTATTCACCCCAACCCACGACTCACCTTGTGCATAGCAGTCTGTTTAGGGGTTCCGCGCATTGATGCTGACTGCTGTATCCCTGGAGAGGAGGATCTGGGGATGTTACTGGCGGTGTTTCCTTGGGGGGCGGGGGCCTTGCCAGTGGTAGAGTGCCCAAAGACAGACGAGTTGTTCCCATGGCGGATGTGTTGGTTGTTACTGCTCTCGTCCTCGGAAGACTGCTCTGCTGGTGCGGGGCTGCACGCACACATAGCGTGGGTGTGGGTGTGCATATTTGTGTATATTTGCGCATTTGTGTGTGTGTGTGTGTGTGTGCGTGTCTGCGCGCACGTGTGTGTATGTTTGCGCATGCGTGTGTGTGTGTGTGTGTTTGAGTGTGTGTGTCTGTGTGTCTGTGTGCACGTGTGTGTGTATGTTTGCTTGTGTGTGTGCACGTGTGTGTGTGTGTGCGTGTGTGTCTGTGTGTATGTTTGCTTATGTGTGTATGCTCTGGCTTAAACTTGCTGATACCAATCACACAGGGAAGACTGCAAGCTTGGTCCATGGCATTTCTGCATAACTGTTATTTGATTCATGTGCTCACTTGAACTAGTCAAAGGCACACCCAAGCCACTTCTGCACTTTCTATGACTTAATCAATATGTTCATATAAAATTGGCTTTCAATGCTGCCGCATGAACGGGTTTGTGCGAGCTCACTTTCGCTCGCAGAATAAGGAAAGCATAGTTGGGCAGGCCACACACACACACACACATACACACACACACATACACACACACACACACACACACACACACACACACATACACACACAGTGCTACGACTTCAAAATTTGGAAATCCTCAACTAGTGCATTAAAGCAACCATCCACGAATTGTGACCTTTTCAAACGCACACACACACACACACACACAAATACACAAAGGCACGAAAATACATGCTTACATACACGCACACACAACTACTTGCACGCAAATGCATGTTCACAACCACATGCACGCAGATGCATGCCCACACAGACACTCATTTCTTCCGCAATCATTTAAACTTACGCTCTCCTGACAGCTGAAGAGCCATTGCTGTTTCTCTCGCCATCTTCAGAGAAGCGGCTACGACCGCTGCAGATCAAGTGTGTTTCAGGATGAGAATGTGCGGGTGTGTATGTGTGTGTGTGTGTCTGTGCGCGTGCATGCTTGTGAGCGTGCGTGCATGCATGCGTGTGTATGTATGTGTGTGTGAGCACGTGAATTTGTGTGTACTTGTCTGTGCATGCGTGTCTGTGCGCCATTGTCACAAATCCATAAAGGGTGCGATAGACGAACAAAACTGCACAGCCCAATCGTTCAGCCTTGGGCGCCCTCAATACCGCTCACCCGTTCCTTGTGCATTCACAACCTCTATACACAAAGCACGATGCAAAGGATGGGCTTTTGGTCCAACCGCTGGACAGCTCTCAGCCATGGGTGGCCCTTTCAGTGAAGTTGCACGCACAAGCTCTCTCTCACACACACACACACACATGGGTGGTACACTTACACACGCACACTTACACACAAACATGAGTGGCCCTTTCAGTGAAGTTGCACGCACAAGCTCTCTCACACACACACACTTACACACACACTCACACACACATGGGTGATACACTTACACACACACATGGGTGGTACACTTACACACACACACACACACTTACACACACACATGGGTGGCCCTTTGAGTGAAGTTGCACGCACAAGCTCTCTCACACACACACTTACACACACACATGGGTGGTACACTTACACACACACACACTTACACACAAACATGGGTGGCCCTTTCAGTGAAGTTGCACGCACAAGCTCTCTCACACACACACACTTACACACACACATGGGTGGTACACTTACACGCACACACACATGGGTGGTACACTTACACGCACACACACATGGGTGGTACACTTACACACACACGCACATGGGTGGCCCTTTCAGTGAAGTTGCACGCACAAGCTTCTTTGCAGCCCAAGGAAAACAAACGTACCAGACCGGTCCATCCTTTCCTCGATTAACGTGAAGAGCAGCTCTACGGCTGGCACAGCCAGTTGCCAGTTGTCCTCCCTGCCTAGTGTGCGCATGACTCTAACTACTTTCACACATGCGCGCACACACTCTCTCACACCCACCCACCCACACATGCACGCACACACTCTCTCAAAGCCACCCACCCACCCACCCACACCCACACCCACACACACCACACACACACACGCAAACACACACGCACGCTCACACGCAATGTCCTCCCTGCCTAGTGTGCGAACGACTTTAACTACTTTAACACATGCACGCACACACTCTCTCACACCCACACACCACACACACGCGCGCACGCACGCACGCACGCAACGTTAACCCTGCCTAGTGTGCGCATGATTCTTATTACTTTCACACATGCACGCACACACGCACACACACACACACACACACACACGCACGCACGCACGCAAGCACGCACGCCACGCCACGTTCTCCCTGCCTAGTGTGCGCATGATTCCAAGTGGTGCTTGAACTGAACACGGAGGTGGTGGTCCCTCTTGTCCTCTCTTGTCCACTCTTGTCCACTCTTCGCCGAACCGACCCGTGTGCCATTTAACAACTCACCTAGTAGACCTCCTGGCGCTCCCTGTGTACGACAATCGCCCACTTGCACTGTTGTTTGTGGGGTTGCGCAGCCTATGCGACACGGAAGCGGCTGGTTCGTCATCGTAGTCATCAGTCTTGCCAAACACGCTTGGCATGGGGTGCTCCGAATCACACTGTACTTGCACGTGTGTGAGACAGAGAGTGTGTGTGTGTACTTGTGTGTGTGTGTGTACGTGCAAGTACAGCAACGTGTGTGTACGTGTGTGTATGTGTGTGTGTGAATGTGTGTGTGTGTGAATGTGTGTGTGTATGTGTGTGTGTGTGTGTGTGTGTGTGTGTGTGTGTGTGTGTGTGAATGTGTGTGTTCAGAGCACACGTAGACCTTGCAACCAGCATCACGCACACACATAACCACATGCATGCGCACACCCACATACACGCACGCATACACACCCTACAAAGGTCACCAGGTAATTGTACTTCTTCTGCGTGTTACATCACAGAAGGTTTTTATGCCTCAAAGCTCAGCATCAGTGAGCTGCTCAAGCAATGCCCATTGCGTTGCATACAAAACATCCCTCAGGACAAAGCAGCAAATCCTGCAGCTTGACCGCTACCCATTGCAGTGCAAACAGCGCATCCCTCCCTCAGAACAAAGCAGCAATTTCTGCAGCTACGCCATGACCCATTGCAGTGCAAACAGTGCGTCCCTTTAGAGCAAAGCAGCAAAATCTGCGGCTACATTAATAACCCATCGCAGTGCAAACAGTGCGTCCCTTTGGGGCAAAGCAGCAAAATCTGCGGCTACATTAATAACCCATCGCAGTGCAAACAGTGCGTCCCTTTAGGGCAAAGCAGCAATTTCTGCAGCTACGCCATGACCCATTGCAGTGCAAACAGTGCGTCCTTTTAGAGCAAAGCAGCAGTTCCTGTGGCTACGCTATAACTAGAATTGGCCAGGACCATATATATATACGGTGTATATACGGTAATTTTGGCAGGGGAATCACGAAATATACGGTCATATACGGTGTATTTATACGGTTCTGGCCAACCCTAGCTATAACCCATTGCAGTGCAAGGAGCGCATTTTTCTCAGTAATGAGCACCCCTGAGAAGCATTTTGCTGTGCAGCAAGCTACTGACCTGATCAAGCAGCGCACCCTTCTACAACATATGTAAGGTTGGCCAGAACCGTATATGTACACCGTATATGACCGTATATTTGGTGACTTCCCTGCCAATAATACCGTATATACATCGTATATATATAATTCTGGCCAACCCTAAACATATGGCCTTACAGGCAAAGTAAGCTCACCTCAGAGCTCACCAAGCAGAGAACTCTACAGATCCACTCTAATTGCTGCAGAGTAGATGGCAGCACATTACTTTGCTACTGTACACTGCCACTGCACACTGGCACTGCACACTAACACTGCACACTGACA
>Ga0307963_1003696_pt1 | contig 12208 bp, 11 predicted proteins | sample OrgLakmetagen594_FD_201829 | JGI IMG/M metagenome (GOLD analysis project Ga0307963, IMG submission 201829) | Saline water microbial communities from Organic Lake, Antarctica - #594 | ecosystem: Environmental > Aquatic > Non-marine Saline and Alkaline > Saline | place: Antarctica: Organic Lake...
TCCACATAAACCGACACCACCACGCTGTAAGCCTTTGTGGTGAAGAGATCAGCAAAGGCAAGCTGGGCTCAGCAATTGTTACAATGGATGCTTGTAACAGTGAAAAGTTAATAGACCTGAACATTGAACCCCCTGATGACATTGAATGAAACATTTCTGACTGGGTTTTCCCAACACGACAAAGCCTTCCAACTAGACATCAAAGCCGTCCAGATGGCGTGCTAGTTATGCCCATTGAGGGAAGAGGCAGGCATTTGGATCCCAAACAGATCCCCCCAAAGGACAGAGACATACATCTTGTAAAATTTAAATTCTGCTCAGACATAACCCCGCAACAGACATTAGAAAAAGCGGACAACTAGCATCAACCCCTTCTCCAGCGTCTACGAACAAGGAGCCTCCGAGGCATCTCTCGAAACAACCAGGTCCGAGGCATCTCTCGAAACAACCAAGTCACACTTATTGTTATACTTGGAGTCGGGGGCACAATCTACAATCAGTACACCATAACTCCTACTAAACTTAGGCGTCCCCACGCACAAGGTAACACCAACTAGCTACTAAACTGCAACAAAATTACAAAACAAGACACAAAATACACCTTAACAACATCACCTTGGTTGTCCCCCCCATTTTCTGTTATCGCTTCCAGCCTGCCTCTCTTGCTTCCCTTTTATTTATCAACTTTCAGATTCGTTTCAAACTCGTAGTAGGGAGTTTGCTATCTCCCCTGGACCTATGTAATACACCATCATCAACAACAGTGACAATGGGGGATCTGGAAGGGGGGTTACTGGTAAGGCGGCTGGCTTCAGGAGGGCTAGGCGCAGGCTGGATCGCATGGCTGACAACCCGTCGGATCCCCATTAGTCTCTGTTTTTTCTCTTTTTCGTTTTTCGGTGGGGCTCTGGCTAGTGTGAGCACTAGTTGAGAGCCTTTCCTTAATGCACGCTGGTGACTTCCAGTGTAGACTTTGACTTTTAAATAACAGCAGTGCTGAATTAACACGAAACAACTTGCTGCTATTCCCCCCACGTAAAACAGGCAGCCATAAGAAACACACCAAGACGATTATGAAGCTTTTCCAGCAAAGCAGTTGCTGCAAAGACACGATCAGTAACGATTAACAACAATTGATGATCCGTGTAAACACCAGCTGTAAAGATTCCCACGCAGGCATCATGGGCCATATCGTCCAAGCCGCCACTGATTTAGCATGACAAGCCATCATCCGATCCTGATTTTTGTCGTTGGTGTCTACACTTCTTTAAATTGTCTGTTGTCTGTTAACTTTTTTTGGTACCAACCAGAAAAGCGAGGAGTTAGGGGTGACCGGGCTACATCTGTTGCTATTAACATAACAGGGTGAAGTGAGTACTGACACTGAGGAGCTTGAGCACTTCACCATTGCCATGTGGTTAAATAGTAAGTGTCATGCGCAGCTCTTTCTTGTCCTTCTTTTTGTGGTCCATTCAATCAATGCGCACAAGTGCGTACTTATCACCTGCGTGCATGCACGCCTGCTTTGCCAATAATAGCGCGTTATTCTGCTTTTAATTATCAAACGCAACGACCAATAACCAGGAGGCTCCTGGTGGAGTGGCTCCTGCTGACATAACCCATTGAAAATATCTCCACTTTTAATTCTCCAGGTGGGACATTATTCATGATTAGCTACCCAAAGACTAAATCACTGAAACGAACTCCTAAAGATTAGCTGATGCTTTGCTCGTGTTGCTCCTGAGGTCCACACGGAATGCAACTTTTTGTTGACTGACGAGGACAGGCCAATCGGCCAAACAGTAGCTGTGACTAAAGGTCCCTTCATGTAAACCTGTTTAAATTAAACCGCAGTATAACAGGACCTTAACCGGTGCAACTTCACAAAAAGAAAAGAACAACTGGTTTCTGAGTTGCAAGTTAAACATTTCGAAAATTTAGAGCCGCATGCTCTCTCAATCTAGCGTACAATAGGTTATTGCAGTGTAGCAACAAGCTCGTTCATTGGCTGGTATGGACATATCAGAAACAAAAGAGCAAAGAATCAATATTTAAATGTGTCGGTATGAATTGTCTGACGGGGGGCCCCATTCTGTGCAGCATGTTCCTTGTGGATGCTCATGAGTTAAGTAGCACTCAGATCCTCGTTAGCCCCTCTGACATGCTCCCTGCCCCTTCCTTTGCCTCCTTTGTGCTGCAAGCCCATAGTAATATTTTCGCACCGCTGCACGCCACACACACACACACACACTCACACACATATGAAACTGACATTGAATGTGCACAGACAGCCTGTGGCAAAGTTGCCATCAAACCCCAACGTTCAAGGACACCACCCAGAAACGCACACGCACTCATAAATATTGTCATTGCACACCATGACCTCAATAATTCGAGCTAGCTTAAATAACAATGAGCCTAGCCCATTCCAAGCAAGCACGAAGCAAGTACGTGAGGACATTAACAAATCATACCTGTTTCAACAAAATATTACACAAAGTAGCTGTTCACGGATAAGGGATGGATAACAATGACTTGCACGCTTCTGTGATACTACACACATGCTCAATTCAATACAAGCATGCAAAGAGGGCATACGATTGCTTTTTAACAAAAGACAGCAAATTGTAAGGTTGACGCTGTAAACCAGCGCAATCAACTGCAGCATTTAAGCCAGCACCAAGATTTGCGTTGACAAGCATGACTTTGCCGTACTCAACTGCCAAAAGTAAGGCCCTTTAACTGAGACTGAGAGCTTGTACATTAGACTTGCCCCTCAATCGCCACATCACCATCATCAACATCATTTCAGTCTGTGCCAAGCTCGAGCGTGGGCCTTCAAGAGGCTGCCTTGGCAATGGCAGTGTAAACAGGCTCGGCCCGAGGATCCAGCGCTCAAGACCCTGGCAACAAATCGTAACCTAGGCTTAGTTAGGGGCCTCAACGCCCACGGCCTTGGCAACGGCGGTCTCGACTTGCATGTCAGGGGGCAGCTGGCTCAGCAGCTCCCCTACCTGCACAGCGTGCATGCCACGACGCGTGTGTGTGTGTGTGTGTGTGTGTGTGTGTGTGTGTGTAAAAGTGCGTTTGCAGATGGTGTGTGTGTGCGTGTGTGTGTGTGAAAGTGCGTTTGCAGATGTAGGAGTGTGTGTGCATGTGAATATACGTTTAATGCGTACATGTACATGAGTGTGTGCACTGTCTGCACGCATGCTAACACATGCAGGCACCTAGCAAGCCACAACCCACTCCCTTCTGGGAGCTAACAAACTTATGTGAAAAGCCTGACGGCATGCTTCCTTTGTTCGAGAAATCAGCTCGCAGGCTCAGCTTAAAGAGTGAGCAAACGTCTCAGGTACAATGCCCTTAACATCTTACAAGCTTATATTCACCTCAATCACAACCTGGCTGGCTGCAAAGCACTCGTTCACCTCAATCACAACCTGGCTGGCTGCAAGGTCCCACCCAGGCGTTGGACTGGGAGGCGGCATAAACACATCGTGAAGGCCACACAGGCGCACAACCAGACAACAAAAGCTAGTCCATCACACAAAGAGCTACTGAGATCGTAACTGCAAGGAAGGACAAGGCTGGCAGTGACACCGCATGCAGCATGGGTGAGGGTGTGCAGAGGCTGCTAGGTGTAGGCAGGCACCTCAGCCTCGACCAGTTGCTGCACCACATTTCAGTCATCAGGCTACTGCCATTGACACCGCATCCAACATGACTGAAGGGAAATGTAACGAGAGATCCTCTTCAGAGAAATAAGCGAGTAGAGGTGGGGCGCTTCTAATTCAACATGAGCTTGGGACAGCCCCCTCCCTCCCTCTCCTCTTACACACGCATTCGCACACACAAACGCACAAGAGTGCATAATCACACATCCCTAGACACACACAAACACACCTGGCGTGTCTCGTAGTTGAGGACGGTCTTAAAGGGGTTGAACAGGAACACAACGTACAGCGTGACCAAGGCCCAGGACAAGACAAACAGGATGATCTGCAAGTGGGTGAGAGGGCAAATGGGCAACACAGGTGTGAGGACGAGCTTCTAACGTAAGGGGAGGTCAGGATAATGAGGAAATCAGGATTAGGAAGGAATTCAGGATAATCTGGAATTGTTGGTGCATGGAAGGGAAAGCATGCGTATGAATGTGCGACATTGCAGTGCAGCTTGGCGGAATTAAGGGTCAGGGGAGGACATCCTTCAGATTGCAGTGCCAGCTTCATAACAGAAAAGCCTGCGTGCTGCTGTCTGTTACCTACGAGGACCAATTACACACAGATGAGAAACGTCGCAGCCACAGTTACACAGACAGAAAGAGGACACAATACACAGGTGAGACAGTACACAGACAGAGAGAGTACACAATACACAGGTGACACACAATACACAGTTGAGACACAGTACACAGGTGAGACACAATACAGAGGTGAGACAGTACACAGACAGAGAGAGTACACAATACACAGTTGAGACACAATACACAGGTGATACACAATACACACTACACAGGTGACACAGTTACACAGACAGAGAGGACACGATACACAGGTGAGAACTGTTGCAGCCTCAGTTACACAGACTTTCTTAACAACCAGCAGTTCCTCACAACACGTACTATAGAAAGCAATATACTTTTTAGATATAACTGTTCAGTCATTGACGCTACCCAAAGGGCAATTGGTTAGCATGCTCCAAGCTCCCAAAAGTGGCGCTACCCAAATGGCAGAGGGTTTGCATGCTTCAATCTCACTCTTGATTACAAAAGCCGCACATTCCTGAGCCTGTTCTCACTTGGAGGCAACCCAGAAACCTAGACGATTCAGAGCAGACACACGCACACGCACACACACGCACACGTTACGCACTCACATTGGGGATCTGCGCCTGTGAGAAATTTTGGTATGCTTGAACGGAGTAGAAGTCCACCATGTCTTGCTGGCGGCCAGCCAGGGCATGCCAGGCCACATTCCTGTGTGTGTAAGTGTTCATGTACGTCTATGTGTGTGTGTGTGTGTGTGTGTGTGTGTGTGTGTGTGTGAGAGAGTGTGTATGCAGTGCACAGGCTTGGGGTAAACACGTCACAACATGCTGAAAGCATTGTTCCCTGGTAGAGCATAACCATCTGGTAAAGCACAACCATGGATCGCGTGTGCGCGAGACAAGAGCATGCACCAGCAAGCGCACACACACCTGTGAAAAAGCACTCACCATATATAGTCTATGCGAGAATTGCTGAGTCCTTGATTCAGTGTCCTGTCATCATCCTGGGCGAGGATGAGAGAAGCTTCATCCAGGAGCCGCATCATCATGGCATCCATGCCGTTGTTGGCCACCTGTGTACAGTCGGTGCCGTTCACACACACACACACACACACACACACACACACACACACACACACACACACACACACACACACACACACACACACACACACGCACGCACGCACGAGGATGATGAAGACGTATTGCACACACACGCACACACATGAGCAACTGCATCGGCAGCCTTATCCTACACACACACACATCAGCACACACACGCACACACGCGTGTATCTGTGCCTGATGGACGCACGTGTGCGTGTGGGAACATGTACACATCTGAGCAGCGCGTATACAAGGCTGTGGTGTTGATTTGCTTGGCTTGTCCTAAAGAAACAGACTTTGTTTGCTGATTAATTTCACGTGTCAGAAAAAGCACTCTGTGTGTGATCCTTACGGCAGGCAGGCACAACCATGCCCATGCATCATCCGCATTTGAAATTGCCGTACACCGTCTCTCACCCTACCTTTTTTCACTCTTTGCTTCAACACGCTTCTGAATTATAAACGTCCCATCGTACAGCTTTGTGCATGCAAACACCCCGTGCATGGCACTAACACTTTTGTGTGTACATTCAAACCACGGAGCCAAGCCTTTATTGCTCGTTAAGATATAGTGTCGGCTACATATTTTGCTAGAATTGCCCAAGCAGCACTCCTTCCTTGCACCCACAACTGTACGTCAAACTTCATAAGGCAAGGGAGGGATCCACACCACACGCAACCCTTGCACAAAAAAGCACCGTCATTTCCAGGGAGCTGCCCCCCCACAAAATGGGCGAGAGGCATCGCATGCGTGCGTGTGCAAATAGATACCTGGAAGAATTTATGGTCTGGGTCGCTGTAGCAGTACTTTTCAGGCCGCCATCTCACTTTACATTGTGAGAACTGGAAAAACTGAGCCTGCATGCGATATGCACAGGCGTAGCATAAGCAGGTGTGCAAAAAATGCGTACCACACCTGAAAGAAGCGATGACCAGGTTCGTTATAGCAGTACTTTTCTGGCTTCCATTTCACTCGGCATTGCGAGAAGTGGAAGAATTGTTCCTGGGCGTTTAGGGTGCAAGTAGCAAAAAGAGAAGGGATTGAGCAGATGTATGAGAGGGCGTGCAGGAGCAACCACGCTGAGACAACTGTGTGTCGTGTATGAGCGTGCGTATGTGTGTATGTGTGTGTATGCGTGTGTATGTGTATGTGTGTGCATGTGTGTGTGTGTGTGTACACTGGTGTGGGTGTGAACACACACGGAAGTGGCGTTAATTGTCGACAGTTGCAGGGAACACAGGCTCATGCACAGTTACAGCAAGTGGTAACGTAAGTGGTAAAAGCAATGAAAGCACGGAACACTGTGTTCCCGTGCCTTTTGGCTAGAAAACAGCTACATACTCAGTTACACGAGCAACCATGGAAGTCGGTGCACAGGCCTTAGCTAGCTGGTGTGTATTGCAAAAGAACGTGTGTACGTGCAGTGCCTTTTTGGAGCGAGTTTGAGTGTGTATGTGCTCATACGTATGTGTGTGCATGTGGGTGAAGGGGGGCACCTGGGTTGCTGCACTGTCAAATAGGGTGCCTTTTAGCGGGATGAACGTCATGTCCCTTTTCTCATCTGCATCATGGCCGTACAGAAGTGCCGTGTACCTGCAGGGTGTGTACACACACATGTGTGTGTGTGTGTGTGTGTGTGTGTGTGTGATTGAAAGTGAGTGAGCAAATATGGTGTATAAAAAAAGTGAAATGAGCAAGTGTGTGTATGTATGTGTGTGTGTGTGTGTGTGTGTGTGTAAATGAGTGGGCTGAGTGAGCTGAGTGAGGTAGGGAGGAAGAACAGACACAGACTACAGGCGTGCACTTGTCACTCACATATGACGGAGGGCCTCCAATCTCGTCTCCATGCCATCCTTGTAATTCAAAATATCTTCAAGGGTGCTCTGTATTGAATTTGGGAGTGTATGTGTATATGCGTGCATGTTTGTGTGTGTGTATATGCGTGCATGTGTGTATATGTGTGCATATTTGTGCGTATATGTGTGCATGTGTGTATGCCTGCGTGTATGTCTGTGTGTGTATGTGTGTGTGTGCGTGTGTGTGTGTGTGTGTGTGTGAGTGTTCAAACACGAGAGTGCTTGCTTTAACGTGTCCACCTTTTGACCATGCAAGTTTTGGTTTAGACATAAAACAAGCACGAAACGCTGTACTTCAACCTGTAACACCCGTAACCCTTTTGACAAAATAAGGAAACAGGCTTATGTACACAGCAAGCGGATGAAGGCCCTCTGCACCTGACTTTTATTAAGAAAATGATCACAATGTTGACTTGTACACACACGTTAACCTGGCTATTCAAGCCATGTACCCTGCCACTATTAGCACAAAAACACACACAGTCATGCATGCATGTTGCATACTTACCTGAAGCCATGTGCCCTGCCACGATGAACATACACGCGTGCATGTCCACACATCTACTTGGCTATTGAAGCCATATGCCCTGCCAGGTTTAGCACACACACACACACGCACACACGCACACACACACACACATGCATGCCTGTCCACGCATTTACCTGGCTAGTGACGCCATGAGCATCTGCCACCACCCGAGCTGTGAGTGCCGCAAGGCGGTTGGAGAGGTAGTTGTCGATGATGGGCATTTGTAGCTGCACAAGTGGGTTGTGGTACGTTGTTGGTTCACGTGTTTCTTTTCAGATGAGGCCTCAGAGTGAGGCGATGATGTGTGCGGTACGGTACAGGTGCGCACAACAGCATGTAGGTTGGTGAGAGGCAATGATGTGTGGAACACAGACTGCATCGCGTATGTTCATTTGCATCTAGGGTTGGCCAGAAATAATTATGCATGACACACAATGATGTCTCGGAAGCGTTTCCTGCAAAAGCATGCCAAAGTATACCTACAGCACGCATACTTTATCCTTCCCAGCCCTAGTTTTGGCCAATAGCGCACGAGTGCCTTGCCGTGGTGCGTTCACACGCACATGCATGGACACAAACACACATTCTTACACACACAACACACGCATGCACGCACATACACACGCACGCACAAACACACACCCACCTTGTTCTGCTGGTCAATGGATGCAATTCGGATGGCAAGCACTATGACGAACCAGAGGATCTGCAGGCATGTGTGGTCAGAGGCAGCTTTTGCACATGAGTGTCGAAACTAGATCGGAGTCTTTAACATAGGCTTCAGTCCTCAACATAAGTGACCGTAAAGACATTTGTTTTCAGATTTCCCTGGTAACCAGCAGCTGCTGCTTTTGGATTGTATGTCCCTATGCTGCAAAATGAGTATGATGGAAAGCAAAGGCCTTAGCTGGCCCACCATGACAACTTTTGCACTCAGAACGTAGTTCTTTCTTGGCTTGCGGCTACCTGCTAAAGCTCGGCTATTTCCCACATGCACACACAACACACATTCATACATACACGTCCATACATACATACACGTCCATACATACATACATACACGTCCATCCATCCATCCATCCATCCATCCATCCATCCATCCATCCATCCATCCATCCATCCATCCATGCACAAAAGCAACTCGGCACACCCGACAACATGCCCCACAGAATGAAAGTGTCTGTGTGACAGGGAAAAAGCTTCTGCCCATCACGACCCATAAACCCTCAGTAGATCTCATAAACTTTCTTGCATACCTCACACTATGCATGCCTAATACATTCACATCCACACCCACACACAGTGCTCGCCCCACACCACACACCCACCAAAGGAGTCAGCATGATGAAGCTGTCTGTGCGATAGGGGACGAGCTTCCGCTTGCCCACCATGACCGCCTTCTCACTCAGCAGATCTTTGATCTTGGCCCAGAAAGCCCGGCGAGAACCCCCAGCCCCGCCCGCCTTAAGCTTGGCCTCGTTCTGCAGATTCACATCCAGCGCCTGCACATCCACCACAAACGCCTTGCCTGCAAGCTCCCCTGAACCCGACACGTGCAAGTACAAGTACGAGTTTAGTTTTTGGCATTTATATCAGCAAGAGAGCACTTGCGCGGTGCACCCATTTGCCCATACCACAACCGCATTTATTTCAGCAAGAGAGCACTTGCGCGGTGCACCCATTCGCCCACACCACAGCCGCATTTATTTCAGCAAGAGAGCACATGCGCGGTGCACCCATTTGCCCACACCACAACCACATTTATTTCAGCAAGAGAGCACTTGCGCGGTGCACCCATTCGCCCACACCACAACCGCATTTATTTCAGCAAGAGAGCACTTGCGCGGTGCACCCATTCGCCCACACCACAACCGTATTGCCAGGCAGCCTCAGTCTGCACAGCCCCCCCCCTCCCCCCTCCTCCCCAAGGACAGGAGTGCAAAATGCACCTCCCACCTCAAGATTGTATGCAGCGCATACAGGGCCTGGTAAAACAAGGATTGTCTGTCAGGCATCTTATTGGGACGAGTGGGGGGGGGGTGTACAGGGGGAACAGTGCTTGCTGGCAGCGTTGTGTGAAGAAACAGTGCTGACAGCGTTGTTAGAATCTAGTAACTAAAAGAAGCGCTGCAGGGTGATTCCCCCTTTTTCATCCCCACTAGGTACACACACGCACACAAGGCAGTTATGCGCACGAGACGCACAGGAGACACACATGCACAAAGGCAGTAATGCGTACGAGATGCACAGGAAGCACACACGCACGCGAGGCAGTGATGCGCACGAAGCGCACAGGAAGCACACACACACACACACGAGGCAGTGATGCGCAGGAGACGCACAGGAGGCACACACGCACACGAGGCAGTGATGTGCACAAGATGCACAGGAGGCACACACGTACACGAGGCAGTGATGCGTACAAAGTGCACAGGAAGCACACAAGCCACACGCACACAAAACGGTGATGCACGCTATTAGGGTTACGCAGAATCATATGGACGTGATAAGTATGGCATAACCGTCGGAGAACACCAAATTAACAGTCATGTGCTGCACACTGTACAATCACACACATACACATGCCACAGAACCTCCACGCACACTTGACGCAAGAATGGCCTCTTTGACAACACCACACGCACATGCACACCACCACGCACGCACACACACACATGCACAATTTGACCCTGAGCAGCACCTCACACACTTGAGTTCCAGTGTGCAACACAGTCACTGATTGCATTATGGTGTCATGAGCAGGAACCGCCAAAATTACCAACACCTCAGGCTGTAGGCCCTATACCCTCAAGCCTTCAGGTTCTTCAGGCTAAAGACCCTCACCCTTGTGCTTCATCTTGGCATCCTTGCTGTCCTTGGTGGTTCCAGAAGCATGAGGAGCAGTCTCTGCTGGATTGGTGCCCCCTCCTTGCATCCCTGCATTCTTCATCAGAGCTGCTGCTTCCTCGTCCTCCTCCTCCTCACCTCCTCCTGCGTCGTCCTCGTCCGCAATCTGCAGAAACGCAACAAAGCATCAGCGTGCATTTATGTGTGTGCGTGTGTGTGTGTGTGTGTTTGTGTTCCATTGCCGATGCCTCCTCATCCTCCTCCACCCCTCCTCCTCTTGCGTCACCCTCTTTCTTGACGTTAGTTTTCACACAACATACGTAGGGTTGGCCAGAACCGTATATATGCACCGTATATGACCGTATATTTGGTGATTTCCCTTCCAAAAACACCGTATATGCACCGTACATATATGGTTCTGGCCAACCCTAAACGTACGTCAAATGCATGTGTTGAGCAAGCATGTGCAATCATGTGTGCATGTGTGTGCGTGTGTGTTTGTGCATGTGTGTGTGATTCCTTGCATACGTTGTAGAGTGTGCATATGCATGAGGGTGCATTTCAAGAGTGAGAGTAGAGCATGGTGCAGCCTAGCTTGCCTGCATTAGCCTTTATGCAGCCAGAAAGTATGGTGGAGTGTATGTGCGTATGGTGCAGTTAAGTTACAAACCACCTGCATCTGCTTCAAGAACGGTGGAGTGGATGTGCGTATGATGCAGGTTAAGTTACGCATTACCTGCATCTGCCTCAGTGCCATGGCCCTCAAGAATCCAGAAGGGATGGTGAGGAATACGGCCATAAGCCTGTGGCGAGAGGTTTGCACACCCTGCACACACAATAGTGTACATACACATAGACACTGAATAAGAGGCACTAAGCAGTACCTGCACGCACAATGGTGCACACACACATGCACTAAAGAGGACACACTGAGCAACAGGAACAGATGTACCAGAACGCATGATGCATGCTTGCTTGCCTTAACGAAGCTGTCACATCATTGGAGTGTGGATACAATGCCACGTGCATATACCTATCAATCAGCTGAAGCATTGCATGTCAAGTATTGGCACAAGTCCACCAACTGCGTGCATGAACTCCTTTATTATTCAATACAGTTCCTTAAATGAACATGGTTTGGGCTCAATGAAAAGCAAAGAATTGAATGGAGCACGAGGTGCTGCATTGCCAGTTTCACTCAAATGTACACAGTTGTAAACAGGACAGAGTAAAGCACAGAAGGAGTTCAGAAGAAGGCAAAAAGCAGAAAGAATGGTACACAGTGGCTGTAGCACACGCACCTTTAGGAGGAGCCACGCCCACACAATGGCAGCAAGGATAACCACCAGCTCGATTACAAGGAAGGCGATGCCAACTGTAGCGGTTTCTGCCACTTGCAGCATGTCCCTGAGTGTGTTGTGTACGGGAGTGAGAGTGAGAAGTCGAGAGAGAGGAGAGAGAGAGGGAGAGAATGTGTGTGTGTGTGAGAGAGAGAGAGAAAGAGAGAGAGAGAGAGAGAGAGAGAGAGAGAGAGAGAGAGAGAGAGAGAGAGAGAGAGAGAGAGAGAGAGAGAGAGAGAGAGAGAGAGAGAGAGAGAGA
>Ga0307963_1003701_pt1 | contig 12200 bp, 15 predicted proteins | sample OrgLakmetagen594_FD_201829 | JGI IMG/M metagenome (GOLD analysis project Ga0307963, IMG submission 201829) | Saline water microbial communities from Organic Lake, Antarctica - #594 | ecosystem: Environmental > Aquatic > Non-marine Saline and Alkaline > Saline | place: Antarctica: Organic Lake...
GCATGAAGGCACTCTTCATTGTCCTGCAAGGCATGAAGGCACTCCTCATTCTCCTGCAAGGCTTGATTCTGATGTTACGTGCTCTCCTTTTTCTGCTGTTACGTGTACTCCTCATTCTCTGCAAGGCATGGAGCACAACTTTTTTATTCTGCTGTCACGTGCACTCCTCATTCTCCTGCAAGGCATGAAGGCACTCTTCATTGTCCTGCAAGGCATGACGGCACTCCTCATTCTCCTGCAAGGCTTGATTCTGATGTTACGTGCTCTCCTTTTTCTGCTGTTACGTGTACTCCTCATTCTCTGCAAGGCATGGAGCACGACTTTTTTATTCTGCTGTTACGTGCACTCTTCATTCTCTGCAAGGCATGGAGCACAACTTTAAAACACCTGCAGTACACCTGAGCATTGTTTGATTACACAAATTGTACAGGCCCTCCCACATTTACAGTGTATACACACTCACACTTTTCCTAATGTATCACAGGCCCGCTCTCACTGTGCCACCACTCAATTACTGATTTGTGCACACCCTCCTTGCTCCCTTCTAAAAGCACCTTCCACCACACAAACCCACTCTCACCATGCGCTCACACACCCTGGAAATCTTCCCCAGGCACCTGCAACCGTGCAAGCCCTCCTTCGAAAAAGCACCTTCCACCACACACACCCACGCTCTCACCATGCGCTCACACACTCTGGCCATCTTCCTCAGGCACCCGCAACCATGCAAGCCCTCCTTCAAAAAAGCACCTTCCACCACACACACTCGCTCTCACCATGCGCTCACACACTCTGGCAATCTTCCTCAGGCACCCCCTACCGTGCAAGCCCTCACCTTGCAGCGTATCTCTGAATGGGCCACACGGCACAGCACAGCATTAGCCGCTGCCGACGCTTGGCCGGACAGCCCACCGTCCATCTCACCAGTTGGCTTTGTACAAGATCCCTCTAACTCTGCGTCAGCTGCTGCACCGCCCCCATCTTCACCAACTGCTGCCGCAACGGCAACAGCCCTGGCAGCGATGTCATCAATGGTGCAGGGAGTGCAATCGGTTCTGTGCCAGCGGATGGCTGCCTGCTTGTCGCCATCCTCCTTACCACACCATCAGCCTGCCACGGCCACTACCACTACCCTCCATCATCATCATCAGCAGCAGGCGCAGCAGCAGCAGCAGCAGACGCAGACGCAGACGAAGCAGCAGCAGCAGCAGATGCAGACGCAGACGCAGCACACACAGCAAAATCACGGCACGTGCACAGCAGCTCAACCACAACAAGGCGGCCTGGGCTGCATTGCAGCGGCTGCAAGCACCGCCTCCTTGCAGCACGCACACCTGCGCCAGGCACTGGGCCCAGAGGCCTTTCTTTTGGCACTACTGACCTGCATGCACCACACCCTGGCACTGAGTAGTGCGTTGCAGCAGCAGCACCACCGTTTCCAGAAGCAGCAGCAGCAGCAGCAGCCGCACCAGCAGTCTCGGCAGCAGCAGCAGCAGCAGCAGCAGCAGCAGCAGCAGCCGCAGCAGCAGCCACGGCAGCAGCAGCCGCAGCAGCAGCAGTATCACCAGCAGCAGCGGCAGCAGGAGCAACACCCGCAGCAATACCAGAAAAACCAACAATGGCAGTCAGAGTCACGCAGCGCCACCAACTCTAGCTGCAGCAGTGATGTGGGTGTGAGGAGGGCAATGGCATCGGTGCTGCTAGCTGCTGTGCACGCAACACCAGCCATGTGTGTCCTGCACACAGGGGGTAACACCTGTCAAGACCAGCAGCAGCAGCAGCAGCAGCAGCAGCAGCCGCAGCCGCAAATGCTGCCGCGCATGGCATGGTTGCGCTTGTGCATGCAGATCGTGAGCTGGTTTGGACAGCTGTTGCTCGAGGGGTCGCCACAACAGAGCTTGCTGCTGCTGCATACAATCACAGAAACAGCTGTTGTGCACAGCCAGCAGCCAATTTGCACCACCACTGGCTCTGATACAACAAATAGCAGCAGAAGTGACAGGGAAGGAGGTTTTCGGACATGCAGCTGCCCGCTGTGCCATGCATTGCTGCCAAACACGTCTTCGCCACAGCAGGCACCAGTTTTCCTTGCTGCCTCTGCGTGGGCGGAGCAACACCTGCAGCAGCAGCATCAAGAGCATGACCGTACAGTCCCGTCGGTGGTGCTAGCGCTCATGCAGGTGTGTGTGTGTGTATGTTTTGTGTAAATATGTGTGTGGGTGTGTGTTTGTGTGCGCGTGTGTGTGCATGTGTGTATTTGTAGGTGTACGTGCGTGCGTGTGTCTGTGTGTCTTGTGCGTGTATGTGTCTCTAAGTGTATGTGTGTAGTGTGTCTGTCTGTCTGTCTGTCTGTCTGTCTGTCTGTCTGTCTGTCTGTCTGTCTGTCTGTCTGTCTGTCTGTCTGTCTGTCTGTCTGTCTGTCTGTCTGTCTGTCTGTATGTATGTTTGTAGTGTGCATGTCTGTATGTGTTGCGTTTTGTGCAAAAAGGTGCAGAGGTGCCTTGTGAGAGTCAGACCCCTTTAATGTGAAAAATCTTTATTGTATGAATGAGCCCTTGGAAACAGTTGCCAATAATTTTGTTGATGCCCATTAGTGCTCGACAATTGAAGGGACAGAGAGCTAAAATTTTAATTTAAGTGTGTTTGAATCACAAAATGCCACTCGTCTCTTCTTGTATTAGCTCAGTACCAACTTAGCACTCATTCCAGCTCCGTCGTTTGTCGTTTGCTGCTTTAGAGTTTCCTCCTGGCCAAGGAGCCACTGTATTGAGTTGAGCAGACGTGCTGCTTATGGTGCCAGCAACTCTTCTTGTATTTGCTCAGTACCAACTTGGCGCTCATTCCAGCTCTGTCGTTTGCTGCTTTTGCTTTTCTTCCCGGTCAAGGAGCTGCTGTGTTGAGTTGAGCAGACGTGGTGCCTGTGGTGCCAGCAACCCTTCTTGTATTTGCTCAGTACCAACTTGGCGCTCATTCCAGCTCTGTCATTTGCTGCTTTTGCTTTTCTCCCCGGTCAAGGAGCTGCTGTGTTGAGTTGAGCAGACGTGGTGCCTGTGGTGCCAGCAACCCTTCTTGTATTTGCTCAGTACCAACTTGGCGCTCATTCCAGCTCTGTCGTTTGCTGCGATTGCTTTTCTTCCCGGTCAAAGAGCTGCTGTATTGAGTTGAGCAGATGTGGTGCCTGTGGTGCCAGCAACTTAACCTTGCCCCTTGGCAGCGCTGCAAGGCTACAACAGCATAATGTAACGTAGTTGAATGCACCGCACATTTCTAATCATCACCATTGCTGTCCTCATTTTTTTGTTATTTTGGTTATTTACTTTGATAAAAGTGGTTTCATTGCAACTTGTGTGCTCTTCCTCATCCTTGACGTGGGAGTGACCACACTGTGGCTTCCCTCTACCCACAGGTTCCCTACGCTCAATTGCCGCATCTATCTTATGAATCAAGGAATCAAGTGTAGTCACTGCAGCATCGTTCAAGTCACCTGACTCTGCCACCTTTGGGCCAACCCTGTCCTTTCGCCCATGCTTTGATTTTTATCCGGACAGAAGTCTGACTCCCATTTCACCATACATTGAGTACCTGTTCCACCCTTGCTCTATTCATACTCAGCTGGAACCAAAAGTGAAATCAATATTGGTCGCTGCAGTATTGTCCACGTAGATTACAATGATTGTCGCTGCAGTATTGCCCACGTAGATCACAATATTGGTCCACGTAAATTACAATATTGGTATCTGCAGTATTGGTCCACGTAGATCACAGTATTGGTCCACGCAGATCACAATAATGGTCCACGTAGATCACAATATTGGTCCACGTAGATTACAATATTGGTCCACGTAGATCACAATATTGGTCCACGTAGATCACAATATTAGTCCACATAGATTACAATATTGGTCCACGTAAATTACAATATTGGTCCACGAAGATTACAGAACTAGTCCACGTAGATCACATTATTGGTCCACGTAGGTTACAATGTTGGTCCACGTAGATCACAATATTGGTATCTGCAGTATTGGTCCACGTAGATTACAATATTGGTCCACGTAGGTAACAGTATTGGTCCATGCAGATCACAATAATGGTCCACGTAGATCACAATATTGGTCCACGTAGATTACAGTATTGGTCCACGTAGATCACAATATTGGTTCACGTAGATCACAATATTGGTTCACGTAGATTACAGTATTGGTCCACGTAGATCACAATTATTAATCCACGTAGATCACAATAGTAATCCACGTAGATTACAATGTTATTTCACGTAGATCACAATATTGGTCTACGTAGATTACAGTATTGGTCGCTGCAGTATTGTCCACGTAGATTACAACTAGGTTTGACCAGAACCATACATATACAGTGTATATACGGTATTTTTGGCAGGGTAATGACCAAATATACGATCATATACGGTGTACATATACACGGTTCTGGCCAACCCTACTTACAACCCTTGCATTCATGCTTTGATTATCAGAGCTAAACCCTGACACACACGTACACACACACACACACACACACACACACACACACACACGCACACACACACACGCACACACACACACACACACACACCCACACCCACACACACACACACACACACACACACACACACACACAAACACACACACACACAAACACACACACACACACACACACACACACACACACACACACACACGCACACACACACACGCACACACACACACACACACACACACACACACACACACAAAATCCAGGTACATGTTCAGCTTGCAAAAAGGGTGAGCAGCCCAGACCCTCCTTTCCTCCTCGACCAGGAATCCAGCCGCCACCCCCACATCCAACAGCCAGCGCAGCCCCCACCACTGCAGCAGCAGCAACAGCAGCAGCAGGGAACGCTTGGCGAAGAGGCTCGGCTGAGTCAGGACGGGGGCGCAGTGCAAGGTGGGCCTGCAAGCTCTGAAGGGGCAGCTACAAAGCGAAAGGTGTCCAGCCGCTTCTTCATGCGGGAAAGCAGGTGGGTGTCATGCTGGTTTATTAACAAAGTCAGTGTAGGATCGTGACATATACGTTGCAGGCAGCATAACCGCTCCCCCAGGTCAATGATAAAATGTTCTGAATGCGCAGAGATGGTCAGGGTGAAGCAGTATCATGTTGGTTCGTTAACGAAGTCAGTTAAGGATCGTGACATATACGTTGCAGGCAGCAGAACCGCTCCCCAGGTCAATGATGAAATGTACTGATTGCGCAGAGATGGTCAGGGTGAGGCAGTAATATGTTGGTTCGTTAACAAAGTCAGTTACAGATCGTGACATATACGTTGCAGGCAGCAGAACTTTTCCCCAGGTCAATGTGAAATGTACTGATTGCGCAGAGATGGTCAGGGTGAGGCAATATCATGTTGTTTTGTTTACGAAGTCAGTGAAAGATCGTGACATATACGTTGCAGGCAGCATAACCGCTCCCCCAGGTCAATGATGAAATGTACTGAATGCGCAGAGATGGTCAGGGTGAAGCAGTATCATGTTGGTTCGTTAACAAAGTCAGTTACAGATCGTGACATATACGTTGCAGGCAGCAGAATTGCTCCCCAGGTCAATGATGAAATGTACTGATTGCGCAGAGATGGTCAGGGTGAGGCAATATCATGTTGGTTCGTTAACAAAGTCAGTTAAGGATCGTGACATATACGTTGCAGGCAGCAGAACCACTCACCAGGTCAATGATGAAATGTACTGACTGCGCAGAGATGGTCAGGGTGAGGCAATAGGCGATGGTCAGGGTGAGGCGATAGGCCCTGCTGTTGCCTGGCGCGCAGGGGGAAAGCAGACAAGGATAGGTTATGCGACGTTCAAATTGTGAGCATCCCCAAGTTCCCTCAAGCAACATTGTCATCTTTCTTGAAAATGTTTGGCACCGACTTGCGAAAGCTCTTTGCTGACGAGCTTAAAATGAGCACCCTACCTTGTCTCCAGGACCAAAGCCATGCCTTTGCAGGAGGACGATAGCCTCACAGTTGTTAAACGCCAAACTTTAGCGTGCATTCATCCATGCTTCCTAACTAAGTTCCCTCTCTTTAAGAATATGGCAAGTTCCTGTATGATTCAACCAAACTGACGTGTGAGTTAGCATGCGGCAAGGGCAATGTTCAGGGAAGTCAAGTGCCCCTTGCATTCTTATAATAAACGAGGAAGAACACAATTGATGGTCTCCTGTTCATATCCCAGCCTTCCTGCTTCATTACCCACCTTAATCTCCTCGCAAAGATAACCACTCATAACAAAAGATAACCACTGATAACAAAAGATAACCACTAACACATGCTTTACTACTCTTCACCAACACACCACAAACGCACCACCAACACATGCTTTACTTCTCTGCACCAATGCAGGCCAATAGCCCCCACACTAACCACTAGCACATCACTAACGCACCACTAACACATGCTTTACTTCTCTGCACCAATGCAGGCCAATAGCCCCCACACTAACCACTAGCACACCACCAACACACCACTAACACATGCTTTACTTCTCTGCACCAATGCAGGCCAATAGCCCCCACACTAACCACTAACCCACCAACAACACACCACTAACACATGCTTTACTACCCTGCACCAATGCAGGCCAATAGCCCCACACTAACCACTAACACACCACCAGCACACCACTAACACATGCTTTACTTCTCTGCACCAATGCAGGCCAATAGCCCCCTCACTAACCACTAGCACACATCAACACACCACTAACACATGCTTATATTACCCTTCGCCAATGCAGGCCAATAGCCCCCGCTCTACTAGACCCTCCCCCCTCTAAACCCCACCCCAGCACAACCGCGCAACCCACCAACTCGCATATTCACCCCACCCCTCTACCTCCTCCATCCCCAACCCCTGGCTCTCCAGATCTCAACCCTCCCCACATCTCTTCATTCTTAGTTGCCTCTACCCCCACCTTGGTGCTCACACAAACCAGTACCCTCACGCTCATGCATGTCCTCTCAAAAGCACTCTCTTCTGCCACCACACCCCACCACGCTTGCCTCAATGTGGCTCCTGGTATGGCACATTTAATGTCGACACCACCAACACCACCATCACCACCACCACCACCGTTACCACCACCACCGTTACCACCACCACCACTAAAGCAGCAGCAGCAGCAGCAGCAGCAGCAGCAATGTAGTCTTCTCCCCCAGGGGTATGAAGAGCTCATGGCCCTCCTTGGATACTGCACCGTACATGCAGAGCGTCTGGCTGCCTTAATGGGGAAAGGCGGTGCTTCTGTCATTGGTGACATTGGTGGTGACAGCCGAGGGGGTGGTGCTGATGGTAGTAGTGGCAAGCTTCAGCAGCAGCAGCAGCAGCCACAGCAGCAGCCACAACACCAGCAGCCACAGCCGTGGGTGACAGCTGCGTTAGAAAGCCTGACAGCTTGTTGCCAAGGAGCCTCCTCCGCCCTGACAGCCTTGACCAGCACCGCGTCCAGCGGCTCACCGCATACACACAACAGCAGTGGGGAGATGGAGGCCTTGGGAGGTGCAGGCATGGCTATTGAATCAGACCCTGCCTTGCAGACCAGAACCCCCCGACGCAGTGCCAGGCTCAAGCCGGGTGGTCCTGCCCCTCCGCCTTTTGCACTGCCTACCGCTGCTTCTGCCCAGCTTCCAGCAGGCATTCCTTGCTCCCTGCCCCCCGGTGGAGGTGCCGGTGCTCCGTTCCAGCTTTTGGTGATGTTGCAGCATGCTGCTACTACTGCGACCAACGCTGTGACATGTGGAGATGGAGGGGCTCCAAGGGGGGAGGCACAGAGACCCTGTTTAAGAGAGGGAGCAGGGGCTGGCGTAAGAGGGGGTGGAGAAAGAACAGGGGAAGGCATGGGGGATAGCAGGCTGCGAGGACTTGCGGAGGTAGCTGGTGAGAGTCGTAGGTTTGTGTTCTGTATTGTGTGTGCAAGTGGCCCTCCATGTAAGAGTGAGTGTGTTTGCTTAATGTGTACACGCAACTGTGTTTGCTTGTTTTGGACACAACCAAGCAAACACAGCTGTGTATGCACAACTGTATTTGCATGTTGTGTACATTGAGGCTGTGGCTGTGTGCTCATGCGTGCGCCGCAAGGCTGCTGTTTGTGTGCACAAGATGAGGAGAGGAGGACTGAGGGTGTAGCTGCTGGGCGTCTTGCAGTTTGCATGCTAGCTAGTCCAGGTTATGCAATTTGTTTCAACTGCTGGTGCTGTTTTGTGCCTCAATGAAACGTGTGCATAATCCTACAAAAGGTGAGGGGGTCACTGTAGTAAAAGGGGTGGGAGTCTCTGTAGCAAAAAGGGTGGAACTCTCTGAAGCAAAAGGGGTGGATCTCTCTGTAGCAAAAGGTGTGGGAGTTTCTGTAGCAAAAGGTGTGGGAGTCCCTGTAGCAGAAGGTGTGGGAGTCTCTGTAGCAAATGGGGTTGGAGTTTCTGTAGCAATAGGGGTGGGGCTCTCTGTAGCGAAAGGTGTGGGAGTCTCTGTAGCAAAAGGGATGGAGCTCTCTGTAACAAAAGGTGTGGGGCTCTCTGTAGCAATTGCACACTCTAGTATACCTGTCAATACAAAGGAAGAGACGGGCACGCACAGTTCACTCGCAACTTGCTCTACTGCAGGCGCATCTGCAGGCGCGTGCTTGGGCCTGCTTTCGTGCTTAGCCAAACAGCATGGACACGCCATCATCCCCCCGAATCCACTCCCGAATATACCTCACGCACTATCAGCAAAGCAGGCCCCGCATACCGGAGGAAAGGGCAGCCACAAATCACAAGGGCACCTACGCTCGCAAAACGCACGGCAGCCTGCAGCTGCACGGCAGCTCAGCCACATGCACCGGCAAAGAGCACAGCAGCCATCAGACGCACGGCAGCAGCCATCAGACGCACGGCAGCTCAGCCACATGCACCTGCAAAGTGTACAGCAGCCATCAGACGCACGGCAGCAGCCATCAGACGCACGGCAGCAGCCATCAGACGCACGGCAGCAGCCATCAGACACACAGCAGCTCGCAAACTCACAGCAGTTGGGGCATGCACATGCACATGCACAGCAGCGTCAGCCAGGTCTTCTGTGTTCTTCTTCGTTTGGTCAGCCTCGTGCTCCTGTGCTGTGGCTGTGGCCTGCGAGCGCACGAGAGGAGAGTGGTAGATACACGGCCAAGGTGGGTGTGTTCGCAAAGAGTGCTGTTGCCAAGAGTGTTTTGTTGCCCCGGAAAGTTGTTGCCCCAGAGAGTTGTTGCCCCAGCGAGTGTTGCAAAGATTGTTTTGTTGCCCCCGAGAGTGTTGTTGCCGATGAGTGTTGTTGCCCAAGAGTGCTGTTGCCCTAGAGAGTGTTGTTGCTGCGGAAAGTTGTTGCCCCCAAGAGTTGTTGCCCCAGAGAGTGTTGTTGCCCCCGGGAGTGTTGTTGCCCCAGAGAGTGTTGCCGAGAGTGTTGTTGCCCCAGAGAGTTGTTGCTGCGAAAAGTTGTTGTCCCAGAGAGTTGTTGCCCCCAAGAGTTGTTGCCAAGATTGTTGTTGCCCCCAAGAGTTGTTGCCCCAGAGAGAGTTGTTGCCCCCCAGAGTTGTTGCCCCCAAGAGTTGTTGCCCAAGAGTGTTGTTGCCCAAGAGAGCTGTTGCCCCCGAGAGTGTTGTTGCTGCGGAGAGTTGTTGCCCCAGGGAGTGTTGCCAAGATTGTTGCTGCCCCCAAGAGTTTTTGCTGAGAGTGTTGTTGCTGCGGAAAGTTGTTGCCCCAGAGAGTTGTTGTTCCAGAGAGTTGTTGCCCCAGAGAGTGCTGTTGCTACGGAAAGTTGTTGCCCCAGAGAGTTGTTGCCCCAGAGAGTTGTTGCCCCAAAGAGTGCTGTTGCTGCGGAAAGTTGTTGCCCCAGAGAGTTGTTGCCCCAGAGAGTGTTGTTGCCAAGAGTGTTTTGTTGCTGCAGAGATTTGATGCCCCGAAGAGTTGTTGCCCCAGAGAGTGTTGTTGCCCAAGAGTGTTGTTGCTGCGCAAAGTTGTTGTTCCAGAGAGTTGTTGCCCCCGAGAGTGTTTTTGCCAAGAGTGTTGTTGCCCAAGAGTGTTGTTGCTGCGGAAAGTTGTTGCCCCATAAAGTTGTTGCCCAAGAGTGCTGTTGCCCTAGAGAGTGTTGTTGCTGCGGAAAGTTGTTGCCCCAGAGAGTGTTGTTGCCCAAGAGTGTTGTTGCCCCAGAGAGAGTTGTCTCCCAAGAGTGTTGTTGCCCCAGAGAGTTTTTGCCCAAGAGTGCTGTTGCTGCGGAAAGTTGTTGCCCCAGAGAGTTGTTGCCCCCGAGAGTGTTGTTGCCCCCGGGAGTGTTTCCAAGATTGTTGTTGCCCAAGAGTGTTGTTGCTGCGGAAAGTTGTTGCCCAAGAGTGCTGTTGCCCCAGAGAGTGTTGTTGCTGCGGAAAGTTGTTGCCCAAGAGTGCTGTTGCCCCAGAGAGTGTTGTTGCCCCCGGGAGTGTTGTTGCCCAAGAGTGTTGTTGCTGCGGAAAGTTGTTGCCCCAGAAAGTTGTTGCCCAAGAGTGCTGTTGCCCTAGAGAGTGTTGTTGCTGCGGAAAGTTGTTGCCCCAGAGAGTGTTGTTGCCCAAGAGTGTTGTTGCTGCGGAAAGTTGTTGCCCCAGAGAGAGTTGTTGCCCAAGAGTGTTGTTGCCCCAGAGAGTTGTTGCCCAAGAGTGCTGTTGCTGCGGAAAGTTGTTGCCAAGAGATTTTTGTTGCCCAAAAGCGTTCTGTTTTAGCAGAACATTAAGCTGCTGGTCGGGCATCCATGGCAGGGCTCTCCCAAATTGCCATGATTAGGGTTGGCCAGAACCGTGTATATGCACCGTGTATGACCGTATATACCGTGATCACTCTCTGCTAAAATACCGTATTTACACCGTATATATATGGTTCTGGCCAACCCTAGTCATGATGCCTCGTCTGTTTGAAAAAGGGCTGTCTAGTACCTTGAAGCCCTTCTTGTGTACAGCAGTTTACTATTTGTGTTTAGCAATTTGCGCTTCTTGTGTGTAGCAAATTGCTGTTTGTGTATAGCAATTTGCGCTTCTTGTGTATAGCAATTTCCTGTTTCTGCTGAATGGTGGTACTTCAAGACAATGGTGGGGGTAAAGGTGCTGATGTTATTCGCTTGCCTTGGCAAAGCTGTAGCCCATTATCTGTACTTTCCTTAAGTATGTGCCTGGCTGGTTTTATTATTATTGTGAAGCCTGAGTCGTGTGCAATCTCCTCAACAAGACAACCATGCCTGCTCACTCAGAGGAAGCGCTCTTCGCTTGCAGGCACTCGTTAAGGGGAGTTTCTGAGCTTGACTTGTATGAGAATCTGTTGCAGACACAGGTTGCAAAGGGGAAATTCTGAGCTTGACTTGTATGAGAATCTGTCGCGGACACAGGTTGCAAAGGGGAATTCCTGAGCTTGACTTAAATGAGAATCTGTCGCGGACACTGGTTGCAAAGGGGAATTTCTGAGCTTGGCTTGTATGAGAATCTGTTGCGAACACAGGTTGCAAAAGGCATTTTCTGAGCTTGACTTGTATGAGAATCTGTCGCGGACACTGGTTGCAAAGGGGATTTTCTGAGCTTGACTTGTAAGAGAATCTGTCGCAGACACAGGTTGCAAAGGGGAATTTCTGAGCTTAACTTGAATGAGAATCTGTCGCGGACACAGGTCGTACATCCTGAGTCTTCACGCTCTGCTTGGCAGTGGGCGGGCAATGCAGCTGCCACGCACCCAGGCCCTGGTACAGCACTGTGCCTGCTGGTAGATGCTCACAGGTGTGTGTGTATTTGTGTGTGTGTGTGTGTTTGTGTGTGTGTGTGTTTGTGTGTGTGTGTGTGTGTGTGTTTGTGTGTGTGTGTGTGTGTGTGTGTGTGTGCACGTGTTTGTGAATGTGAACCGATAAACACAATCAGGTGTCGGTGGAAGAATGAGTCGAATGTCAAATGCACACTTGTGTGCACACGTGTGTATTGTGTTGGGCAGGGAAGGCTGCATATGAGTAAGAGCCTTGTTTGTGCGTGATCATGTGCTTTCCTTAACAGTGATGCTTACCCGCATTTCTAAAACAAATTGCACAGAGGTCAATGAGCACTTGCAGTGTGATCCAAGTCTGCTTGAATGTCAGCTGCTAAAGTGATCTAGGGCCCCGATCTCTAAAACAAATTGCACAGAGGTCAATGAGCACT
>Ga0307963_1003707_pt1 | contig 12196 bp, 18 predicted proteins | sample OrgLakmetagen594_FD_201829 | JGI IMG/M metagenome (GOLD analysis project Ga0307963, IMG submission 201829) | Saline water microbial communities from Organic Lake, Antarctica - #594 | ecosystem: Environmental > Aquatic > Non-marine Saline and Alkaline > Saline | place: Antarctica: Organic Lake...
ACTGTGTAGATGCTGCTGCTGATGTGCTTGCTGTAGTCCTGTGCAGGTGCCTCTCGTTACCTGCATGCTCCTCCCTCTGAGCGCTAGCGTCGGCCATTTCTCCCATGCGAGCGCTGCGACTACGCCCGGAGGATTCCGGCCGGGTCAGCTTTGCATGCTGCTACACCTACCCTGGGATTCTGCCTCATGAAGTGCTCGCGGATGCGGGGGGCACCGCTGCTGAAATCTCGGAATTCTGGCATCTGGCATCTGGCATCTGGCATCTCGTAAATCTGCCCCTTCTGTCCCATAACAACAACACGATGCCACTCAGGGTCTTTACCAGGAGGCATTATAATGTTCTGGAGGCTGGGGGGACGATTCGTGGTGGTTGGAGGGTGGTTGGTGCAAGCCCAGGGTACCCTCCAAAATAGCAAAAATACGTTTGCGTATTATACGCGTATGTCATATTAATAGCGTATTAATCCGTATGGGACGTGTCAAAAGTCCGTATGACCCATCCCTGCTTGCAGGTGTGTGCGCGTTTGTTGCAAAAGTAAAGCCACATATCATACATTACAAATGAGAGACATACACAGTTTTTTAACACCATACGCAAGTTGTTTAACAATCTTTCCTGCAGCCACTCTGTGCGATTACAGCTGCATGTGCCACCACTCCTTCAAAAGCACTCCTGCAAACACCCTCACCCAGTAACCCACAGTAACCCACATAGAAATGCCAGTAACCCCCAGTAACCCACAAACAGTGACCCACATAGAAATGCCAACACTAACACATACCCACAAACACCCACTCGACAAATACGTAGGGTTGGCCAGAACCGTATATAAACACTGTGTGTGACCGTACATTTGGTAATTTCCCTGCCAGAAATGCTGTGTGTTCACCGTAAATACATATGGTTCTGGCCAACCCTACAAATACCCAAATCCATATACCTACTATCAGACCCGCACACTCACCCCCGTTTCCTCACCTGTAATGGTCCGAGTGCCCCCGCCGCATCAGCAGCAGCCAGCCCATTCAAAGCCTGGATCAGGGCAGCGATAGGCGGCAGGCACCACTCCAAATGTTCACACATTGGGTGCGGAAGATGTGGCTGCTCAGGAGCAGCAGCCCCTGCTGCCGCTGCCGTGGCTACTGCACTATCTGTGTGTGTGTATGTGTGTGTGTGCGTGTGTTGGGAATGTGAGCAATTGAGTGTCTGTACATGCGTGCTTGGGTGAAAGTGCTTACCTACGCTTGCTACATAGAGGTGAAACAACCTTAAACTATCCAAGCACTAGCAAGAGCCAAGAGTGCAACTTGTGTGCACATCTTTTTGCAAGCCCTCTGCCCCAAACCCCACAGAATTGTTTCACGTGGGGTTGCACACAGATACATACACACAACCGCACACACACAAGTACACACACACACACAATCACACACACTTAAGGAAGCAATTGTGTGTTGAGTACCTGCTGGGGCTCCCGGCCCCCCGCCTAGGCCAGCAGCGTCTTTGTTGCTTCCTGGCAGCGCACGGCGGAGCGCTCGCTCTATGAGAATAATCTGTAGGCGCATGTGAAAGCAGTAAAATTACGATAGTGTGAAGTACAAGTCTCACTATGCATGGCAGAGTTCTTGCTCTGTGGGAATGAATTACTATTCTGAAGACGTGGGGTGTAAGTTGCAAAATTGCTCAAGTGCTAAGATTTGAATCTATATGTGCAAGGTGCCCTTCTAAGTGCGAAAAAAAACCTACTGATGTGCAAGTGATGAGCAGCCTGCTAGGTACAATTCTCACTATTTAGGTTGCTTACTAAGAATCAGTTTACGAGGGTGATCTGTGATGCTTTCAGCCTAGTGACAGTGATTTAAGAGCACAAGATGCATATACGTAGTCAGGTACATACACAAGGCTCATGGTGCAAGCAATTAATGTGAAGAGAGTGTGTGCTTGTGTATGTATCAGTATGAGGAAATGGAGGGGTTTTGTCACACATATTCCCCTCACACCTTAGGCGCACGCACACACAAAACATACAAAATCAGCGTCATCTTGTGCCTGCGTGCACACACACACACACAAACACACACACACACACGCAAACACACACATGCACCAGTGTAATTTTAGAAAAAATAGAATACCTTGATTTTATCACCCCCAGTTAACCAATTTGTTGCCTATTCAATTCCACGACGCTTCTTAGCGCTAAGCCACTCCAGAATAGTTTCAAGTACGGGAAGGACTCTACACTGAACGCGGAGCTCTTAAACCTTTGAGCGCAACATGTCATGGGCTGTGCCAGCATGTCATGGGCTATGCCAGCATGTCATGGGCTGTGCCAACATGTCATGGGCTATGCCAGCATGTCATGGGCTGTGCCAGCATGTCATGGGCTGTGCCAGCATCCCTCCCTTCCCCCCCCACTTTTTTACCCTTTTATCATCCCACAAAACTCATGTTGTCTACGAGGTTAAAAGTACGCAGACAAAATGAATTTTATGGTGGGAAAAAGGTTAAAAAAGGGAGGGGATTACTTTCAGGATCTAAAATTAGCTTTATGAAAACAAAGGGGGTAAAGCACACAGGGCTGCTCCATCACTTTCTCACTGACGTATTAAATGGTTTAATAGCCCAAATACATACCTACACGGCACTTGACATGTTGCGCCTGTTGAGGCCTGTTTCTTTGCTGTGGGCTGCAGATGTACTTGAGGGGGCTAAACATACGCTAATTCTCCACCCTGGTACCATTACCATCACCAAGGGGGACCCACCTTACCCCCCTAGCAACTTCGAGCTTTATTGCCAAGGATGCAAGGATAAATTGCCCACTCTAACGTGTTTAAACATGTTTATGAAATTTAAGAAAGTATGGAAACGTTTTGGAGGGTATGGGGGCCATTGAAGGCCCTCAAGGGCCACAGGGTCCCCAAGGACCACACCGATTTACACAGAGGATCCTTGACAGCCCCCAAACCTTGGTTCATGCCAATTTCAAATGTCAGATATCCACGTTCAATTATCGATCGATATGGTATATCCACTCAAAAGAGACACTGACACACGCACACCCTGCACATAAAAAGACGGCAACATCTGGATTACAGACACAGACACACACACACACACACACACACAGACTGACCTGGTGGTACAGAGTCCACCTTTCTGAGCGTGCCCCTACGTGTACGTGGGAAGGATGCTGCAGGTCTGGAGACGGGGTGGCACCGTGGAATGGGAGGTACGCCTGCGTACACAGGGGTTTGAGTGTTAGGGTTAGTGTACAGCCTCTGGGGTAGCAGAAGGGTTTAGTACGGTGCAAGGGGATGATGTACGCACATGCGTGTACAGTGACTGAGTGTAGTTGGAGCCGGTGTACAGCTCCAAGTGCAGGGAGTGCAGGAAGTGCAGGGAGTGCAGGGAGTGCAGGGAGTGCAGGGAGTGCAGAAAGCGCAGGAGAAGAAGAGGGTTTGACACAGTGGGCGGGGGGGGATGACGTTGAGGCGGCAGGAGAATGCAAGAAATTAGGTGGCAAAGGGATACGATGCTCGCGTGCACGGCTATGCCATTAAATTGTAAGGCTCACAATCTGAGCTTTTGCTTTTTTAAGGTGGTATGTTGCAAGACAAGGGGGTGTACACTTTCTGGTGCCATGCCAGCTGAGCTCAGTCACACTGTGTGTTCTACTGACGTTTGCACACACACACACACACACACTCACACACTCTCACACACACAAATTTCTGCCTGCACAATAAGCCCCAAGGACGGCCATCGTACCATACTGGGCAGGCTCATTCTATATTGTATACACAGACAAACACCGGATGCAATGAATACCTCAGGGGGGCGGCCACTTTGTGGTCTGAGCCTACTCTTCATGTAAGAAAACGCGCACACCAATATACACACACACCAAGACACACACAAAATGCATACTTGCCTGCACAAATGCCTCCGGCGTAGCCAATTTAGCCTGCCAGGCTGGCTGGGCCCACTCCACGGCCAATGGTGACAGCAGCCATCGTACCAGCTGTGAAGACACCTCAGGGGGGGCAGCAGTGGAGGCACACAACAGACCTGTGATGGGTATGTGTGTGCATATGTACGTGTGTGTGTGCGTGTATGTGTCTGTGTGTGTATGTAAGAGTGTGTGTGTGTGTGTGTGTGTCTCAGAGGGCAGACAAAGTAGCACAGCAAGTTAAGCAGACACACAGGCAAACCCACAAATTGACGCAAATGCACAAGACCGAAATTACACACCTTCCCACAGCAGCACGCGTTCTCCTTCTCTCAGCTGACCAGCAGACCAGAGGGCTGAGACTTGATCAGCCATGGGTTGAAGGTAGGGCACAAAGGTGGCAGGGTGGACCTGCATGGCATGCGATGGTGTGCGTGTGTGTGTGCGTGTGCGTGTGCGTGTTAGTTTGTGCGTGCACTTGTGTGTGTATGTATGTGTGTGTGTGCGAGTGTGTGTGTGTGTTAACACAATTGTGCAGGAAATTCAGTCAGGGCCACAAGCTCGACACATGCTTACCATGTCTCAACTTGAACAGCTCATACCATCACTGTTATTTAAATTTGTTCATTTTACGAACAAGTTACTGTCATCCCATCCAAAACTTGTTGGCTACAAAAATAAAAACACGCCCGCTGCCTGTCCCCCAACTCTACAAATTCTTCGATAAACCGTTCCTCATTTAACCATTCCTTAGCAAACAATGTACAGGTGCGCCTTAAAGCCTTCCGATCACCAACAGGTGATGAAACTGCACGCTTTCCGGTCCCTCTTTTTTTTCCATGCTGCGGGTGATCACAGTGAACAGCGCCATGCGTGCCTCGACCCTTCCAACAACCAATATTCCTTTAAAACAGCACATTCACCCCTTAGGCCCCTGTCTCACCTTTGCCATGTTGGTGATGACACTGGACAGCGCCATGCGTGCCTCAAACCCTGCTTTCCACGCGTGCGTGACCTGGGCGGGCGGGGGCTCCATGCCTGTGTGTATGTGTGTGTGTGTGTGTGCGCATATATGTGTATTTGCGTATTTGCGTGTGTTTGTGCATTCATGCTTGTGTGTGTATGTGTGTGTCTGTACGTGTCGTGTCATGTGTGTGTGTATGTATACGTGTCATGTGTGTCTGTGTGTGTGCATGAGACCTGGGTAGGATTCTTGTCTGTGTATGAGCAATTACGCACATGTGTGCTATATTCGTTTATACGCAATGGCAGCATGACTGCCTCCAACACAGGGCGTAAGAAGTCAGCAGGGGTTTTCTGTGTGCAGCACGTCAGGCAATGGGATGGCAGCCTTAACGAGCAGCACACCATTTGGGACTCAACCAAGGACACAACAGAAACAAATACCAAAAACAGCATAAAAATTTTGACTGAAAACCAACGACTTATAATCGACAACACCACATGATCGAGCAGCATACCATTTGGGACTAACCAAGGACACAACAGAAACAAATACCAAAAACAGCATAAAAATTTCGACTGAAAATCAACGACTGATAATTGACAACACCACATGATCGAACAGCATACCATTTGGGACTAACCAAGGACACAACAGAAACAAATACAAAAAACAGCATGGAAGTTACGACTGATAATCAATGACTGATAATCAACGATAACAACACATGATCAAGCAGCACAATTTGGGGTATGATTAAAAACACAGCAACTAGGCAAGCTGCACAAGGCCTCGCACAAGAACACGAAAAGAACTCGTGCAGTACCTGGTGCTTCTAAAGGAATGGCGGCCATGGCTTGCAGTACGGCCGACACTAAGGAGGGCACCAAGATGGGGCGGTGGGGCATGAACCGAGTGAAGGCCTCCAGCGCGCGTGCGTGCTGTGTATGTGTATGCGTGTGTGAATGTGTGTGTGTGTGGATGTGTGTGTGGTTGTTTGTGTGTGTTGCGCGTTTGGCATTGTGCAACTGGTATTGTGTGTAGGGGTATACGCGTGTGTGTATGTGTGTGTGCTAGATCTACAAGAAGTTAGGCGCGCAAACACTCACAGACATGACGCAGCACCCACCACCTCTGCCAGGATTTGCAAAACATGTTCCACTCGTGCACGTACAGTGAGAACACAGCACACACAACCTCTGCTAGGATCTAAAAGATTTCAAGCACGCATTCACGTTCAGACATGACGCAGCACTCACCACCTCAGCCAGGGGTGGCTCAGAGAACCTGGGAACAGCCAACAAAACTTGCAGCAGGTCGTCCAGGCCGTTCATGACAGGCACAGACGCAGACGACGTCTCTAGGAGTGCAGGCAAGGCGGCCTGCAAAATGGCAGAAGCAAGAATGACAGGGCAGACACAGAGGACGGTTAAGGAGGTGCAGGTAAGGCGGCTTGAAAAACAGTGAGATAAAAGATGCAGCATATAGCAATGCAGACGAGCGAGAATGACTGGGCAGACACAGAGGACGGCTCAGGGGGTGCGGGCAAAGCGGCTTGAATAACAGCGATGTAAAGGATGCAGCGTATAGCAATGCAGACGAGAAGTAGGAATACAGGAAAAGGTTCAATGATGGTAATGTCTGAATTCCTAGACAAGTGTTTCTGGGTGTATCGTGTAAACAGTAAGGCAAGTTGCGTATGGAAGGAGCATGAAAAATGAGGGCAGGAAATGTTCAATTCAAGCACTGACGTTTATTTTCCCATGGGTATGCATAAACAGTAAGGCAAGCTGCCATATAGGAAAGGAAGATGAAGGCAGGAATTGTAAAAATTCCAAGCACAGATACTATAGTTTCCCATGCGTATTAAGTTGTATGCATGTGAAGTTGTTTGCACCATGCTCTTGATGTTGTTTGCACCATGCTCTTGATGTTGTATGCACCATGCGTATGCAGTTGTATGCACATAACACATAACGTTGTATGCACCATGCGTATGCAGTTGTATGCATGTATACACCGCACCATGTGTATGCAGTTGTATGCACGTATGCACTGCACCATGCACTTGAGGTTGTATGCATGTATACCCGCACCATGCGTTTGAAGTTGCATGCGTATATGCGCCCACATAGTGCAAGCTATTCACCCAGCTAACGCTTGGCTGCAAACTCCAGCAGCACACATGCATATAAACACACACACACGCACAAACACACATACACACACCTCCAGCACGTGTGTAGCAGTGTCCAGCACCAGAGTACGCTCTGCCAGGGGAGGTCCTCCTTCAGACTGAGTGGCCGTGGAGAGGGCTGTGCGCATGAACTGGCTCACCACAATCAAGCCCTATATGCGAGTGAGTGTGTAAGAGTGTGTGAGCGTGTGTGAGCGTGTGTGTGTGAGCGTGTGTGTGCGTGTGTATGTGGGTGTGAGCGTGTGTGTGTATGTTTGTGCATGTGTGTCAGTAAGTGTGTGTGTGTGCCGATGTATGTGAAGATTGCAGATGCTTCTACATTATAAGCCCACGCAAAGGGCTGAGGTCAGAAGCAAGAGCATACATATTTCAACTCCAAGTCGGCCTCAAATATGGCACTGATGAGGTATTTATACCTTCCCTTCTCAAATGTTCAGACACGCAAAGAAAGTCAATGAAGTGGTCTGATGATGCCTGCATTCTTACACCTTCCTTTTCCAGGCTTACACCTTCCTTTTCCAGGTGAGACGAACACGAAAAATCGACGTCCACCCAGTCAAGTGGTCTGAAACAATTATACGCTTAAGCAGACCTGCTGCACATGAAGGAGAAGGTAAATACCAACCCTGTATCTGCATACCAGAACTTAGCCCAGTATCATAATAGGCTAGATTTACACAGAAACCGATAAAGGGCCCAACCCCTAAACCTAGATGTGAAGTGAGGCTTGTGCTTAATACGCAATATTTTGCACAAGCTGGCTGAAATAAGCGACGGAACTCACAAAGACCCCAGTAAGCAGATGTGCTGAGGCGAAAGCAGCAACAACACAAAGTTTCTAACGTGTGCTTCATGACGTCTCCTACGCCAATCAACGTGTACACGCGCATGGAAACTTGTCTGCAAAGTTCTAGCGTGTTTGCTTCATGACGTCTCCTACGACTTTAACATGTACACGCGCAGGAAACCTTGTCTGCTGCTCAGGCGTTACAGCATCCACACCCTTTCGAAAGTGTGTACACACGTGCTTTGACAAATGTTTGTGCCCGTGCACGGGTGCACGGCAACATGCTTCATGCCTGCTCAGGCACGAGAGCAGCCACTCTTGGTTCAAAGTTCTTTGCGCAAAGGACGACGGCGTTTTACACCACCAGTGCACACAAACACACTATACCTGCTCAGGCACAAGAGCAGCCACCCCTCGTATCACAGATTTCACTTGGCCTCGGGTGGAGGTGCCAAAGTCTCTCCATTCCTGTGGTAGTGCAAGAAACAAAGTCCCGTAAACGTTTTAGAAACCAAGCCTCTCCACTCCTGTAATTGTGCAAAAGACAAAGTCCTGTGAAGGTGTAGAAAACAAAGCCTCTCCTATCCTGTGATCAGGGAAGATGTAGGTGGTGAGGAAACAACACCACATACATTTTGTGCGTATGTGCGTGCGTGTGTGCGTGCGTGTGTGCGCGTGTGTGTACATGTGTGTGTGAGTGTGTGTGTGTGTGTGTGCTCGTGCTAATTGTGCAAGCCTGCGTGTGCATTTCTTGGTCATGTGTGTATCTTACAACAGCACATTACACATGCGCACATATAGGGTTGGCCAGAACCGTATATGAATGTATATTCGGCAATTTCCTTGCCAATAGTACTGTATATACACCATACACCATATATTTATATATATATATATGGCTCTGGCAAACCTACTTATACAACTTATCACATACTACAGTTTCAAGCTTATATGGCGCACCTCTACCTATTTACTCCGATTTCAAAGATACATAGGCGCACAACTCAAACAATAGATGTGCGCTTCATCCCCAAACCACACACATATTATTATCAGACATAGACATAGACACGATACACAATACATATATTTTTACAATGTGAATGATGTGTGCAGATTCATGTGCGCACACACACACACACACAAAAAACACATGTGCACATACCTGGTACGAGTCAAAGTACGGTGGCAGGGGAGGGGCAGAAGCCCTGCCTTCTGTTTTCCCTGTGGATGCCGCCACAGCCTCCTTGGCCCCCAGGGCTGCACTCTCAGTGATGGACACCACTTGGCGCAACATGTCCGACATCAGAGCAAGCAGCACCTGTGTGTGTGTGTGTGTGTGTGTGTGTGTGTGTGAGTATGATTGTGTGTGTGATGGACACCACTTAAACAACATGTCCGACATCAGAGCAAGCAGCACCTGTGTATGATTTGTGTGTGTGTGTGTGTGTGTGTGTGTGTGCGAATGTGTGTCATTGAAGGACACCACCTAGCGCAGCATGTCTTACACCAGGGCAACTGCACCTGTGTGTGTACATGTGTGTGTGTGTGTGTGTGTGTGACGGACACCACCTGGCACAGCACACCTCAGGCAGCATTCGAGGTAGGAGTAAGAGGAGGAGTGCATGAGCACATGAATAGCATCAAGTGCACCTTGTCTGTGAATGGGTGAGTCCAATTGTTTTGGTGCATGAAGCGTATCATATGATATTACTTACTACCCTGAAGTATTGAAAGTGGGAAGATGGTGAGGTCATTAAAGGGACAAAACTTAGCAGGAATGGTGGGCCTGACCTTTGGTCAAAAGATTTGAGGAAAGAAGAGAGCACAGGCAGGAAAAGAGGGCGAAGAGGAGCGAGGTGCAAATGTGGCGCATTCTAAACGAGAAGGCCCGACATGTGTTTGGCCTGTGTGTGGGTAGGCACACACTAGTAGATACATATGTGGGTATACATACTAGTGGTTATGCATACCAGTGGGTATACATACTAGTGGATATATGGGTACATACTAGTGGATACATATGTGGGTATACATACTAGTGGGTATGCATGCACTAGTGGAGGGCTGAGACCAAGCCCTCCACTAGTGTATTTTGTTGTGGCAGGCATCAGGACCACGTCCTCTGCAATAGAATGGAGTACGCTTGCAGCTCGTGGCTTCCTTTCAGACTATAAATCAGTCAAAGTAATTCAAGAAGACTACAAGCAAGTGTTTGTGTGTGTTCTTGTGTGTGAGTGTGAGTGTGTGTGTGTGTGTGCGTGTGTGTGTGTGTAAGACACACGTACAAGCCCCTCACAATACAACATGACAAGTGAGGGAGTGTCACTAGCGACGCTGAAAAATTGGCGAAGCCCATCACACGCTCTGTGCAACGTGTGTGTGTGTGTGTGTGTGTGTGTGTGTGTGCACGTGTGCATATGCTTGTGCATGTGCGCGCACGTGTGTGCGCGCATGCCTGTGTGTGTGCACGCTCGTGTATGCCTTTCTGCCCCACACACGCTGCAGTGGTGTGCACGGCGCTGTGCTGGAGCAGGCGTGAGGATGTGCTGCTGCTGCTGTTGCTGTTCCTTGCCTGCTAAGAGGACAGGGCAGGTGCAAGCATTGTGCCCGGACTGGCCACAATGTCTAAACACCACTTCAACACACAGTGCGCAGCAGGCACCTGCAACGCGTGATCCGTGGCACGCCTCACAAGCACTCCAAGCCATCACAGACTGCATTCCTGAAGGGTCCCATCCAAGCAAGCTTCCGCACGTCCTCATCATGTAATTAAACTATAATTACTAGGGATCGGCGTATAGCGCTATATGAGGCATTTCTGTAGCGCTATATTGTGCTATATTTCAGCCGCTATATCTGCCAGAACTCCCCCTTGCCAAAGAAATTTCGACAATGGATTTGGAAGGCATGCCGGGTACTGTGCACAATGCTCCTTGGCAAAAAATTTATTCGAAAATTTGGTTCTGTCAAGCTTTGACGGGATTTAGGTCCCAATTATAGTGCTATACCTGTGGTTCTATGCCACACACACATGTGGACACAGGCAAGCCTGTAGAACAGCAAGTCCCCCTCGCCAAAGTGTTGGACCAAAACTGAGCTCCATGCATGCTTATGTGTGTGCGTGCAAGTGTGTGTGTGTGTGTGTGTGCATGCGCACGCCCACGAGTGCATGCTTGTTTGCGTGCATGCATGCATGCATGCACGCGTGCGTGCGTGTGTGCGCGTGCGTGTGTGTGTGTGTGCGCACATGCGTGTGTGTGCGCGCATGCGTGTGTTTGCGCGCATGCGTGTGTTTGCGCGCGTGCGTGCGTGCATGTGTGCGTGCAAATACTGCAGGTGTGCATGCCAGCACTTGTGTGCAAGTGCAGGCATGTCTGTGCATTTGTTCCCTGTGGTGCTCAAGATATCTTGGCTGGTACAGTACCAGTGGTGCTCATGATTCACAGGTGGTCCTCATGGTATGTGGTGCCTACAGCACTCCAAAGGGTACGTGTTTGTGTTCTATGGACGCCATAGGACGAGTTCGAGCCAAGTTCAAAGCGTGGGCGTGAGCCGAATCGAAGCGAATCGACGATTTCAATTTTGGCACGCGCTATATCTGAAAAATATTATAGCGCTATAAGCAAACGCCGATCCCTAATAATTACATAGCCCATTGAAATTAGTTTTACTTGATTCTGCTTGCATGGTGAACCATGAACTTTTCAGCCGGAACACACCCGCCCCCTGACACAGCAAACGCAGCCAGGAAAGTATGCTGATGGATACTGCACCCATAAAGTTTCTGATATGGTGAAGTTTTAGGTTAGGAGCCTGTGTCAAGTTTCACGGGGGGGAAACGGGGAGGCTTGTGTGAAGTTTAATGGGAAGAAGTCAACGCTAGGGGCTCACCCCCCACGAGGGGGGCTTCGCCAAAAAACGCTCCCCGTAGTAATTAAGGAAAATACGCCACTTTGGTCCGGGCACCATAGACCCCTCACCATCGGACAGAACTTATATTTAGTCCAATCGAGTCAACAACAACGCGCTCAACTAATTACAACTTTTATTTAATAATGAAGGGATTCTGGTACCCGGACCAAAGTGGCGCCTTTTCCTCAACTACTTTAGGGAGCGGTTTTTCACTGCCTGCTCAGGAGGCGTCAAGGATCATAACTTTTTGGCTTCACGTGTCAATCGAAAAATAAATTACATATTCGGAATCCTGACATCGAAGCTATCAATTGGTATATAAATGATTCGATTCTGAGGGGGTCGGGGGGGGGGGGGGCTAAAGAATTTTACAGGGC
>Ga0307963_1003717_pt1 | contig 12183 bp, 18 predicted proteins | sample OrgLakmetagen594_FD_201829 | JGI IMG/M metagenome (GOLD analysis project Ga0307963, IMG submission 201829) | Saline water microbial communities from Organic Lake, Antarctica - #594 | ecosystem: Environmental > Aquatic > Non-marine Saline and Alkaline > Saline | place: Antarctica: Organic Lake...
CGTGTGTTTTTGTGATGTGTATAGCTTGTGTGTTTGTGTGTGTGTGTGTGTGTGTGTGTGTGTGTGTGTGTGTGTGTGTGTGTGTGTGTGTGTGTGTGTGTGTGTGTGTGTGTGTGTGCATACATACGGGGCAAGTGTTTGCATGTATATCCAGGCAATCGTGGCACCTCTAATTTATGCCTGCTTGCGCTGGGCTGCTTGTGATGCATGCACTTGCTTTGTGTGGCGTGCACGCACATGTCTGCTTTCCTACCTAAATGTGCGCTGGTTGGAAGTGAAAAAGCAATTTATAAAAGCAATTGTTGTACTGATGAGGAACAAAGTCGCAAAAACAAGCACAGATACATACACATGCACACCCACATACACACAAACACACACACACACACACACATGCGCACACACACAAAACACGCACGCACGCAGGTACACACACATACTCCTGCCACACCTGAGCATTGATGCTGCTTTGTAGCTGTTGCGCAGGCTGGGTAGGGTTCAGGGAGGGCATGCCAAGGGTAGGAGCAGCAGCAGCAGCAGGGGTTTGTGCAGCAGCAGGTGCTTGCGCAGCAGGTGCAGGTGCACTTCCACCCCCTGCCACGTTTGCCAGCTGTTGCTGGGCCTGCTGCACCGCTGCCATGGAGGGCATGGGGGGCTGCTTGGCCTTGGGCACGGCAGGGGGAGCAGCGGCCCCTGTCCAGGGGAAATGGGAGTGTGTGTGCATGTGTGTGTGTGTGTTTGTGTTGTGCGTGTGAGTACATGTGTGTGTGCGTTTATCATGAACGTTATCATGTTTAGTTTATGGAGGGCTGCTTGGCCCTTAGCACGGCAGTGGGAGCTCTGCCTTTAAGGCAGTGAATAACACAGAAGAACTTCCCAACGTATCACCTGCAGGTTGCTGCTGCTGCTGCTGTTGTGGCGGTGGTGTCGGGGGTTTGTGAGGGGCCGGTACAGCAGGGGGGGGGGTGGGGGCTTTTGCCCCAAACAGCCCTCCTCCCCCGCCGCCGCCGAAGCCAATGCTGGGCTGGCCAAAGCTGGCACCTGCAGTGTGTGTGTGTTTGTGGGTGTGAGTGTGTATGTGTATGTGCATGTGAGTGTAGGCATGTCAGTGTATGGTGAGCGTCAATATGTATAAATCGCTAACCCTTACACTGGACGACGTGGCTTTTAGTGTTGAGTGACCTTACAACATGCTCCACCCTGTCATCTTTCAATGCAAACAAAATACAACGTACCAAAGATGCTACTACTGCCACTAGGCTGTTTTGCTCCAAAGGCACCTCCACCTGCACCAAACAAGGGGGCAGGCTTGGGGGGCTGGACGGTTCCTGCCGGAGGCGGAGGTTTGGGGGCTGTGCTGGCACCTACATGTATGTGCGTGTGTGTGTATGTGTGTGTGTGTGTGTGTGTGTGTGTGTGCGTGCGTGTGTGTGTGCGTGTGCGTGAGTACGTGCCCACATGCGTAATGGATCCTTTGTGCGCTTGCCTGTATGGGTGCGCCAACATTACCTCAACATTCCCTATTATTACCTGTGCTGTTTGAGGCGCACACAAAGGGGTGACTGCACATCCCAGGTTTCTCATGCCTTAAATGCAGCACACCATTCGGTGGTGCGTTTCTATCCCGTGCTTCCACCCTTCGCCAGACAAACTGAGCGTGCTCGTTTTGAAGTTGCTAGAACAACAGGCACGTTCCGGTCTAAACCAAGCCACACACAACATCAGTACTGTTATGCTCTTACATCTCGTGCTCGTTTTGAAGATTCCGGAACAACAGGCACGTTTCAGTCTAAACCAAGCCACACATTACACTAATACCACTATGCTCTTACATCATGTGCTCGTTTTAAAAGTTGCCAAAACAACAGGCACAAATCAGTCTAAACCAAGCCACACATTACACTAAAACCACTATGCTCTTACATCATGTGCTCGTTTTGAAAGTTTCCGGAACAACAGGCACGCTTCAGTCTAAACCAAGCCACACATTACACTAATACCACTATGCTCTTACATCATGTGCTCGTTTAAAAGTTGCCAAAACAACAGGCACGTTCCGGTCTAAACCAAGCCACACGTTACACTAATACCACTATGCTCTTACATCATGTGGGTCACAGTTGTGGGTGCACGGTGTATGTACGGTAGCATATATATTTACGGTGTATGTACGGTATTTTTGGCAGGAAAATTACCGAATAAACAGCCATATAAAATGTATATACATGGTTCTGGCCAACCTTATAAAAGAGTCAAGCCACCATTGATGGATTTGGTGCGGCAAGCGTAACCATGGTCTACCACAACGTTCCTCAGCACACCAGAGATGTATGCAAATGAAGTGCACCTAATCTCAGCACACCAGAGATCTATGCAAACAATTTACAATGAAACGTAATTATTAAACATGCAATAATTTACAATGAAACGCTAATATTAAACATGCAATAATTTTACAATGAAACGCAATTATGCAACATGCAATCATTTTATAATGAGACGCAATTATTAAACATGCAATCATTTTACAATGAAACGCAATTATTAAACAAGTGCACCTAATCTCAGCACACCGGTGAAACACGCAAAGAGTCAGCCATTCTCATTCATCAGCACAGACAATGACTGGGAGCACACATTTCCGGGCACACCAGACGAGTCAAGCTCGCAGTTGTTTTGTTTTAGTACCCACTTGGTGCTGGGCTAGGAGAGAGGTTGAAACTGAAGGCGTTGGGGGGCTGAGGTCCGTTCGCGCGCGCAGCAGAGGGTCGGGGGGAAGCTGCACGCAATGCAGTAAACACAAACATATTTTCGTGTTGTTTGCAAATTTAGGGGACTAGGCGTTCAGGAGAAGCGGAGCGTGGGCCCATGCGCACGTGGGCTTATGCGTACATGAGTGCAGCAGAGGGAACAAGGATACTGCACTCAACTCTTGAGTGCTGCACTCGACTCGCTCGTCAGTTTTGTGCAGCAGAGGGACCAAGGATGCTGCATTCAACTCTGAGTGCTGCACTCGGCTCGCTCGCCAGCTTTGCTCATCTGCTCGAAAATGGGCTTTGAAGCCCTCATGCTTGATTCAGTACCTTGATTACTTACCAGGATAGACCCTGAGCTGCTCATGACAGCAGCGTTCTGATCACAGCATGACCACAACATACAACGTGACCACAACATGATCACAACATACAGCTTGACCACAACATACAACATGACCACACCAAACAACATGACCACAACATGACCACAACATACAGCATGACCACAAAATGACCACAACGCATACCAGTAACGTCAAACGCACAAATCCACTGATACTAACAGACGTAACCATGCTAGCTGTAATCTGGTGGGAGAGCTGCTCACAGCCACATGCTGTGATAAATCCTTTCCTAGGGACAGATATCTGCACAGCTGCATCGGCCACAGCCATTGCCGCTAATACATTGGTAGGGCAGCCGCTAATGGCAACACAATACTATTTCCCAAAATGATATTTTCCAAAAGTGCACACCTGCATCAGCTGCTGTCAATGCTGCCGACAATTTGGTAGGGTAGCCACTAATGGCAAAACGCTATTTAATCTCCAAAATGAAGATTCCAATAACAATTAAACAATGCTACACACTTGCATCAGCTGCTGTTGATGCTGACGACAGTTTGGTAGGTAGCCACTAATGGCAGAACGCTATTTAATTTCCAAAATGAAATTTTCCATACCAAATCAACAATGCTGCACACCTGCATCAGCTGCTGTCGTCGCCGCCAATACTTTGGGAGGACAGCCGGTAATGGCAACACGATACACATGTTCCAAAATGAAGATTCCAATAACAATTAAACAATGCCACACACTTGCATCAGCTGCTGTTATTGCCGCTGCCGACACTTTGGTAGGACAGCCGGTAGAGGCAACATGATACACATGTTCCAAAGTGAAATATTCCATACAATTAAACAATGCTGCACACCTGCATCAGCTGCTGTTGTTGCTGACGACACTTTGGTAAAACAGCTGCTAATGGCAACACGATACACATGTTCCAAAATGAAGATTCCAATAACAATTAGACAATGCTACACACCTGCATCAGCTGCTGTTGTTGCTGACGACACTTTAGTAAAACAGCTGCTAATGGCAACACGATACACATGTCCCAAACTGAAAATTCTAATAACAATTAAACAATGCCACACACCTGCATCAGCTGCTGTTGTTGCTGACGACACTTTAGTAAAACAGCTGCTAATGGCAACACGATACATATGTTCCAAACTGAAAATTCTAATAACAATTAAACAATGCCACACACCTGCATCAGCTGCTGTTGTTGCTGACGACACTATAGTAAAACAGCTGCTAATGGCAACACGATACACATGTTCCAAACTGAAAATTCTAATAACAATTAAACAATGCCACACACCTGCATCAGCTGCTGTTGTTGCCGCCGCCGACAATTTGGTGGGCGAGCCTGAGCTGCCCACGAGTGGCGTGGAGGCCAGGGGGCTTGGAGGGTGAGGCTGGAGCGAAGTAGATCCTGTGAGGAATATGGAAAGAAAACCGGGGCATTGGTAAATAAGGAGTGATGGAGCATTTGTAGGGTTGACCAGAACCGTGTATATACACCGTACATGGCCATATATTTGGTGCTTCCCTGCCGTGGATATATATGGTTCTAATCAAGCGTTTGATACAGAGCAAACGCATTGCGGGGCAGGAGGCAAAGCAGTGAGGTCTGAGATTGGGTCTGAGTCGAAGCATGGATAATGGAGAAGGAATATGATGTAGCACATCAGTGTAAGTGCATTTAGGCTACGAAAGGTCAAAATAGATTGTAGAACCTGACGCGAGCCACACCACACAATGATGGAGTGCACGTACCAATCCACCAGTGTGGCCTGCACAATGAGTGCACGATGAGCCGGTGAACAAACTAACAATTTCACGCATCAAGTGCCGCACGACACAGAGGAGTGCAGTACTTAACACGCACCTATTGTAATACATAAAATTTGGACAGAACCAAATATATATATGTTGGCCAGAACCATATATATATACGGTGTATACACGGTATTTTCTGCAGGGGTTTCATTAAGTATACGGTCATATACGGCGTTTACGTACGGTTCTGGCCAACCCTAGTGACACGCAACACAGCGTGTCTGATACCAATGTGATAAGGAGCAGGTTGTGTGTGTATGCGTGTGTGTCTGATTGTGCTTTTGTGTGTGTTTGTGTGTGTGTGTTTGTGTGTGTGTGTGTGTGTGTGTGTGTGTGTGTGTGTGTGTGTGTGTGTGTGTGTGTGTGTGTGTGTGTGTGTGTGTGTGTGTGTGTGTGTGTGTGTGTGTGACACAACGCACCAGAAGCATGTGCACCTATAATTAAGCAAGCAATGTAACGCGCCTGAAGTGGACCGCCTCGTGGGTTGAGTCACGCGTGTGCGTGCAGTGGCTGAGGCGGCTGGAGCGGTGGGAGCAGGGGGAGGAGGTGGAGGACGTACCGTGGTTGTGCGTGCCTGGCTGCCTTTGGTGCGAGTGGCCTGTGTGTATGTTTGTGCGTGTGTGAGTGTGAGAGAGAGAGAGAGAGTGTGTGTGTGTGTGTGCGTGCGCGCGCTAAGCAGATAAACAAGAAAATTGCCGATACTTTGAGACCAGACACCCTGTCACAAGCAAAGAGTGCAGTTTGTGACAGGAATCATGGCTAAATATAGGATATAGGTATATACAAAGATACAAGAATTGGTTGGTATGTAAGAAGCCACACTTAATGCTGAGCGTTTTCCCTTGGTACTACAACATTGTTTGCCAACCTTTGTAGAACAACACACTTTGGTGCTTTTCCCGCCAAAAAACTGAATATACACCATTTATATATATATACATAATTCTGGCCATCCCTAAACACACTGCTTGACAGTAACCAAAATCTTTGCAGCATGCAGCACGCACCTCCACCAACTTTGAAGCCAGACCCCAGCGCTGGACATCTTTCGTGGGAGGGGGCGTCAGGCTAATAATGCTATCGGGGTGCCCTGTGCGGCGGTTGTGGGTGGCGCGGGCGGAGCCTGGGGACTGCCACTCCACACTGGGATGAGCATGTGTGTGTATGTATGTGTTTGTGTGTGTAAGAGTGTGTGTGTAAGAGTGTGTGTGTGAGAGTGTGTGTGTGTGTGTGTGTGTGTGTGTGAGAGTGTGTGTGTGTGAGAGTGTGTGTGTGAGTGTCTGTGTGTGTCTGTGTGAGTATGTGTGTGTATGTGTGTGTGTGAGCTGCATAGCGCTTATCAGCAGAGCTAAGGCATGCGTTGGCACCCAAGCTGCTGTGACTGACAAGCTCTCCTGATATATGCCACAGCCTATCTTTTCCTATATACATTTTTTTGAGTCGTAACACTGTAGATCTCGTACAAGCTGTCACAGAAGTGAGTTTGTTTGCACCATCCAGGCATTCTGCTTGCGCATCCTGCATGCATGCAACCATCACCCCTGTAGCTCGTTCATCTGACCCTCTCTAGCATAAATGTGTGTGTGTATGTGTGTGAGCATGTGGGTGTGTTTTTGGTATTGTGTGTCTGTATGGACACATATATGAACACACTGATATCTCCAAATAGCTGCTAACTCGCCCTTTTCAACATTTGGCTACGCGTGTAAAAGCACCGTCCTTAGTCAATGCACGCAGCAGCTACTTTGCTACACAGTAACAGCCCTGTCCTTAGCGTGTGGACGTCACCCTTTCGTCAATCCTCCCCAGCCTTTTCAGCAGCCAAACACACGTGCTTAACACTCATGCTCCCCCGGCCTTTTCAGAAGCCAAACACACGTGCTTAACACTCATGCTCCCCCAGTCTTTTCAGCAGCCAAACACACGTGCTTAACACTCATGCTCCCCCAGCCTTTTCAGCAGCCAAACACACGTGCTTAACACTCATGCTCCCCCAGCCTTTTCAGCAGCCAAACACACATGCTTATCACTCAAGCTCCCCCAGCCTTTTCAGCAGCCAAACACACGTGCTTAACACTCATGCTCCCACAGCCTTTTCAGCAGCCAAACACACGTGCTTGACACTCATGCTCCCACAGCCTTTTCAGCAGCCAAACACATGTGCTTAACACTCATGCTCCCCCAGCCTTTCAGCAGCCAAACACATGTGCTTTTCACTTATGCTCCCCCAGCCTTTTCAGCAGCCAAACATATGTGCTTAACACTCATGCTTTGGACCTATTTGTCCAGGTAAACCTTTGTTTAAAAAGCCTGCCCTTCCCACTCACCCTTCCTTGTACGCCATGAACTTTTGGTTGATGCCCCCGCTGCTCAGAGCCACACGCGCGGCTGGTGTGCGTGGGGCAGGGGCCCAGGCCTCACTGCCTCCTTTCCATTGCCCCCTACCACTCAGCCCTAGCACCTGTGTGTGTATGTGTAAAAGTGTGTGTGTGTGTGTGTGTGTGTGTGTGCACAATCTGTGTGTGAGGCAGGGGCCCAGGCCTCACTGCCTCCTTTCCAGTGCCCCCTACCACTCAGCCCTAGCACCTGTGTGTGTATGCGTGAAAGTGTGTGTGTGTACACAATCTGTGTGTGAGGCAGGGACCCAGGCCTCACTGCCTACTTTCCAGTGACTCCTACCACTCAGCCCTAGCACCTGTGTGAGTGATTGTTTGTGGCAGTGTGTGTATGTTTGTGGATGTGTGTGTACACACTGTATGTAGGGCAGGGACCCAGGCCTCACTGCCTATTTTCCAGTGAACCCTACCACTCAGCCCTAGCACATGTGTGAGAGTGTGTGAAAGTGCGCGTATGTTTACACACTGTGTGTGGGGCAGAGACCCAGGCCTCACTGCCTTCTTTCCAGTGCCCCCCTACCACTCAGCCCTAGCACTTGTGTGTGCAAAAGCACGAGTGAATGTGTGTGTATGTTTGTGGATGTGTGCGTACACACTGTGTATAGGGCAGGGGCCCAAGCCTCACTGCCTCCTTCCAGTGACCCTTACAAATCAGCCCTAGCATTTGCGTGTAAGAGTGAGTGTGCATGTTGTAGGTGCAGCAGGCTTTGCTGCCCTGCAACAGTCTCCAGTGCCCCCTATCTTTCATGATTATATTTAGCACCAGTTGAGAGTGTAACATAATAACCAGCACTCACTACCAGTTACGAATGTAACATTATGACCAGCACTCACTACCAGTTAAGAATGTAACAATATAACCAGCACTCACGACCGGAACAATGTAACATTATAACCAGCACTCACTCATCCTCTTTTTCCTTCAAGCTGTGTGCCATGTAAGCGGACTCCATTACATTCTTAACAAAACAAGAGCTCACCACGTAAGGGGCACTCACGACCGCTCACCCTTCCTCCTATTCCCCCAGGCTGTGTGCCATGTAAGCGGACTCCATTACATTCCCAACGAAACAAGAGCTCACCATGTAAGGGGATTTCCTTACATTCTCAACCACACAAATCAACCAATCACCGCTGTTCCCCCTTCCTCTTCCTAAACTAGGCTGCCTTGCAAGGGGACTCCCTAACAACATTCTCAACCAAACAAAACGCTCACCACCGCTCCCCCTTCCACTCCTTCCTTCTATTTATACCTCTTAAGGATCTCTCACAGACAAGAACACACTCACCACCGCTCCCCCCCCCTCTTCTTCCTCCGGGCTGCCTGCCTTGTAAGGGAACTCCCTAACAACATTCTCAACCAAACAAAGCACTCACCACCGCTCCCCCCTCCTCTTCTTCCTCCGGGCTGTCTGCCTCGTAAGGGGACGGACTCCCGCGCCTACTCCTGCCATACTCATCCTCCTCTTCCTCTCCTTCCTCCCCATAAGCACTACGCAAGCGTGCCAGAGCTGCTTTGGCACCGGACCCAATGCGTGAGCCTTGGGCGGCTGCGGGAGTGTCCTGCGTGCATGCATGTGTGTATTTGTGCGTGCGTGCTTGTGTGCATGTGTGCGCGTGTGTAAGTGTGTGTATGTGTGTGTGTGCTTTGTGTGTGTATGCGTGTGCATGTGTGTGTGTTATGTATGTGTGTGTATGTGTGTGTATGTTTTGTATGTGTGTGCGCGCACATGCGTTTGTGCGCGTATTTGTGTGTGAGAAAGGGCTTACCTTCATGAGGCCCAGCTGCTCCATCTCAGCGCTCAAACTATGGATACGCAAGCGCAGGTTGCGCATGGTGTCACCCTGGGTTTTAAGTGTGTATAGGGATAATTTAAGAGTTAAGGAGGAAGAGGGTATACACACACATGGATACGCAAGCGCATGCAGCGCATGGTGTCACCCTGGGTTTAAGTGTGTATAAGATGATTAAAAGTTTAAGAGGAAGAGGGTATACACACACAAGGATGGATACGCAAGCGCATGCAGCGCATGGTGTCACCCTTACTGTAAATGTCTGTATGAGAAGTTAACAGGCAAGCAGGATGAGGGCATAAGCTCAGATGCTCAAATAAGATTATCAAGAAGGCACAGTTTTCCCCAAGCCTTCCTTTGGAGATAATAAGCTAATAAGATGGAACGGCAGCAATGTTGCACAAGGCGTCACCCGGGACGTGTGTACAAAATATGTTTGGCACCGAATCAACCACACCCACAACCACACTCGCAATCATCCATATGCCCCCACCCCCACCCCCCACCCCCTCACAAGTAGGACTAGTGTGTCGCACATTGCAACTCTACCCATAACAGCAGGTACTCCATGCATTTTCTGTCACACTCATGCAACCACCCACATCCACAACCATGCAACCACCCACGCCCACACCCACACCCACGCCCACACTCACACCCACACCCACACCCACACCCACACCTACACCAACATCCATCCACACCCACACCCACATCCACATCCACACCCACACCCACACCCACACCCACACCTACACCCACACCCACACCCACACCCACACCCACACTCTGGCTACCACCTTCACCCATACGCCTTCACCTGCAGAGCCAGTGTGTCGTACATCACAACACTCAGGGGCCGATGTCCTCCACCATCGCTGGTGAAGATCCCTTCCCCCTCTATCGAATCCAGCCGCATGCTGAGGTCGTCCATGCACCTACTGTAGCCTTGGAGCTGGGAGTTGATGCTGTGCCTGTGCACGCGCACACACATTACACGGATATAATCAATGATGCTGTACATTATCAATGATGCTGTACCTGCGCGCGCACACGTTTATAATCACGTCCAGAGTAACACGTACATAATCAATGATGCTGTGCATGATCAATGATGCTGTACATGATCAATGATGCTGTGCCTGTGCGCGCACATATAACATGTACATATAATAATGAAGGTTGTTCCAACGACACACCCATACACACCCACACCCACGCCCACACTCACACTCACACTCACACCCACGCCCATACCTACGCCCACACCCACACCCACACCCACACCCACACCCACACCCACGCCCACACCCACACTCACACCCACGCCCATACCTACGCCCACACCCACACCCACGCCCACACCCACACCCACACCAACCCATACCCACACCCAAACAGAGGCATCCCTTACTTGGCACGCTCCAACGCAGGTTCTAGGGGCAAGCGCTTCTCAGCCTCTGCCAGGCTTGTGTCTGCATCCCCCCCTCGTTGAAACAACTGCAGCGCTGCCAACCGACGCTCCATATCGGCAGAGCCGTTGGACAGGCGCTGCACATCCTGTGTGTGCGTGTGTGTGCATGTTGCGTGCATGCTTGTGTGTCTGTGTGCGTGAGTGTGCGCGCAAGTGTGCGTGTGAGTGCATGTGTGTGCGCGTGCGTGTCTGTGTGCGTTGGCGGTTGGCACAGTGCTACATTACAGTGCTACATTACAGCATCACACTATAGCATCACATCACAGCACCACATTCTAGCGTCGCATTATAGCATCCCACTACAGCGTCCCAATACAGCATCTTAATATTGCATCGCACTAATGCATTTCATTACAGCATCACATTACAGCATCTCATTACAGCATCTTATTATTGCATCGCACTATAGCATCACATTACAGCATCACAATACAGCATCACATTATTGCATCACATTACAGCATCACATAATTGCATCACACTATTAGCATTACATTACAGCATCACAATACAGCATCATAGATGCTGCCATGCGCGACAAGTGAAACAAACAAGTCTCCGCGTCGAAACAGCTCAGTGCGCAGAGGAAGACTTCTGATTATTAGTACTCAAACTAGCCATAGCCCCACCGAAGGGAGCACCAAATTATTCATGCATTAATAGATAAGACCTCCAACTAGTGCTCACCCTAGCCATAGCCCCACCAAAGGGAGCACCAAACTACTCAATGCAATAAACTCAATTATGCACTCAAATGTACGACTCCCAACTAGTGCTCACCCTAGCCATAGTCCCACCAAAGGGAGCACCAGATTACTCATGCATTTATAGGTAAGACTCCCAACTAGTGCTCACCCTGGCCATAGCCCCACCAAAGGGAGCACCAAACTACTCAATGCAATAAACTCAATTATGCACTTATATGTCAACTCCCAACTAGAGCTCAACCGAGCCACAGCCTCGCCTGTTTTGTGGCTTCGTACTCCTGCTTTAGAGCCTTGGACCCTTGCACAAGGTCAGAGACCCTACAGGACACTGGGCTGTACGGTGCGCGTGCTGCCTTGCCCAGCAGCACGGCTGCACCTGCTTCCTTGGAGGCGTCCTGTGTGTGTGTGTGTGTGTGTGTGTGTTTGTGTGTGTGTGTGTGTGTGTGTGTGTGTGTGTGTGTGTGTGCGTGTGAGCATGTGCTTGTGTGTGTGCGTGTGAGCGTGTGCTTGTGTGTGCGCATGCGTGTATGTTTTATGGTGTACAAACCATGGTCCCGCCATACTAGGTAAGCACATACCTGTGTGCACGTACCTACCTGCCATAACATGCACAGACATGTTTACACACGCACACCCACACCCGCACCCACACCCACACCCGCACCCACACTTGCACCCACACCCACACCCACACCCACACCTACACCCGCACCCACACCCACACCCACACCCACACCCACACCCACACCCACACCCACACCCTCATCCACACTTGCACCATCAACTCCACCTCCACCCACACCCACACCCCAACCGCATCCACACTTACCCACCCACCCACCCACACGCACGTACACACACATGACA